>Ga0209645_1000880_pt1 | contig 15407 bp, 28 predicted proteins | sample ETNvirenome_6_30_FD_184070 | JGI IMG/M metagenome (GOLD analysis project Ga0209645, IMG submission 184070) | Marine viral communities from the Pacific Ocean - ETNP_6_30 (SPAdes) (version 2) | ecosystem: Environmental > Aquatic > Marine > Oceanic | place: Pacific Ocean | collected 2013-06-19
AATCACCGATAGGTGCTATACCCAAGGTTGTAAATAACCTTGAGTTCAAAACATATAATCAAAAGATTTTTTATGACATCATAAGTGAGCCTGAAACACAATTAGTATTGTGTCATGGTATAGCTGGTACTGGTAAGACTTACATATCAGTATACAAAGCGTTACAAGACGTACTCAGACGAGGTACGGGTTATGATAAACTCATCATTATAAATCCTACAGTAGACGTTGGTAATGAAGATAAGTTAGGATATTTACCAGGTGAGTTGGATAAAAAGATACAACAATATAATGAATCAACATTTACTATACTTGACAAGATAATTGGTAAAGAGAGAACACAAAAGATGATTCACGATAACAAAATAGAAATAGGTGTGATAAATTTCCTACGTGGAGTAAACCTTGAAAATTGTTACGTGATACTCGATGAAGCTCAAAACGTATCACCAATGCAGATAAAGACACTAATGACAAGGATATCAGAGAATTGTAAAATGATTATCCAAGGTGATATGAGTCAATGTGATAAGTATAAAACAAATGGTGTAACAAACTATGAGAAGAGTGGATTCTTTGACGTATGGTTCAGACTAAAAGATGTAGAGGGAGTAAACCATATGGCTTTCAACAGAGAAGATTGTATCAGACATCCATTGGTTAAGAGAATATTAAAAACATACGAGGACGAACACGAAATAGATTTGTCACATGACTAAGATACCAAAAATATTCTTTCAGACTTCAAAGGAAGATTCACCACAATACATAATAGAAATGATAAAACCAAACATAGGTGGTTGGGAATATATACATTTCAATGATGATTTGGTTATAGAGTTTTTCAAACAGAATCGTGTACACGATTTCCCAAATATAATTGACAAGTTTCATTCCATACCCGTTGGAGCTACAAAAGCAGACTTGTTTAGATATTATTTCTTATACGTACATGGTGGAGTTTTTATGGATAGTGATGCTATGTTATTGGTAAACATAAATCAAATAGTAAAAGACTACTCATACTTTTCAGTAAATGCTGTATTCCACGAACACGAAGAAGAACAAAAACCATGTATCTTTCAAGGGTTCATAGGTTGTACACCAAAACATCCTATTGTTGAAAGAGCTCTAATTGACTTGTATCAAGCACCAGTCGAAGATATAATACAAGACTTTCATAGACAACCAAAACTCATGTATGACTTTTACCATTCAAATAATTCAGAAGATAAAGTGTTATACGAAGAACGTATAGAAGGAGATGGATATTCAAGAGTGTACGATGGTGAAAAAGAAATATTAAGACACTATTATTTAGACAAGACTATTCCAAATGTTATCTCGTGAGTTCTTAATAGAAAGAGGTTATTGTTGTGGACATGGTTGTTTGATGTGTCCATACGAACCAAAACACATAAAGGACAACACCAAAATGGCTAATCATTGTGAACGATGTAGTAAGAGAGTTCAACACTTAGCAGTTACACAACATCCAACCACACTATACACAATATGTTTTGATTGTCTTATTGACATGGATATCAACCATCAGGACTACAAAAAATTCGTGAAAAAGCCAACGTCAAAAAAGCCGTCGCTTTAAATACGTTGGTCACACACTTTATTTCACATTAGTGTCAAAAAGTGTGAACGTTTTTGTTTATATATGTATATATATTAATATGAGATTCATCAAAAATATATTCGAACTACTCAAGAACTTGACGAAGTTTGGATACTATTATTTGATTGATGGAACTTGGTTAAAGGATTTAAAAAAAATTGAGTGGCCCACAAAAAAGCATTCAAAACCCCAATCGAAAATTAGCACTAGCGAATATATATCAATAGAGAGTGACAAAGTTTTAGATGAAATAGAAGAAAGTAGACAAAGAGAAGAATTATTACAAAAATATTTCAACTACGATGACGAAGAAGAACCAACATTTATATAATTGAAATCTTGTTTTTCCTCCTTTCGACAAGATGATTACACAAAACCCCGCTATTAGTGGGGTTTTTTGTTTGTACGTTTTAGTGAGATAGCTCATATTTATATATGAAAACCGGTTTTAACACACTTCCACATGAAGTCATGGGGAATATAATTAGAAGTGGTAGAGAAATTAAATTTTCTTTAGTGGATGAGATAGTAGCCTATTCCACTTCATTGGATTGTGTTTTTAGGAGTTAATTAAATGATTAAGTTGAGTGAAATTATCAAAATACCAATCGAGATAGGAGATACGGTACTTGGTGGTAAATTCAAGAACAAAAGAATCGTTGTAAAATCTATTGGTAAAAATGATAAGGGTGATATAACAATCAACAATAAGCCCCTATTAAAGTTTCGATTACTTACCAAAGATGAAGGAACTTGTGGATATGGAGTAGATGGAATACTCGGTGATATCCCGGCAGGGCCTCATCTAATCAAAAAGAAAAAGAAAAAGAAATTTATACAAACGGACAAGGGTAAAATCCCTTTAGAAAACAAGTGGTCACAAAAATATAAAAAGTCAATAGATTGTAATAATCCAAAAGGTTTTTCTCAAAGAGCTCATTGTCAAGGTAAGAAGAAGAATGAAGGTAAGGTTACTAATCTGGAATTGATGAAATTGTATAGGAAAGCGTTAAACCAAGTACCTAATTCACCTAATCAAAAAAAGACACGTGAGAAGATAAAACAATTAAGAAAGAAATTAAACATGAAAGAAGCATTAGGGCCAAGTGATGACAAGAGAAGAGTCATGATGTTAAAGTTATATGGTTCTAACTTAGTTACTAACTATAAGCGTTTACTCGCGGGAATTGAAAATGAAAAACAAGGTGTTATCAAAAAGTCATGGAAAGACTTTAAAGCTATGTACAACTCAATCGAAAAAAAGATGGAAGAAATTATCTAATAGTGAAGAACGGACTATACAAATTATGGTGGACATTCTTACGAGTGGTAGACCATTATATCACATTCCCCGTTTTATTTCATATAATCCCCCTTATTATATTGATACTTTTATCAAGTAGTTGTAGTTCGAGTGTACCTACTAAATCAAACGGACATACTTATTTTACCCTCGTAGATAAAAAAGAAATAACACATCAATACAATAAGCCCATTATAATACAACATGGTAGAAGAAAAGTAATGTATTGTAGAACACATCATAGATGGGAAGTTATCAGAAGTTATTGGAATACAAAAGAAATGGACTATGAATATTATGTTATTAAACACCCTAAAGGATAAGATAAAAAGTTTTCTACTTACCCTACTTACCCCATACCCTAAGTCTCTGAGATGGAGAAAAAAATAAGTAAGTGGTGTGGGAGCCTATCGGCATATTCACTAAGTACTCTATTTATATAGTATGAAAGGACTATACGAAATTATAAATCACACTCTTACAGCACATCAAAGAGCTAATTGGAGTGATGAGAAGGCTAGGGATACAATCACTAAAATACTATGTAAAAAGGTGGTTATTCTCATGAAATCTCAAGGTTATGAAATAGACTATAGTGGTATCAATACTTCATATAATCTACTAAGTGACGAATCCGATTGACACACCTTTCCTAATAACAATAGGACAACTTACCCACACTTCCCCCCTTTAAACCACTTTTTGATATACTTCATACTTATTAGTATCAAATAAAGTATGGTCTTAGTTAGAAAACATACTACACGTATGTCACTTTGTCAAGCTAATTCCTGTAGTAGTTTTTAATAAAGCGAGTATGTCAAAATGTCAAAAGTACCTATAAAAAACAAATATCGGTCAAAGCCCGTACCAAAAGGTGTCGTACAGGATGCTATAGAGAAAACTCTGTCAATGCGTCAAGCTTCTAAGTACTTAGGAGTATCCTTTAATACGTTTAAGAAGTATGCTAAGTTATATGACCTATGGAGTCCAGTAAGTGGTAAAGGTATCCCACACGATACGGTTCCACACCATGGCCTGAAGATAAAAGATTTATTAGACGGACAACATCCTAACTACCCACATTGGAAACTACAAGAAAAGTTAATTAAACACGGCTACCTTATAGAGAAGTGTCAGAATTGTGGAGAGGCCCGTCTACGGGAAAGTGACTTGAGAGGGCCTGTATTATTAGATTATCTTGACGGAGACGAATCCAATAGACATATAGACAATTTAAGGTTATTATGTTATAACTGTTATTTCCTTTTAAAGAAAGATGTAGAGCCTAATATGAAGTCTTTACCTCTTACTAAGTCTGCACACAAGATACAAAAAGCTTTTAGTGTCGAGCCTCCTTCTTCAGTACCTGCGTCATCACCTGCACCACCATCCGCAGGTACTGAAATCTCGATTGAGGACATAGAGCAGTGGATTTCTGAAGAAAGCTCTTGACTTTTACCTAAAAAGCTTGTAAATTAGTGTGTAGGCCTACTCCGAAATACCCTATTTTCTTGGATTATATACCCAAATAGTGTTTTGCCACGACCATTGGCACAAAAAAAATTCTTTTTTTTACAAAAAGCTCTTGACTTTCTCAGGCATTCTTCGTAAATTAAGTAGTAGGCTAGTATAGGCCTACATAGAAGTGTTGGATTACCTACTCGGCCTACCCTATGCCCCACACGAAAATGGCCCGACTCACGTAAAAAAGCTTTTATCTAAGTGAAAATAGCTCTTGACTCTTATGTATATTATGTGTATATTAAGGTGTCAATAAACGGAGTATAAGATAAATGTTATAAAAAGTAAAGCTCGTCTATTACCATAGATACCGAGTGGGGAAAGGGCTACCCCACACGAATAAAACAATTCCTTATTAGTTAGTTAGAATACAAGAAGAGAGGCTCACACTGCTTTAAGTAAGAGGGCCTCTATTACGTCATAATGTCATTTTGACAGACTTGAGCATTAAATCGTGAACCCGAAGATGCATGACATTATGACATGGCTCTGACTCGTCGCCATATAGCGGGGGTGCAAACACCGTATAGGAATTGATAAAGCCTCCATATCACAAGTGATAAAGCTTTCTTCAAATAGCTCTTGACACATATAGTGTTTATTTAGTATATTTAGGACATAGATAAAAAAGGAGTAAATAATGAAAAAGTGGTCAACACCAAAAGCTATTAAATCTAAAAAGATTATTGATAAGGGTCTTAAAAAACTTGGTAAGTCGCTTGGACTTGATAAACCATTCTCTGCTGCTATTACCTTTGATGATACTAAGGGTATATGGAAAATATGTCCTTGTTGTGGTGGGGATGCTCTTCTCGATGGATTTGGAATATAAGTTATCAGAGTAGGATGAGTAAGCGTATCAAGAATAGTAAACATCGTCCGGGCGTAAACTCTATTGTATGTTCCGAATGCGATGGCCCCCTCGATGAGCACCGATATCATTTAGGTTACGAGCAGTGTGTCAAATGTAGTAATGTAGAAAAGTATTCTGGTCATATGGTCTATCCACATAAGACTGGTGGGTATGTACAACCTGTTAAGTCTGATACTAAAGATAACCTTAAACGTTTGGATAGGCGTAGTACGAGTAGTAGTAAACCTGCTAAGGGTATATGGAAAGATAATAGTTGGGATAGGTGGTTGGATAACTATTATAAGTCTCTGAATAAACCTAAGAAGAAAAGGGTTGTTTGGAAAGCACCTATTGTTAATTATATTTCTACTAACGACGCTTCTAAGATGGTATGTGACTATTATATTAAGTGGGGATACGATAGGTCTGTTGAGTATTGTAATGATTTATATAGACGTGAAAAAATTAGTATGGTTTCGAAAAGTAAGCTTATATCTATGTTAACGGACTATCAAATGTTACCGAAAAGTATTAGGAAAAAGCTCTTGACATGAATATTATTATTTATTATATTATGAGTATATACTGGTTTATCAGAGATATCTTTGGTATGGGATATATGATGTATCAGATGTATTTGTACAAACGACATTTAGTTAAAAGAATTGAAAAGAACAATTTTGGGAGAAGAGAAGAATGGTAAGTTATACATTATTTTTTGTAATTAGTATCGCAGTAATCTGGGGTGTATTAGAATACTTTGGAGTAGGTAATGATTGAAACTAATAAAATCGGATACGCTTGTATTTCTATGAGATTGTCGTATCCACAAAAGTTTGGTGGTAAGGAACGTGGTGTAAAACCTATTACCACAAATCGTAGTATGATTAAGAGAACGTTTCTTGAGAAGGGTGTTGATTACGCTTCTGAACTTATACTACAAAACGTGAAAGACCTAAACTCTATTATTGGATGGAACGTTATGAATGGTTATGATTTCTATCGTATGTCTTCTGATATTACACCTTGGAAAACCGAGTATGATTGGGATGACCTAAAAGATATAAATGAGATTAAACAATGGTTACATTCTGCTGGTACTATGGCTACTACACATGGTATTAGACTAACTACACATCCTGGCCCTTTCAATGTATTGGTATCACCTAAAGAACAAGTTGTTGAGAATTGTATCAAGGACTTAACTATACATGGTGACGTTATGGATATGATGGGATTATCTCGTACACCATACAATAAGATTAATATACACCTTGGTGGAGCATATGGGGATAAACAAGCATCTATGGATAGGTTCTGTAAGAACTTTCCTAAACTACCTAAGAGTGTTAGTACCAGATTGACCCTTGAGAATGACGACAAAGCTAGTATGTATTCTGTACGAGACTTATATGAGGGTATCTACAAACGTGTTGGTGTACCAATTGTATTTGATTATCACCACCACAAGTTTTGTACTGGTGATTTATCAGAACAAGAAGCATTGGAAATGGCTATGTCTACGTGGCCTGATGGTATTAAACCAGTCGTACATTATTCCGAGTCACGAAGTGAGGAACATAACGACCCAAAGATACGACCACAAGCTCATTCAGACTTTGTACTAAATGAGATACAGACTTATGGTAACGAAATTGATATTATGATAGAAGCTAAAGCTAAAGAACTAGCGGTAGATAAGTACAGAGAACTATGGTTAAAATAGCTTGAACGTTTTCTGCATTTACCAGATAAGTATTACCAACAAGGATATAGATGTTCTATATCCACTTAATTAATAACGTATATTTTAAACAATGTGTCACTTGACCGATAGATTTAAAATATCAATAGCTTGAATTAGGAGAAAACATATGCAAGTTATATCTAAGGCTGTCAGGCCTAAACCAACAAACATTCCTTTGTTGTATTACAAAACACACTCAGAAGACTTTGAAGAACATTTACCTGTTGAGGTACTTAATAATCCAATGTATGGATTACGAGGTCGTATTGTTATAGACAGGAGATGGTCACAAAGACTTAAAGATGCTTGGGAAGAAGTTGCTGCTATAGAATATGTAGAAAGTATCTATAGTGGTTTTAATCAAATAGATTCTCTCGTACTTATTTCATTAGAAGAGATAGAGAGAGTTTTAAAAGAAACTATAGAAATAATAGATGACCCAGATTCTAAATCAACATTTCATAAGTTCTTGAATGATGTGAAAACATATAGAAAGAACGGAAAGGACTGGTTGATGGTAAATGGTCAACATCGTGATGATGTATGGCACAGAATGTGGGATTCAGACTTTCCATTACCAAGGATATTTGAAGGACAAGTATTTGGTGAAAAGGTTTGGAATGATTTAGAACCAGGAGAACAAGTTGAAGCTCTAATGAAGTTAGAACATCCAATTACTTTCTATGAGAAGATGGAGTCTTTGGATGATATTGAGAAAATCATTATCTTACATAATGAAGGTTCTGATTGGAACGCTCACGAAAGACGTAGTATTAAAGCTTCTTATCTAATGACAGAGTTAAGAAAGTTAGATGATTACAAACCAGCTCTAAAACTATTTAGTTTGTTGGGTACAAAGAGTACAAACTATGATGTAAAGTTAAAAGGTATATCCTTTCTAGCTTCACAGATGTACTATCAATACTTACACAAAGATAAGTTCGCTACCATAGAGAACATAAACTCTGAAAACCTAAACTCTATTGTAGCTTGGGAGAATACATCTTGGACTAAAAACAATGTAGATGAGTTTGTAAAGTTCTTCAAGAAAATCATCAGAGAACTTAGTCTATACTTTGTTGGTTTACCAAAGAATCATAGTAAGAACATTCGTCACAAGATAGCTACGTTACGTAATTACTTTATGTTTCGTAATATCATGAGAGGTAAAACTAACTATCAACCTAATACCTATACTATTGCTAATGAAAGGAATTTTGTAGCGTGGTATGTTAAGGAAGAGACTACAAGGTTGTTACTTAGAAACCAATTAACACCAGAAGGTCAGAAGATATATGATGGTGTAAATGATGGTAAAGAGTTTGACGATACCGACATTCAGAAAGCTCTATGGAATGATTATAGATTAGCTAACGCTTACAGATATCTACTAAACGGACAATCTGAATCTGGTCAACATAAAGTAGCTGATGCTATATGGGGAACATTCCAAACACAATTTGATAATGGTGAGTTAAATCATGCAGTATCACTTAGAGGTAAGGATGTTAAACAATCAGTTAAGGATGAAGTTAGAAGAATAGCTGTATCTAACTTGGAGGGTGACTTTACTTTAGAAGATATATTCGCTCTACAAGATAAAGATAAAACAGATATCGGACATGATAAAGTACCACAATCAAAAGGTGGTTCTAATCAAGTTGGAAATCTGATTGTTCAAGATATGTCAGAGAATCGTTCTCAACAAGACAATCATTAACTCGAAGGGTAGGGGGGATTTATTCCCCCCAACTTTTTTAAAATAGCTCTTGACTCGTATTATGCTTCTTTGGTATATTCAAGAGTATGAAAAAGGTTTTGAAATTCTTAATGTTCTCTTTGATTGTCTTCACAGATAATGGTAGTAGTTCATTTAGTAGGTTTAAAAAAAATAATAAAAAAGCTCTTGACTCGTGTACGCATTCTTTGTATATTCGAGTGTTATGAAAAGGAACAATATGAAAAATAGGAAACATCTTAAAGAAGGTACTTACACTTATTGGGTAAATAAGAAGAGTGGTACTATCCATCATGTTGGTGTTGAGTATAGTAAGTATTGGAAGAATTTCAAGTTGACTATGAGTACTTGTAATCTTCCTTATGAGAGGATGTATTTTACAAGAGGTAGTGACATGGGAGCTGTTGATAGGTTCTTAAAGAACTATGATTTTGTTTGTGAGAATCCAACCAATGACTTTTGGGTTAATGTGATAGGTAACAAGAAATTGAAGAGTGAATATTCTTGGGGTCTAAAAACCAAAGGTAGACTTGGTATTAGTAAGGATGAATTTTTTAATAAAGTAAAAGGAGTAGTATAAATGACATACGTATATGAAACAACAATGGGTGGTAAACACTTAGTTGTCGAGTATTGTTTTTCATCAGTATCAGATTCAATCAAGGTGGTTGATATGACAGCTGATGGTAACTTCCATAGGTTGAATTGGATGAGTGATGCTGGTAGGGATAAGTTGATGACTGCGTTAGATAAGGATATGGAAGATAGGATGTGTGGAACTTTGGATGACGTTAGTGTTGGTGGAGATTTCGTGGATACAGAGGTGGACTTGGATAGGGATATGCCAGGGTTTGAAGGTACGATGGATGCACTTGACCATTTAGTAGCGGTTTAGTTTTTTACTGAACTGTATACTTATATTAAGTAGGTAGGTAGCCCGTGGAGCAGGATTCTATATGAGACGAAATATTCAAGAGTCAGAAATGATAAATTACATTTTAATTGGGATATGTATAGGTGTCGGAGTTGGTTTTGTTTTGAAGACAATGATAGACACCTACCTACTTATAGAAACATTGCCGTTATGAACGATAAATTTTTAAAACAGATGGAACAAGAATATGACCACCATTCAGAGAAAGGTAATCTATTCAAAGTTAGACATCTCAAAGTTACTATACAGGATGCTTATTCTGATATAAGAAAAGCTCCTAAACATATTAAAGAAGATTATAGTTGGTTATTAGGTTTGGAAAAAAGATTGATAGATAATTCAATAGATGGTTATGGGTTTGATTTGAATAAACACGAAATGACTAAGTGTAATTCTATGTACAAAAAATATCAAAAAGCTTAATTGTTACATTAATAAGAGGACTATATATTATCATGGATAAGTATTCTAAAAATCTATTAATATCTTACATACCCAAATTGTTAGGATTTCTTATCCTAACATTTATACTTGTTTGGAATAAGTTAGATGGACAAGAGATTCAGAAAAGACCAGAAATTATACCATATAGATTTATACCAGCGGGAGATTTGTCTTGTTGGGTTGATATTGAAATTGTAGAACCAGTTAGTATACAAGCATTGATTGGTATCCACAAAGAAGAAGTTATAGAAATAATAAAAGAGAGGGTTGGTTTTGAATTAGTCAATCCTATGGAACAATCACAATTATTTAGTATTGATGACAAGTTATACTATTTAGTTAAACTACCTTATGATTACAGCTCTCATTGGGTTGATAGAGGTACTAAGTACGGAAGGAATTAATTATGAAGAATGCAGTTATAACAATGTTAGGATGTTTAATATGTTTTGGCGGTGGACTATATCTTGGAGTATCCAAGGTAGATGAACAAGCTGATAAATGGGATGTTAGGTATAAAGAGATAGATGACAAGGTTTCTGTTTTTGTAGATGTATCTAATCCAAAGACTATTCGTTTATATACAAATGAATTACGCAGTATATTAGATAATATGGGAAGACTATCTAAGATTGTTGACAAGGGTCAAGAGATTGATGAAACACTCGATAGAATACTTGAGGGTATAGTAGAACTGGAAGCACAATGGGATGTTACAATTAGTAATGACCTAAAGATGAAAGAGACTATTGACATAATCAATAATCATATTGTTGATACTGATAGTAGGGTTAGGTCTGATTTAAAAGTTGTATTGAATAAAGAACTTGAAGACATTGATTTAAGAATAAACAAGCAGTTTGACCAAATAGAAAATGATTTGAGAGATATTAGAAATATGTTGACTCAAATAGAAAACTCAAAAGTCGGACAAAAGATATTTAAATAATGAAAGATAAATGTGTTTGTTGTAAAAGGGATACATTATATAATAAAGATACTCACGTTGATTTTAGGATTGGGTATATAGATACGGCTGGTCAGTTGTGTTTAGATTGTTATAATGTTATATACATAAAACCACTAAAAGATTTAAAAGATAAAGGAAGTACTAATGGACTTAATAACTATAGCTCGAAGACTAAGAGAAGTATATGAATCAATAGAAGACCTACTTGGTTCTGATGAGAGGTATGAGATTGAAGACATTTTAGAAGAGTTGGAACAAAAGATAATACATGATGACAAGAAAACTTTTCATATAGGTGATGATGAAGAAGGGTAAAGTAACTTTTACTAAAACCGATGAAATCATGGAGTATGTAAAAATGGTCTGTATGGTTTTAATAGCTCTTGGTTATTGTTATTTAATTTTTAAATAGGAGATTGTAATGAAAAAATATGAAACACAAATTAAGTTAGTTATACTATCTTTGATAATGTTTGTACTTGGATATATTATTGGGAATGTATGATTCCATATCAATTAGAAGGTTTTAAGTATTATGGTTATGGTTCAAAGTTATACAAGAAGTACATACAGAAATTAACATTACCCAAAGTACAAAAGATAATAAAAGATTTTAAAGCGGTTATAGTAATGGATGTACCTTTTCATGATTTAGTTGTATGGACAGAAGACAAAGTTTGTCTAACTATAAATTACGACAAGTATGATAAGTTGTTTAGAGACATAACAAATTTATGTATAGAAAATGAATGGTATGAAGAATGTCAAGGTTTTGAAAACTTAAAACAATTACGTGGAAAACTAGCAGTATATGACTTAATAAATGATACTGATGGTATAGACGTAAAAAAGATACAGAAAAATATAATTGATAAACATGACTTGGATTTTAAATGAGCGATAAAGTACACGAAGAATTAAAGAGATTCAAAAAATTTAAAGTAAGAGATGATATACCTAAAGACTTACAAGTTGCAGTACAAACGTTTGTTGCGGCTACGGTTATGGTTGGTGAGAATAACTTAGACTCTATGCCTGGAGAATACCTAGCTAATCTTATGGAAGTAATGGATAAGTATCCAGAGTATCATGGTGTTTTAAAAAGTATAGTAGAAGATTCAGGGTTAGACGACATTGGATAAACAATTAGTAGAAGACAGACTAAAGATGTTAGTCACGTTGTGTGACGAAACAGAACCAGATATACCAGATGATAAAGGTGATTTATTTTCAGGTATGTATATGACAGCTCACGAGATGTTAGATAGAATAGAAGATAGACAATTTAGTTGGAAAGGTTTTGAGATACAAGGTATCATGGAACAAGCTAATCGGATATGGAAAGTAAGAAATAAAATTAAGAGTGGTGAGTGGGATGGTTTAGAACATACTATTATGATGCATGAAATAGAAGATTTGATAAGAAAAAATCAGAAAATAGCCGCAATCAAACTATATAGAAAAGAGGTTGATTGTTCTTTAAGAGAAGCAAAAGATTTTGTAGATAGTGTACAAACTTCTTTAGTTGGAAAATTAAAACAATGATAGGAGAAAATTAAATGGTATTAGATAGTTTATTAGCAGGTGTAATGTTATTCAGTTCATTCGCCGCTAGAACACCAAATGTACAACCAAACCCAGATGACTATGAAGTTAGTATTGGTTTAAGTAACGATAACTTTTACATCAATAGACAATGGGAAAGAGAACTTGGTGAGTTCTATATAGATGATTTGCTTTGGGCTAAATTAGACAATGGTGTTTACTTTAAGCCTGAATATATGAATAAAGAAAGTCAAGGAGTAAAATATCTGAAGATGGACTGGAGAAATAAATGGAAAGATATATCTTATGGATTTACCAGTCGTAATAGTAGTGAAGATGTATTCAGTAAAAACTTTGAGACATTCTTTTCTTTTGGTATGAGTAAAAAGAAAAAGTATTACAATGATAAGGTAGAACTTGATATGTCATTTGATGGATACTTTCCACCAAGTCAAGAAGATGGTAGAGACACGTTTGAGTTTGAAGACAAATTTAAAATATCATATCAATTAACAAAAAAGATAAGACTATATAATCTTGGAGAAATTTCTAAACTACAAGGTAAAGAGTTTTATAAAGCCAAAATAGGGGTTGAGATATCGCTGTAGAAAAACTAATTGACGAGATAATAGAATATCTCGTATGGTTACAAACACCAAATGAAAACTTTTCTGATGTACCTATTTGTCCTTTCATCAAAAAAGATTTTGATAATGATGGAATACTATTTCTTACACAAACTAAAAATGATGAGTTTATAGATTTGGTAAAGAAGTGGGATGAGTCAGGTAAAAACTCTGGACTAATTATCCAAATAAATATGCCTCAATATGGTGACAAAAGAAGAAAGTATCAAGCGTCATTGAATAAGAAAATAGAACAGATATGGCCAAAAGATGATAACCAACCAAAGGTATTAGTACTTGACCCATCAGAAAACTGGAGTATATCTGGTGTTCAGACAAGAAAGGCACCTACTATGTTAATTAACATAGCTAGAAGAAAAGATTTAAGAGAAGCTAATAGAACGTTATCAAAGACCAAATGGTATGATAAACTTTCTGAAGAAGATTTAAGGAGAATAAAAGCAAGTGAGTAAGTTATATTTAGCTGTTCTAGCTAACTTTATAGGAAGTATACTAGCGTTTTTTCAATTACAAGCACATTATGTATGGCCAAATGTTAAGATACTAAAATCAATGTGGTGGGTATATGGTACAAGTTTTTTAATAGCTCCGTTATTCTTCTATAGTACTAAATGGTCGTTTGAACACTTTGGTGCGTTTTGGAATATGAGATTAGCTGGATTTGGTATAAGTACACTGGTATTCGGTATACTAACTTGGTTACTACTAACGGAAATACCAACACTAAAAACTTTTATATGTTTACTATTAGCTGTAGCTATCATATTAATACAATTAACAAATATATCATGAGTAAGAAAAAGAAATATTCTAACGCTGGTAAAGGTGATAAGAACCGAGTATCAGATAAAAAGAAGTATGATGAAAATTGGGAAAAGATTTTTAGTAAAAAGAAAAGGAAAGATAATGAGTAGAAAAGGCACCTACTATGAAATAGATAGGTTAGCAAATAAAGTCAGAAAACTTGAGAAAGATATGAAGTTGGTTAAAGAGTTTATGAACAATTGGGGGCCAGACGTACAAAGAAGAAGAGACGAAAGAGATGCTAGATGGGATGAGATGGTCAGAGTTTTAACAGTACAAGAAAGGAAAAGTAAATGACTACAATAGAAGGTTGGGGAGCATTTTTATGTTTGATGCTCTTAGTATGGTCTACTGATATAGTAGATTGGTTAGCAGATAAAATAGAAGAGAGGTTTAAAAAGTAATGGATATGCATGATGTTATAATTTGTACTACCGCAGTTGATAGACCAGACTTACACAAAGAAACATTTCCAACGTATTTAAAATTTTTAGATGGTGTTGATTTTCATTGGTTAATACATATCAATAATGCTTTTGGTAAAGTTTCAGACACAGTTGATGAGTTAAAAGAAATACTTCCACAAGATTCAAGTTATGAGTTTATCTTATCAGACGAGGGTGGAAGGAATATAGACTTCTTTAACGCAGCTAAAAAACTAATAGAAGAGTGTACTAACTATAAAAGTAAGTATGGTGTATTGTGGTTAGAAGATGATTGGAATTATTTTGGTAATGATAAATTAATTGATATAGTTGGTGATGATTATACATACTTACAATTAGTAAAGAAAGGTAAAGGGCCTTCTATGAATGACGAACTAAGTTTTAATCCAGGTCTATTTAGTTGGGATGTAGTAAAGAATATAATGCAACCAAACATGAAAAGGACAGAACATTATTACTACAATTCAAATCCTGAAAGATGTGCATTATTTACTGATAGTGGGATGAAAGCTATTGTTGTTGATAATCATGTGATAAAACCTAACTTCAATGATAAGGGAAGACCTTGGATGAACGAGAATCATGGTGGTCAAAGAGCGTTTAGGGTGAATGTATGAATGTAGCATTATATTTTCTTATGGGAGTCATAGCTCCATCGTTTTTAAATTTATTACATTTAGTTATAAACATTTATGTAGTAGTTGCTAGAGGTAACATAATGAGTTTAGGATTTAGTGGAATAAGTTTTTTAACTAAGTCAATGGGAATGATATTTCTAACTTGGTTGGGAGTTTCTGTAATGGAATTAGATTTCAGAATATATGT
>Ga0209645_1000881_pt1 | contig 15402 bp, 14 predicted proteins | sample ETNvirenome_6_30_FD_184070 | JGI IMG/M metagenome (GOLD analysis project Ga0209645, IMG submission 184070) | Marine viral communities from the Pacific Ocean - ETNP_6_30 (SPAdes) (version 2) | ecosystem: Environmental > Aquatic > Marine > Oceanic | place: Pacific Ocean | collected 2013-06-19
AAAAGCATTTCCATTGATTGGCGTGTTTGAGGTCTCATAGAATTTCAGGATTTCTGGGTAAATTTCGGGTTTTAGGTGATTCATTCTTTATAGTTATAGAGTCTATCGATAATGTATTCCGTGATAATAGTGAATATCATGTATACACCAAATACCTGATTCCATGTAACACTAAATTCAACGTAGTATACGAGGAGTCCCCAGATAATAGTAGTGAGGAGGAAAACAGAAACTAATCTTGATATGATCCTTTCTATCGGTTTGTCAACCTTTTTTAAATTTTGGTGGTTCATTGTTCCTCCTGTGGGCGCATTGATTCTCTCATCATCTTTGCGAGAGTGATATGTTTTGGATCAAGGTTTTCTAACCAAGTAATACACTGCTCCAACTGCCAATTAGCACCGGCTTGCATATGTATCTGCCAATCACCACAATAATACTCGTGACCATTTGGATCGTAAGGGTAGATCTCATTTGCGATCTTATCAGTCAATGGGTGCTTAGAAGTGAGTTTGTTGCCGTCAATAATCATTTTTGGGTGGTTCATAATATTTTACCTTTTGAATCAACTATTCTGCCATCCCTGTTAATACGATGGCCAGTTGGTGATCGACGGATTGAATCTCTTTTAGCTTTAAGTTCTTCTCCCCACTTTTCGAACACGTAGAGCATAAACCAAATCATTTCTAAAAAAGTAATAGGGTCAAAAAATTACCGGGATTTTTTTTCGACGATTTTTGAAACTAAAGTTCGCTTTTGGTGAGGGGAATCAATTGATTATAGACGATGGTGTCATCGTCAACCACGTCACGAATGACAGATAGTAGTGTCATGAATTCATCGACAGTGTTTTTTTCAACTCTACGCGTATTGCCTTCACTTGAATACAGATAGAAGGCACGAGCAGGTACGTCAATCACCACACGGGTCAGGTATTCATCGCCTTCATTGTCGATTTCATAATCTTCGGGGTTGTGGGTAGCCATAGTGTCTCCAATACCCCACTAATATAACAGATCACACCAACGAAGTCAAGGTGGACAGTTCTAATAGGGTCCACCATACTGTGGGTCATTCAGGATTGCAATAGCTGTAGATAACCCAGCCATAGCTAAGTTGTTATCCTGTTTTGATTTATCTAAGGACCACACATTAACAGCAAAACTAATTTTATATGGTTTGATGATATTAACAGTATCTGTAAAAGTTGTGACACCAATTCTTAAAGTGTCAGTAATTTCATCGGAAATATTAGTAATTGATGTTGCAGTTCCTGCATCAGCACTCGTATCAAAAGCAAATACTGTACCAATAAATCCACCAGTGTTGGGGGAGAATGTGTTACCAAATCCCAGTCCAGTGTTTCCTGATCCTAATACACTAACGGTCTGACCACTATATGGATTATCTGCATTGGTATTGATAGGTTCAAGGTTAGGATAGGTAGATATAGTGATACGATCTTGATTGATGTTACCAAAACCAGCAAGACTGATGGATGCCGGAACTCCAACAATTGTGGAGTTGTCAGAATTAACTGTACTTGTTCCAACTCTACACTGATCTGTAGTATTGAATGAAGTTGTACCAATACCAGTAGAGGACACCAGAGCAACTTTTGTTGCTGATTGTGTTGCAATAATTTTAGCAGCTGCTCCATTAGCTTGAGTCAGGAACCTACCAGCAACAAAAATAGCATTCACACCAAATGTGATAGCTGATGCTACACCAACCGATGTGATAATATCTGCACCATAGATGTTATTAACAGCATTTGTGGCGTCAGTTGAGTTTCCAAATAGTGATTGAGCACCATAAAATCTATTGTCACTACCCAATCCAACAATCTCCAACTTCTTGGAGTTGATAGTATCTAAATCATTGAGAGCAAACTGATCAATATTCTGTGAAGGTGTAAGGAATGTCTGATACCTATCAGAGTTTACACCAAGAGTAATGTCTTTATTGACTGCAATATCAGTACTCTGAAGGGAACCTAATCTAGCAGTTAGAATCTTAACAGCTGGTGGATTGTAATCAGTTATAGCAAATCCGCTCATTTATTTACTCCAATGAAATCTTGTCCAGGATAATCTTTTGGTGTCTCACCTTCATACTCAGGGATAAGTTTCTCTAAGTCCTTTCTCTCAGCATGAACAACATAATGACAGTTGATGGGACCACCTGATGCATTCCTTACATTGATATACTTATTCCAACTAATACTCTCAACAAATAACTCTTGATAAGATCCAACAGGTGTCAGTGAGACAGTAAGAGTCTCAAAGTCAACCAGGTCTGTCCAGTAGTCAGGACATTCAATCTGTGTAACTCCATCAAGTTTACCTCTGAAATACACACCAATCTCAGGACCTTCTAGACACACATATCTGAGTCTATGGTTTTCTTTTGATGGGTGGGGGATATCAAATGACTTAGCTGGTAGTGTCTTAGCCAACTGAATCTCAGTATCTACATTCTTTCCATTCAGGTTCAGAACACCATTGACATCAATAGTTCCAGCAGCTTTGATATCACCAACTGCCTTAATGTCACCATTGACATTGATTTCATCAGCAAAGACATTAAAGACAGGGATGTTGCCATACGATGCTTCAAGTGTCATCATTGAGGTATTAGTTCCATCACAATGGAATCCAACATAGTCTTCCTCTGAGTGAAAAAGATAGGCACCTAAATCAGATGTCTTAAATGATGTGTCCTCAGGCAACTCCTTATGCCAGATACTTTCCTTTGATGTCTCATCATAGTTGTAGTCACCTGTCTTGTCTTGTGGTCCAGCAAAGGTACCAAAGTCTCTGAATGTAAATTTTCCTCCGGCCATTATTTGTCAACCTCCGTAATTAGTTTAGGAACATCTTTTCTCTCTGCAAACACATGATAGTAACATTCTATGGGTATGCCTGCCCTTGATTGTATCACAACTTGATTGTTTTGTATACCCTTAACAATCAGATCTTGATGTGCGCCGATTGGTGTCAGTGATACAGTAATACTTTTCTTATCTACAAGTTTCTTCCAGACACTTGGTAGTGCAATGGTATCAGAGTTTTTCAATACTCCTCTGACATACACAGCATTCTCTGGCCCTTCAAGACAGGCATAGACCAGGTTTTTATTCTTCTTAGATGGGTGAGGAATAATAAAGTTCTTAGTCTTCGCCATGATTGTCTCGGCGTAGATGATCTTTGACTTGATCTTCTCTACACACAAGAGTTTATCTGTCTTTAAGAAGGATGCGATCCTTGCATATTGTCTGACAAAGAAGGCATAGAAAGGTTCTTTCTCTACACCAGTCAGGTATTCATCATTATGATTCTGTGATGCCATGGTGACACCAACTTCATACTCTGGTCCAGCTTCACCAGATGAAATAGCTTGAGCGGAGAAGAGTTGTGGGTCACCAGTAATTGATGGTCCTTCAACATATGCAGAACCTCTTACTTCCTTCTCTCCTCTTCCAAGTATCTCTGGTTTACCTAGACCTACAAAGAATCTTTTACCTACAAACGCGTCAGAAAATTTCATTGTTGTCCCAGTTTTCTAGCATTTTCTTCATTGGTTGATGGAACTTTAGAACCTCTCTTCTTGGTTGCTCCGTCAGCTGCATCAATCATACCACCGTATATATTTAATAGTTGGTTACCAATCACCTCAACAGTTTTCTCAGAGAAGAACTTGGATGATGCCTTAGAACTTGCATCAATGATCTGTGCCCTGACTATAAACTTTTCGTTGGCATCAACAATGATGTTTCCATTCTTCCCATCTTGACCAGTGGTGATGATCTCAATGTTCTGTGCTTCAAGTTTTATCTTACCCTTACCTGCCTTGATTACAATGTCACCATTGACTGCATCAAAATACATGCCAATGTCATCTTCCTTCTCAATGTTGTCACCAGCTTTGACTTGGAATGAACCAGGTGACCTACAGATAGTGCCATGTTTCCTGTGTTTCTTGCCTGTCTGGTCAAGACTAATGTAATGATCAACATCATTACCATTCCTCAGCATTACTGCTGACCTTTCATTGTCATCGGTGATGTGACCAAACTGGATCTCACCTTCTGCTGTACCATACCTGACGGCATGTGGGTTCTTCTTATCAGATTTACTTGACATTAAACTTACCTACACAATCGATGACACTTACAACCTTATCCTGTAGATCAGGTTCCTTGACCACATCTTCACCAACTCTATCTATACAGAGCTTAGGAACTAAGACAGCATTATAACCTGTCTCTGTTCTAATGTAAACTCTTGGCATCTCTGTGATACCTTCACCACTTTCAGTGACCTTGACAGATCTTACAATACCTTGGTCACCAACTTCAAGAGTTGCTTTTGCTCCAAAGTCAGGTTCAATAACAATCTCATCAATACTGGCGTAGTTGATACCTGTTTCAAGAACTCTGATCTCACACAAATAAAGAATTGCTGGGTAAGAACCGGTAGAAACATTAGGATAGTCACCTCTGATCTTAGTCTGATCAAAGACAGGTGTAGTAAATCTACCACCACAGGTGATGATCTCATACCTACCACCTCTGATTGTCTGAACACAATCCTCACCGACGATTTCAATTGTTGTTCCAGGTGGTAGTTTTACCTGATCACCAGGTTCAACCTCAACCACATTACCTGGAGGGGTAGGAGGATCATAGATGTCATCACGGATGATGATTGTGTCTTCAGGGTCAGAGAACTTACCACCATCACCACCTGTACTACCATCAGGAGCTGGTAGATAACCAAATCCAGGATCAATCACAATGATATCTACAATGGCACCATCATCACCAATGATAGGATCAATGACAGCACCACCACCATTACCACAAGGGTCATTGACAATGGCAAATGTATTACTGGTGTATCCACTACCACCATCAACCATATCAATACCTAAGATCTCACCCAGAGTTGAGATGATGAAGTTACCTGTGGCACCTGACCCACCACCACCAAAGAACTTAGGTGTAGGTGAAGTACAAGGTTTAGGACTGGTGTCACAACCAGGTTGGAATGAGTTACCAATATTGACATTACTAAAGCTTAGGTCCCCACCATCTCCACCACCAGAAAAACTACCAATGGCACTCATCAGACCACCAACATCAAAACTCTCTGACTGACTAGCACCATCAAGGATACTCCACACATCTACCTCAGAACAATCAATATCTTCATCACACTTGAGGAATGACATGATCTCTGCTAAGAAACCACCATCCATACCACTACCAATGCTTATACCTCCTCCAATGCTTCCACCAAGACCACCAATCAGACTGGTTAGTTGACCCAGTAGATCGTTGATTGAGTTCTCCATACCACCAGAGACACTACCAAACATGTTACCAACAAAGTTGTTCAACAAACATGGTGGAGCTGTGACTGCCTTATCAGCTGCATCACATACAAACTCTTTAACCATATCCAACAACTCATCAATGAGTTTTCTGAATATACAGACAATCTGTTGCAGTATATCCTCAACTTTCTTTCTCAATTCTGGTCTCTCGTTAGGGTGTAAAAGATCGTATGTTTCCTTCATCTTCTCACCAGTCTCGTTCAATACCGCCTTAAGTATCTGATCGAGAATTGTTTTCAGAATACCAGCAATGAATTCTGCAGCCTTCTCACACAGGTTGTTGATCTGACTAGCAATGTCTCCTGATGTTCCTCCTACCAGTGCCAGTCTGGAATCAAACTGAGACTTCTTCAACCTCTGAATCTCCTTCATGGTGTTCTGGAGTTCCAGTTGTGCCCTACCCAGTGGGTTTGGATCACAATCAGTTGGTTTGGCGAGTGGTTCCTTTACTCTACCCTTTTCTTTCTCTTCCTTATCAGCAATGGGTTTCTGTGAGACATCACCAGATGCTGACTCAAATCTCTCATCATTACTGGCTTGTCCCTTTGAATTCTTCTGTTCAATTACTTGACCACCACCTTGTTCTGCTCTGATACCAGTGGTTGACTTCTTCTCATCATCTGCGTCTTGTGGATATCCAGAATAAGGGATGTAACACTCATCCTGTGGCAGACCTTCAAGAACTTTATTGTATTCATTGTTGCCAATAACACCCATGATGACAGGAGTCTGAGCATTCTCCCCATCCATGAAGAATCCATAAACAAAGTCACCCTGTGCCAGGTTGGCATTCTGTGATGAGTTTCTACCACCACCTCCAGCTGTGACGGGATACATGATGTATGCCCATGGGAGTGCATTATCAGGAATGTCCTTGACACATGAGTGATAACCCATGATACGAACACGATATCTCTCACCAAATCCCTTGATGTCTCCGTTATTATCTACTGGTTTGTTGGGTTTATTCTCCTTCCAATCCTTTTCAGGAGCAATCTGACCTAACCACCAGACGAAACCATCGCGGCCTATGAAATGTGAATTAAAAGTTGCTGCTGTATCTGACATTAACCGAACCCTCCCTTCTTACCGAAGGAATCTCTTACTAAACCTAATGAGGTGTATGATTCTTTAGGAGTAATCCTATGACACACACTCGCTACCATATATTTACCACCAGTCTGTTTATTTTTATCTCTGTTCAATGTACTCTCAGAACTTGGGAAGTCACACTCCACAATATCACCAGCTTTAATGTCAAAGTTGCCAGGAATTAATACATGCGACTGGACCGTCAACATTTGATTATATCTCATAATAGTTTGGACCAATGTCTTTTCTGCATCGAAGTTTGGTTTCTTAGGATCAGACTTCCACTCATCTAATTGTTCGTCACCAGTTCCCTTAGGGTTAACACCAATGTCTTTGAGGTGATGGAATAATCTAGATGGATCCTTGATGAACTCCTCATTGACTACGATGAAATCTTTACCAGCGTTGGTAGCCTTACCTTCCTGTTCCTCAATGTCAAAGTCAACTGTCTTATACTCTAGTGCCACTAGGTCAAAGAAGATGGTCTTATTCTTATAAGATCCCATCATCATTTTCTCTTCAAGGTCAATGTCACTAGAGATATTGTATGAGATGATATTATCATCATATCCTGCTACAGGTAGACCAGTATCATTGTATATAAACTTCTTAGTTCCAGACTTACCAAAGATTTTATCTAATGATTTGAAATACAATCCATCTCTTGTTTGGTAGAATAAGAAACCACCAGCACCACCTTTGTCTCCACCACCTGATCCACCAGTAGAACCTGATCCTCCTCCACCACCAGCACCATCAGGAACTGCTCTGGATGCTAACCAGGTGCAGATATAGAATGGCTTCTTACTATTACCAAAGAAATTCATATCATATGATGTGGTGTCATTCTCTACCAGAGATGATCCCAGCACATTACTAACAATCTTATCTACATTCTCAGATATCTTCCCCTCATATCTCTCAGTCACTCTGGTCTGTTCATTCTGAAAGAATTCCTTTGATGCAAAGTCAATGAAGTATAAGTCCTGTTGAGTACCAGGGTCAGCGTCTCTGACTCTATTAACGTGAAGGTCTACGCCCATCGTAATCTTATTACCCTGGGCATCTTCCACTTCAATCTGTGCCTTCTCTCCACCCCTAATCGGTAAGGTATCAAGCACACCTTTTTTAGCAGCTCCTTCACCAACACCAGTCTCGATGATGGTGGCTGTTGCTGATACACTATTAGTCAGGACACTTTCATAATACCTATACTCCATCACACCACCAGTCATATCGGCAGAGCCACCAGCACCTCCTCCTCCATTTCCAGAGATAGAAAACTGACTTATGTTACCCGGACCTGTATTAGGATTCTGCATTATTGTTTATACAACTTGTTGTGAGCGTTATCTCTATTATATGTATTTGACCTTTGCCCACGTCCAGGACCAGACATCATTCCAGAAGCACCACCACCATGACTTCTTGCCGCAGGTGTTGGTGTCGGTGTGGGAACTATAACTGTCTGTTGTATCAGACCATCATAGGATGCTTGTCTACCAACACCATTTGATTGATTATTCTGACCTCTTGGTATCTGTACTGTACCACTCCTAACCCCTCTAATATCTCCATGACCTGTCTTTGAAATGACCCTACCATTAGCATCAGTGACAACAACAAAGGCACCATATCTTCCACCTTGATGAAACTCTACTGTACCACCAGGGACAACTGGTGCAATAATCTCAGCACCCTCAGAGCTCTTACCAAACCTACCCTTAGCATCAGTCTTGAGAGGGATGTAGTAATCCATACTTCTCCACCCACCTCTGGGAGCATGAGCACCAAATACTCTCTTCAATAGAGATGCTTTTTCATTGTAAGAGGCATTGGGGTCGTATACTAATCCAGATACTGCTGAATTGGAGAACTCAATCTCTCTTCCTACTTTGGCGTAGGCAATAGCCATGGAATCAACCATAGCTACTGCTTGTTGCATAGGTATGTCAGCTTTGATCTTTGTATCAATATGATACTCAGAACTACCACCAATAAATCTAGCTGGACCGGTGACTAAACCAGTATTATATGCTCCAGCCGTTCCCATTAAAGGAGTCTGTGGTCGTACTCCCCTAGATGTGGGTGGTGTGGTTTGAGTTTGGTTTTGTCTTTGACTCTGAAGTCTCTGATTATACTTATCACGAATAGACTGCTCAGACTTACCACCTTGTCCATAATAACTTGTACCATATCCATACCTCACATCACCCATCAAGTTAGGGAATGAAGCAAACTCGGGTGCTAACCTATCAATAACATTAGCACTCATCCCCTCCTTAGCTACCAGTTCAGGAGTTACTCCTCTCATTCTTTTTAATCTATGAAGAATAATTCTGTCTTGCATTTCAGGAGTAAACTTCTCACTTGGACTGATTTTTTGAATTTGAATTTCCTCCTTCAAAACATAAGACATAAACTGGTACCTACCAGTGGCATCAGAATCTCTTGAATCTCTAGCATAACCTACATCTCTACCATTCAACTTACCTGTTCTTTGCATCTCAAGAACCTGAGCTATAGTGAGTTCACCCCTCTCCAATTCAGGAACAACAGCACCACCATAGATGGTACCATAGCTGGGTGTTCCCTCAGCAAATGATATGGTATCCAACAAGGCAGCCGTTGATGCATCACCACTAGCACTAGTGGAGGAAGATCCTCCTCTTGCAGTGGGAGGTGTTGCTTGTGGTGCACCACTACTATCTTCTCTACTCTCAACCTGCTCTTTAAATTCCTCTTTAGTAATTCTTGGATCACCAGTTGATAAAAAGTTATCAAATCCCTTGATAAGATCCTCAATGATAGGTATCTGAATTTCAAACTTATCTAATTCTGCTTGAGCATCTTTCTTCTCTTGATCAAAATCAGGAAGCTCCTCAGGCAACATAGCTTTGATTGCTGTATTAACTGGACCGGCAATGGCCTTCACCATGTTAAAGACTGGTGTGATAACATACTTATTCAGTGTCCCAAAGAAGTCTTTAACTACATCAATGACCTCACCAATCTTCTTTACAATTTTCTCAGCATTTCTGAGAACATAAATGACCAAGCTACCTAGAATTATATTAAGGAAGTACTTAAAGATACTACCAAATATACTCTTGAAAGGAACTGCCTTTCCGATTGCACCCAGGACTGCGCCTATGGGTCCTTTCTCTGATCCTTTCTCCTTCTTGTCTCTCTTCTTCTCTCTTGCAGCATCAGCTCTTCTCTTGTCTTCTTCCTTATTAAACTGAGCTTGGGCAGCCATAGTCCCTTTTATACTTCCCAGAGACTTGGAAACATTTTGAAGAGCACTATCAACACTCACAATCCCTGTCTTCTTTAACATGGGTGAGCTTATAGATTGTCTGGTGACTCTTGTTGGTGTAGTAGGCTTTGCTTTAGTGGCCTTATCTTCCTTTAATTTTTCAGCATCTGGTGTCTGGTTTGATTTAAGACCATCCACTTTTGCAACCTTAGGTGTGGATGCTTGCGAGGGATCTTTCTTAGCCTTATCTTTTGACCCACCCATGAGGCCACCCGCAAGACTCTTAGTTAATCCAAATGCTAATGCAGTAATTGCCATTATACTAGAGCGTTATAGATTGATAAGACTGGACCCAAAGTAGGATTATTAGTATCAAAAGGTGAGAACCTAGGTGAGTCATTTCTAGCAGGTGAGGCCATACCTGAAGCTCCTTCTGATGATTGAGGATCAATTGTAGGAGGCTTAACTATAGTTTGACTGAACTGTCTTGGTGTTGGGATGTCATATAGAGCATTCTTCTTTCCACCAAACATAGATGGATCAGACGTGATATTATCAACGTTCAATCTAGTTTCCTTCATCTTCATCTTACTAGAATAGTCTGGAGCATTTTTAGCCACACCCGATGCAAAAGCTCTGACTCCACTCAAGGAATCTAATTCTTCTGAACCACCTCTTTCAAATTGACTTGATCCCAGATTCGTTTTAGCTGGATCTACCTTTCTTGGTGGTGGAGTTCCACCCTCTACCTCTTGTTTCAAATCAGCCATCTCTGCCTTACCAAGATCCATGTCAAAGTTCAAACCTTCAAAGGGATCATCTGATCCTTGTTGCATATCAACCTGTTGGGTGCCACCTTTTATATTGCCATCCTCATCAATAAGACCCCTTCTTTTCATTTCTCTCAAGTATATTCCATACATGTCAATTGACTGACCAGCCAGTGATTCATATATTCCAGCGGCAATTTTGTCACCACCAGGCACTCCATCATATCTTGACATTATATCATCGTGCATTGAAGACAATTCCTCATCAAGTTTGAGGGCTTCATCAATAAGTGTCTTATCATCCTTTGCTCTGATTCCAAAACCCATTGACCCATAGATACCAGCAACCATATCTTGGATTTGTGGTTTGAATATTTCAACACCTAACAATGCAAGACTTCCTATAAAACCACCTCTACCCAGTCCCCTGAGTCCACCTTTGGGTCGAGTTTGTAAACTTGTTCCGGTTGCGCCTAATCTTGCTTGTTGTGTTCTAAATGAACCACCTGCCCTTGCTTCACCAGGAGCTCTGGTTCTGCCAGGAGATCTATACCCCTGATTATTTGTCCTACCTGATGTAGCACCAGTGGTGGATCCAGTGCCTCTACCCCTATCTAATGGGGGTTTATTTCTCAACTTATCAATAAGACTCTTGGCAAATTTTGCTACTCGCCTCCCCATATTAATAAATGCTCCGCCCAACTTATACAACAATTTTAGTACCTTTAAGATCTTAGATCCAATCTTAAGACCAAGTAGACCAGCAAGACCACCCAGAATGATTGGAAGTTGATCAGTAATAAAGTTGGCAAAGTTCTGAATCTTCTGTTGATTCTCTGGCTTTTTAAGCCACTTAAGTAAACCAATAACAGCAGTACCAAGTAAAATGTTTTTCAGATACTTCAGTACCTTCTGGAAGAAACTTTCAAAAGGTTTCTTAACTGTGTTTAATATATTCTTACCAACCTTTTTAACTACAGATTCTGATTCCTTTTCTTTCTTATCTCTTTCTTCTTTACGTGCTTCTTGAGCCATTTTCTTGGCTCTTCTTGCATCATTCTTAAGTTGTATAGCAAGTAAAGCATTAATAGCAGTAAGTTCTTTTGCAATGACATTTAGATTGACCGCTAGTTGATCAACTCCCTTTGATGTAATACTTTTTGTTTTACCACCCTTTGTAGTATCAGATTTGGGTGATACCTCATCATCTTTACCTTCCTTGGTTGGGATCAATTTGTCTGGTGATATGGCAGCAGACTTTTTCTTAGATTTTTCACCTAACAATTTACCAGCAGATATTTTCTTCTTCTTTGGTTCAGACTGGACCTGATTAATAAGGTCAGCAATCTCATCTCTACCTATTTTTTTCTTCTCTTCAGGTTTGTATGGCAAAGGACCCTGAGTAGGGAGCCTACCTTCTGCCCTCTTGAATTTTTCATCAGCACCCCCAACACCCTTTACATTCCATGTCTTTCCTAGTGGGTCAGCAACCTCTCTCAGTAGGTCAGCATACTCTAGTCTATCAAAAGTATCAGTGGCTTTCTGCATCTCATAAAGACTTATGAGATCCTTCATCTGCTTATCATCCTTTACATTGGCAAGGATGATATCAGCACTACCCTTCTCAGCAGTAGCTCTTACAATCTTCTTAAACTGATGGTAAGTTCTGGGTTCAGCCATTCTGTTGAGCCTTCTTCTCTTCCTCTTCTAGGTGTTGTTGGAGAAGAGTAACATAGATGTCCCTTTCCCAGGGCATCATGTTTTCTATCTCAGTCAATGAGTATTTATGGTACTGCATCAGGGCGAAGTTTAACTTATAGAAGCCCTCAAGATCCATGTGGATCAGGGCTACTCGAAAAAACTATTCAATCCTTCCAATACAACTTCACTCTCAACTTCAGTCTTGGGATTTACTACCTTCAGTGTATGAGAAAGTTTAGGCATCGTCTCAAAGAACTTTTCAATCTCTTTGAATTGAACACTGTTCATCTGTTCTAAGAACTCAACAACGTCTTTAATACTCACGTCAGCTGTTGCCCAGACCTTTTCCTCACTATAGATAGTTTCAATACAAGAAGCGATCAACTCGAAGGACTTATCAATATCTACCTCTTCAGAGTTGAAGTCAAAATTATTCTTGATGAACTCATTAAGAGAAGGATACTTCATCTGCATACTCAACTCATCATTTAATACAATCTTATTGGTATGGCCTTCAGGGATGACTACTTTGACATCATCAATGTCAATCTTGATAGGGATATCAGTGACACCATCATCAGGTGCAATGATATTCACCTCGACCACTTCACCGACTGACTTGGCTCTGATATTCATAAACAAGTATTCAATATCAAAGGTAGGAAGATTCTCTACCTTGACACCTCTAGTTTGAATACAATTCTTGAGAACTGTTGTAATCGCTGTGGTAATCTGTTTGTTGTTCTCACTCTCAAGTGCTAACACCAAGAGTTTCTCCTCTTTAACAAGGAAAGGTCTATACTTAATCTTCTTCTTTAACGATAACAATTCCAACTCATATGTTGGTGTAGCAATTGTTGGTAATGACATAATAATTTATGATATATGTGGATATTTAGAAGATGTTTGTGATCTCCTTTTTTCTAACGTATCTTATGAATGACATTGACACAGTATATTTTAACACACCACTTGAATCATAACTAACCTGTACTGGTTGAGATGATCTAGGAAATGCACCTACAAAAGTATACTCTAATTTGTGTTGGAAGCCATCTCTCAAAAGGTCTCTAGCATTATTACCAACACCCTTCTCAAACTTAGTGATGTAAACATTTGATTTGTATTTGTTGGGGTAATTATTTCTCAGAGTTGCATAAGGACTGAGGTATTCTTCATCATCCTCTGTCTGACCTCCGATATAATCAATCCAACTATCAAACATTTCAATGACATCATATCTTTGATTGACATTGAATGTAAAGTTAACAGTAGTATCATATTGCTTTTTATAAGCAATCAATTCTGTTGAACCCCTGTAATCATTTTTAAGTTCATGGGTCATCAGTCTCTGACCAGGTAGTGATGCTTCTGAGCACATCAGTTCAACATCTCTACCAGCGAGACTATAATTAAATCCTTTTTCTTGAAGGTATGATACAACATCAGATGGTGGTTGTAACTTAACCATGTATACTGATGTCTGAGCAACGTTAAGAAAACGACTCTTAAGATCAGATGTTCTTACTCTAGTTGGCCTAGGTCCTGGCATCTAAATATTGTGGGACTACTATTACTATGTATGGCTGAAAGTCACAAAAGTATATTCAAACCTACTCACCCACAAAAATATCAGGGTGATCCTAGTAATATCATCTGTCGTTCCTCATGGGAAAGACATTTTTGTAACTGGTGTGACACTAATCCCAACATTCTGAAGTGGGCAAGTGAAGAATTCTCAATACCTTATGTGTCACCAGTTGATGGAAGAGTTCACAGATACTTTCCAGATGCTCTGATTGAATACAAGACCTCTACTGGTAAAGTGAAGAAGGCTTTGATAGAAATCAAACCACTCAAACAAACAAAACCTCCAGTCAAGAAGAATAGAGTGACTAAGAGTTTCATCTATGAGACCAAGACATATGCAGTGAACCAAGCCAAGTGGAAGGCAGCAGATGAGTTCTGTAAGGATAATGGAATTGAATTTAGAATTATCACTGAGAACGAGTTAGGTATCAAACAGTATGGAAGAGGAACTAAGTCTAGAACAAGAGGATTATCTAACAGATCCAAGAAACCGAATGGACGTTCTCGCCGATGACATCATCGGTCTAGTTGATCCTGATGATATGATGTTGGCTATCATTGAAGCTCTAGGTGTTGAAGAAATCTTACCTGATGTTGGAAGATACTATACCTTTATCTACAAACCACAAACACCTAATATAATGTATGACGAATACCCACTCGTTGCTGTAACAAACATAGAGAAGTGGGGTTTTAGAGGTGTCAACTATCACTGGGGTGAATTCAGAAATTATACATGGGGTGAGGTAGTGGGTAAACTACATCTAATCTATCCAAATGAACTAGATGTAATGAGATCAATTCCATATCAGAAATTCCAACTAAATAACTGAAATACTAATAGTAGATGTCAGAGATTAAATCCAGTAATGTATCCTGGAATAACATCAAGGTAGATCAATATGTAGATGTTACCACAGGATATACTTACCTCACTCTACCAGGTCAGACCACTAAACTGGCCGAGTCTAGTGATGCCAACTGGACAATACTTGACATCAATTTGTTTACGAGAACATATAACAACGCCAACTCAACTACTCTTACAAATGAAGAAGTAAGAACTTTATTTTACAGGTCAGGAAGACTTGTATTCAATAAGATAAGAGCAGAAATTATAAACGACTTAAACAATTACTCAAGTGTCACGGAGTTTAATCAAAACACACTTGGTATGTTTGATCGATCGGTTCCAGGATCTGTCAACCCCAATGATGGCAGAAGTGTCAATGACAATGGACAGAAGACTCAGTTTAATGTAGTCAATACAAGTGTAACAACACCATCCACATTCCAGGTCAGAACACAGGGTTCACCAACCACACCTAGTTCATTCCAAGGACCCAATATTCAACTAACATCAACAGGAAATGAGAATACTTACAAGAGATCTTCTAGCTTTGGAACTTTACAATACCCTGCAGCTTCCATAGAAGGGATGGACTACATCTCTATGCAGGCATTTGAATACAAAGCTGGCGGTGGACTAAGAGAAGGTGGAAGAGGTCCAACTGGTCCAGGTATAGGTGGAGGTGTAAGATTAGCCATCCCTGCCGGTGCCACTGATAATAATAGTGTCAACTGGGGTAA
>Ga0209645_1000882_pt1 | contig 15400 bp, 15 predicted proteins | sample ETNvirenome_6_30_FD_184070 | JGI IMG/M metagenome (GOLD analysis project Ga0209645, IMG submission 184070) | Marine viral communities from the Pacific Ocean - ETNP_6_30 (SPAdes) (version 2) | ecosystem: Environmental > Aquatic > Marine > Oceanic | place: Pacific Ocean | collected 2013-06-19
ACACTATCTTTTTCAAATTGATTTACAGAATTTATAACTTTAAAGATTTCAGCGAGGAATTCAGTGCTCCAGTAAGTCCTATGCCAATGCCAGAGGAACGTGACGAGGAAAACATACTGCTAAAGATGGAGGGTAACACAACAAACATCAACCTTGCATGGACTATCAAACAGGAATCAAGCAATGTCGCAACAACACATAACGGTTTCGGATCAATAGGAAACTCTCAGACAATATGGGAACAGTTAAAGTTCTTTGACTATTACTTTGTTCCTTCAAGCATGATTGACAAGTATGACATATGCATAGGAGACGGAACAGAGGGAACACTTTCACAGGAATTTCCATCGCCAGGTTTTCTTTATCAGAAATCAGGCTATATGCCAAAACTGTCTTTCAGGGTAGGAAGTGATGCTCCAGTTACAATGAATGCCTCGTTACAGTTCATAGTTGGAAACGTGGTATCATCTTATCAACTTGACACTCCAAACAAACCTAGCAACGTAACTGCAACAACAGGTTCTAGTTCAGGTCAGATTGACATGACATGGACAGCCCCAAGCTCAACTGGCGGACAGAGTTTGACTGGATATGTTATTCAATTTAGAGTTGGAACTGGAACGTGGGGAAGAGCAACAGTATCAGGAGGAAGTACAACATCAACAACAATAGCAACAGGATTTAACAATGAGGTTATACAGGTAAGAATAGCTGGAGAAACTAATAATGGTATAGGTTCATATTCTGGAACACTTGAAGCAACGTCGGGAGCATAATGGCACTAGTAAAACTGGTAGTTGAAAAACGAAATTCATCGGGGGTAATACAGTCAAGAACACCAATAAAAGTAATAAACAGTATAGTATCAAGACAAGGAAGCAGAGCAGTAGACACAGGAGAATTCACGGTATCAATCAAGCATGACGTGGCAGAAAATGACACAATAAAATACATACAGGACATAGTGGATACGGAGTTTCTGACAGCAATTTATAACTTTCAGGCAAATGACATGGACGAAGGTGGATATGATCTGGATGGAGATAACACTCATACTTTGTGGCTTGAACCAAATGATAGTGGAAATCAGAAGAAATTCAAGTCTAATTACTGTGCAGATTTTGATGGAACAACAGGTAAAAAAATAACAGTCACACATAATTCTAAGCTTGATTTCTCAAAACAGTTTGACATTATTGCATGGGTAACTACCGATACTGGATCTGCATCTACAGGAACTAGAAGAATATTTTTTAGCAAGTATGATAACGGTGGATCTGGAAACGGCATAGAGATAGGTACGGAAAGATTGTCAGGAGGTTGGGCAGTATATGCAGTTGTAAGAACAGGTGGAACTGACACACATATTACTGGAAATTTAACTGATTATTATATGGGATCTACATTTCCAAGATTAATAAGACTTAGAAGAGGTAGTGACAACAAAGTATATTTGACAATAAACGGTTCGTCTGCTGGAACAACTGCAAGTACTATATCAGGCAGTTTTGACAATTCAACTGACATGGTTATAGGTTCCAATCATAATGACTCCACACCATTTAACGGATCATTACACCAGTTAAGAATATATAACGGTATAACATTGACAGAAGATGAAATTCAAACAATACATAGTTCTTCTCCACAGCCCATGACAATGAAGTTCATGGGAAGAGTATACAAGATAAAAGACAGTATGAAAGAGAAACAGATATCATGTAAGGGAAGCGGAAAGTTATTGTTGCAGACAAACATAACCAAAGATATATTGGGAACTAATCATGATGACGAACTTGCAACAAGAACAAATGATGACACGGTGTTTGATGCTGGACAGAACATACATGAGATAATTCAATCAGTAATAAAGAGAACTGACGGAGATTTTAAGTTTTATAATAATCCAAGTCCAAACTCATTGGTAGGGGAATTTATTGCAGAAGGAAATTTTGTATCTATAGTAAACGTACTGGCTTTAAAGGATGCTTTGACATTCTTTACATTGCCAAGAAAAGTGTTTGTAATAGAAGATCATAACGGAATTGGAACAGATTATGTTTTTGAAGGTGCAACTGGAAGTGGATATGACATATCTGTAAGCGGCAAAAACGATTCAAGAACTGTAAATGACATAGAGGTCATAGGAAGATTGAAGACACTACCTTTCAAAGATACTGGTATTGCAGGAGTTGCTAGTACAACATATACATTGTCACATAATCCAATAAATCTGACTGTTAGAAAAGTTTCTGACGATTCAATATACACTACTTATACATACAGTTTTGATAAAAAAACAATTACAATTGATTCTGGTGTAAGTACTACCGCAGTATATGCTGAATATTGGTATGAGGACATATCTAGTTCTGATGCTTTGTATAGAAGGGATACAGACTCTGCTAGTATTACTGAACATGGAAGATATTCTAAAAAAATATACCTTCCACATTTTACTCATCGTAATGATTTTAATACTTGGGCTCAAATATATACAGGCAGTACTACTACACAAGGAGATGTAAAAGAACGAGTTACAATAAAAGCACCATTTTTGATAAATTCTTTGAGGGAAAATCACAAAATTGATGTAATAAATGTAAAAAAGTTTACTTCTGATACAAATGGTACAAAAGAAGATATGATAGTAAAGTCGATAGAATGGCATTATCCAGAGGGAAGAACCATAATAAATTGTGGAGAATATGACTTTGACTCATTTGACTATGACAAGGATACTTCAGAATCAATTACAGGTCTTACTTCAACCTTGACTAAAACCAAGACTGCGTAGACTAAATCTTTATAAGTAAGAATATCAATGTTTTGTTATGGCTATTACCTCATCCGATATCAAATTCTATCTAAGTGGTGGAAGTTCAAACTCAAACGTAAATGCTTCATTAGGGGGAGCAATATCAACAACAGAAGTAACAGACAATCAATTACACAACTTATTCGATAAAACACTAGGTACAGAATCAACAGCAGGAGACATAGAATACAGATGCATATATGTCAAAAATACTCACGGTTCATTAGAATTAGAATTAGCAAAAATTTGGATTTCAACTAATACTTCATCTCCATCAAACGTAATTGCTATTGCTTTGGATGGAAACGGTAAAGGTGGCACAGCAGAAACAGTAGCAAATGAAAATACTGCTCCAAGTGGAGAATCATTTACACAACCATCAAGTTATGCAGCTGGACTTTCATTAGACGGTTCAGGAACTGGATTAGGTTCTGGAGTAGCATATCCAATTTGGATCAGAAGAACTATTGCCGCAGGTTCAACAGCAGTAGATAATGTAACATTTGTATTATCCGTTCAAGGAGACACCGCAGCTTAGGTGTTCTGAATGGTCTGGAAGAAAGTAAATAACTCAGATGCTGGAGATTCATCTCATTTCGGTGGAGACGACATTGATAAAATTTCTGAAACATTCAATGCAGGTACACAAACCGATCCAATTAATATTAAAGATGAAAATCTTTTAGTTGTAGATCCTTCTGATACTTCTAAAAAAGTCAGGTTTGATGCAGGGGGGATTACATCATCACAAACAAGAGTAATAACATTACCAGATGCAGACATAACAGTAGCAAGCACAACAGCCGCAAGTACATCCGTAGCAGGATTAATGTCAGCCGCAGACAAAACTAAACTAGATGGAATAGAGGCAAGTGCCACAGCAGATCAAAGTAACGCAGAAATTAGAGCCGCAGTGGAAGCTGCCACAGATTCAAACGTATTCACAGATGCAGATCATACTAAATTAAACGGTATTGAGACAAGTGCAGATGTAACAGATGCAACAAACGTTGATGCCGCAGGTGCAGCTATGAATTCAGATACAACCACAGCAGGAATGTCATTTGTTGTTGATGAAGACAATATGGCAAGTAATTTAGCTACAAAAGTTCCAACACAACAATCAGTAAAAGCATATGTAGATTCAGCAGTAGCATCAAATGTAACACTTAAAGGAGATTATAATGCAAATACAGACAGTCCATCTTTGGATGATGGAAGTCCTATAGCAGGAATTTTAGCAGGAGATCATTATGTAGTTTCCGTAGCAGGAGACTTTTTTTCAGAAGCTGTACAAGTAGGAGACAGTATTATAGCAAAACAGGACAGTCCTACAACAGCCGCACATTGGATAACAGTTAACAACAATATGGTAACCCCTATAGTTACAGCAAACATAGCAGATGATGCAGTAACATTGGCAAAGATGGCACCAGGTACTGACGGTAACTTAATCACTTATGATGCAAACGGAGATCCAGCTTATGTAACAACTGGAACTAGTGGTCAAGTATTAACTTCAAACGGTGCAGGAGCCGCACCAACATTCCAAGCTGCCGCAGAGGCAAGTCCACTTACTACAAAAGGAGACGTTTATGTTCACACAGGTTCAGCAAACGCTAGATTAGGAGTAGGTTCAGATGGTCAAGTATTGAAGGCTGACTCATCAACTGCAACAGGACTCGTCTGGGGAACTGGGGGAGGAGGAGCAACAGCAACACATGCATACACTGCAACTACAAGCACATCATACAGAGGAACAGGAACTTCAGGAACAGGTATAGATGTAGGAGTAGCAGTAGGAACAGAAGCAAGTGGAGTAGGAGAAAGAGAAATTTACATTAGAAAGATTGATGCTAATAACGAAGGAGTATTTACGGTAATTCATAAAAATGGAGCCGCTGTCGAGGTTCAAATTGCATAGGTGGAATGATTGACCAATGGCAATAACTTATCACGCAGGTAGAAGGATTCAAGGAACAAGTACAGGTAATACTGTCAATACACCAACAAATAATGATAATGCAACTTGGATAACAGGAACAAAAATTAATGCAACTGTATCAAGTGGTAATATAACATTTTCAGGAGTTGGAGCTATTGATGCAGAAGATCAAATAACAATAGAATCAGGTGCTTCTGGATATGTAACAATGAAACCAAAACTCGGTAGTGGAAATCATAACACAAGACTACAACTTAACTTAATTTTAGCTAGTACCACAATTACAACAAGTACATATCAAAAATATACATGGGTTTTTAATACATCAGGATCATCAACTAGGTGGAGTAGGGTTTATGTTGATGGTTCAGAAGAATGGAGTAATAATACTGATTGGACAGCAGGTAATGATACATTTAAAATTGAAGTTGACGGAACTACTGTAAAATTTTATCATGGTTCTACATTACGACATACAGAAAGTGGTGCAACAACAGGAACATACAAGATATCTGCAATAGCTGGAGATGCAGGAAATGGAGAGATGAATGAGGTAAAAACAGATGGTTTTTCAATATCATCAACAAACTCTGATTACAATGCATTAACTAATGTCCAAGTAGGAAGCAGATTTGAAGAAACAGATACTAGGAAGATTTATAGTTACAATGAGCCTGATTTTAATAAAACAGATTGTGTAGGTTATTACACATTAGATGAAGCTTCGGGCAATCCAACAAATCATGTTACTACTGCAAATGGATTTACAGATATTCCAACAGGAACAATTTATTATTTATCACATGGTCACGATTCAACAGGTAGGCATTTTGTCAAGAAAGTAGGATCAACTGTTACAACAATAACAGAATCAGATTATATTAATTTAAAAGGTGCAATAACAGAATCACACAAAGGAAGTCAAACAGGTGCTTTGCCTAGTGCATGGAGTGGTATGTGGCAAGGATCTACAGCTTATATCAACGGACATGATTGGTTTGCTATTTCTTTTTCAACTGATACAAATTCCCCTGCTAACGGAAGTTCAGGTGCAACACAAAACGTTACAGGCAAGTTTGACAAATGTTTTGAATTTTCAGGTGGAAACAATGAGCAAGTAGGTCTTAACGGAACTGTGATTGCTGACTATTACAATCCTAGTTATCACGCAAGTACAGGTAATAAATCTGATTTTACTATATCATGTTGGGTTAACCATGACAATGACAATGGTAACTATCCAATGTTAGTGTCAAATTATACAGGAAGTAATACAGGTGGATTTCAATTATACATAAATGGAACAGCTAATACTGTTACGTTTTGGACTAGCACAAATAATGTTACTGCATCAGGTGCATTAAGTTCAGGCTCATGGCACCATGTAGTATGTATGAGAGAATCAGGAACAGTAAAATTTTACATTAATGGAAGCTTAAATTCAAGTACAATAGCCAATGCTCATCATATAGAAGGATTAGTAGACTGTGCTATTGGTGGAAAAACTGATGGTGGCAACGGACTAAATGGTAAAATTGATGAGGTATCTATTTGGCGTAGAGCTCTTAGTGCAAGTGAAGTATCTGCATTATACAATAGTGGAACAGGTAAAACATTGTTAGAAGCAAAACAAGCAAAAGAATGGCAGGAGATAGGAGCATGACCATAGAATACAAAGACAGTAAACGAATTGTTGGTTTATCATTCACAGCAGGAGCAGAAATAGGAGAAACAAGTGGCACAGATGCAACAACTTTTCCTATAGGAAAAACAGGTTCAATTTACAGAGTTGGAATTAAAATTGCCACAGGTTCAGCACTTATTGGAGAAACACTTTCAGCAACAAAAGGAATACAATTTGAATTAAAACGAACAGGTCTTACAGGATCAGATATTGTAGCATTTGAAATATGGTCAGCAGATGGCACAAGAGTTTTGCGTGATACGTATGATGCAGATACAAAATTACCTACAACATCTTTTGCATATATTGAATTTAAACCATCACAAACTGTTACATTAGCAGTAGGATATCGTATTTTGTTTGTAGCAGATGGTGGCACTACTAATTATGTTGATATGAGAACAAATACAAGTGGAACTTATGATACAACAAAAACTCATCTTACATATTCATCAAATGATGATGGAAGTGGTACACCATCTTGGACAGATGAAACAGGTAAAGATCCAAACTTTAAATTTACACTTGCAGATGTAGGAGATGTTAAACCAACTAGCGTTCAAGACAATTCCTTGTTTGTAGAAAAAGATACTGCAAGAAGATATTGGTTTGATGCTAATCCATTATTTACTGATGATTTCTCAAGTGACAACGGAACAGAATCAGGATCAATTTATTCTGTATCAGGTGGAAAATTAAGAGGCACATCAAACAGGTCTAGTGGCTACAAATATTGGGCAGAAGATTTAGGATTTACACTTTCTAATACTGCATGGGTAGTTGATTTTGATATAGATTTTACAAGTATTAGTCTTTCAACAGGATATGGAGCTTACAATGCAATTCAATTAACAGATACAAAAGGAACAGATGGAATCGGATTATCATGGATTGATCAAACAACTAATAGTCAATTTTATGTGCAAAAAGCTGGCTCAAATACACCAAACTTTACAACCACAATATCTACAACAGGTGGTGATGGCTCAGGAAAATATTATGTCAGATTGATTAGAGATGGTGGAACTTTTTATGCAAAATTATATTCTAATTCTACAAGAACTACATTAATTGAAGAAGAACAAATATCTATAACTTCAACAGGATTACAATATTTCCAAATTAATAATTTTAATAATTCGCCTGGAACTTGGAACGGTAATGTCAGTTTTGAAATTGATAATTTGAAAGTATATAACGGTGTAACAACTGCAAGTGGTGGTGGTACTTGGACATGGGCTGAAGAACCTGACACAAGAGGTCTATTCATGGGTGGTTATGTATCAGCTAGAGATAACACTATTGACTATATTACTATAGCAACACTTGGTAATGCAACTGACTTTGGAAACTTGGAATATGTTACTTATGACTTGGGTGCTTGTTCATCAGATACAAGAGCTGTATATGGTGGTGGTAACGGTGGATCACAGGTAGATAACACAAATACAATAGGATATGTAACAATAGCCACACCGTCAAACGCAACCGACTTTGGTGACTTGACAGCACAAAGAGGCGAATCTGTTCCTGCTGTTTCAAACAGAACAAGAGGTGTATGGGCAGGTGGATATGCAAGTGGATCTAACTACAACACAATGGATTATGTAACTTTAGATACTACAGGCAACGCAACGGACTTTGGAGACTTAGCAACAGCAAAACGAGCTTTAGGTGGAAGTAATAATTCAGGAACTAGAGGACTGTTCGCAGGTGGTTACTCATCATCACATCAAAGTGCCATTGATTACATTACTATTGCAACTACATCTAATACAACAAGTTTCGGAAGTTTAACATCTGCTAGATCACATCTAAACGGTTGTTCTAATACTACTAGAACTTTGTTCGCAGGTGGTGGAAGTTACAGTAATACAATAGACTATGTAACAAATGATACAACAGGTAATGCAAGTGATTTCGGAGATTTATTAGGAACTACTGATGCTGTAGGTGCTTTGGCAAATGCAACAAGAGCTGTGTTTGGTGGTGGTAGTGTTTCTGGAACAAAAACAAATGTTATACAATATGTAACTATCGATACAACAGGTAACACAACTGACTTTGGGGATTTGACATTGGCAAGAGATCAACTTGCAGGAGCATCAGGAAGATGACCAACATAGAATTATTCAGCAAGGTAACTGACTTGGCTACATTAGATGAGAAACAAATCGCAAGGATTACAGAAAGACTTCCAGAGTACAAACGTGGCAGTTCACTCATTGGACATTCCACATCACAAAGCAGTTACAGTTTACAAACAATGCAGATGATTAGTGATTCCCCATTAAGCAGAATGAAACAATGTCTTGCACAGATAGACAAAAAGTACAAGGCTTTACAAGAAGCATATTACAGTATTGAAAAGAAAAAACTTACAATAGAAAGACTAAGAAAAGATACATCTGCTCATGCAAGACTTACAGTACAACAATATGAATCACAGATTGAGTCAATTACAATATCAATGAATAGTGCATTGAAGGAAATCGGAATGTTCCAAGATATGTATGATAGTATCAAAAAGAATAACAATATACCTGATGATTGGAATGAGAAAGATTTTGAGAAACAGGAGATTGCAAACATGGTACGTTCATCATTCAGATTGGCAATACAGGACTTGTCAGCAGGTGGTAGAGTATCAAAGGCAGTTGTAGAATATTGGGAACAGTTAGGAATACACCCACAACTAGCAGAAACAAGAACAAGATCCTACTTGGTATTAATTCAAGAAAAGATTAACAGTTCAGCAAAAGTAAATATAAGAGATATGTATAAATTTCTAGATGATATGGCAGAGGAGTTCAAGGATTCATATCAAGATGCATTATCTAGAATAGGACTAGACGAGTTAGGTTCAGAAGGATTTATGGCACAGGGAGCAACAAAACCACAATGAGCCAAGAATACTATGACCACTTAAACGCAGGGGAAAAATCTTTATCTAATATGGGAGTGAATGTATAGACATGGCAGTAGAATACCTCGCAGGTAATAGGCTTAGAGGAACATTAGCTGAAATGGAAGCATTAACAATATCAAATATATCAGATGGATCTGTATTTTACGCAACTGATACAAACAAAGAATATGTTTTAAATTCAAGTGATTCTTTATGGAGAGGATTGAATGATGATTATGTTACTTATCAACCTATTGTAGCATCAGGTGGAACTGTATATACAGTAGGCGATTATAAAACTCATAAATTTACATCATCAGGAAACTTGGTAATAACTGCTGTACCATCAGGTGCAACGTGTGAAGTCTTAGTTATTGCTGGTGGTGGTGGTGGAGGTGGACTTCATGGAGCTGGTGGTGGAGCTGGTGGTTTAATTTATCATGGAACTTATACACCAACAACAGGAACTAAAGCTATAGTTATAGGAGCTGGTGGTTCAGGTGGTGCAAATAATAATTATGGAAGTAATGGTAATGATTCAACATTTGATGGATTTACAGGTTTTGCTGGTGGTGGTGGTTCTTGGTCATCAGGTGGTGGACACGCACTTGTAGGAAATAATGGTGGCTGTGGTGGAGGTTCATGGGTAACAACTTCTACAAGTTCATCAACCCAAACAAGTCATAATGGTGGAACAGGATATGGTTTTGGTTCAGTAAGTTGTAGTGGAACAAATTCAACATCATCAGGTGGTGGTGGAACAGGTGGATTACCAACAGTAGGAACTTGGGGAGGAGGTGGCTCAGGTGGAGACGGTAGAGGTGGTTCAGGTGTTAATATTAATACTATTCTAAAAGAAGGTCAAGCTGGTGTAGAAGAAACTACTGGAAATTGGTATATTGGCGGTGGTGGTGGATCTATTTCATCATCTCCTCAAACTGCTGGTGGAAAAGGTGGCGGTGGTGCTGGTGGAGATAATCAATCTCCTCAAAACGAACCCGAAGCTGGTGTTGCCAATACAGGTGGTGGCGGTGGTGGTGGCTACACTGACGGTTATGGTTCAGGATATAGAACAGGAGCTCCTGCTGGTTCAGGTGTTGTATTAGTGAGGTATCAGTATCAATGACACATTTCGCAGAAGTAATAGATGGAATTGTAACTAGAGTAATAGTTGCTGAACAGGATTTTATTGATGGTTTACCTAACAAAGAACAATGGATTCAAACCTCATATAATCATAATATAAGAAAAAATTATGCTGGTGTAGGATATTCTTATGATGAAGCAAGAGATGCATTTATTCCACCAAAACCATTTGATTCTTGGACATTAAACGAAGAAACCTGTAATTGGGAAGCACCAACACCTTATCCTGATGATGGTCAAGTATATAGTTGGGATGAAACTGAGGGGTGGATATTACTTGAAATATAATAATACTTGGACAGAGGTATAGCCTAAATGGCTAGTTCCTATACACTAGTATCTTTTACAGATACAAGTTTTACCGCAAGAGAACAAGTATCTCAAACAAGAACAAGCAAATTTGATATTAGAAACACATTAACAGATACGTTAAATACAAAGTTTGCTATAAGACAAATGGCAGTAAACCCTGCTTCCTTTACGTCAACTTCATTTGATACGGATTCGTTTGTTTCCACTGACCAGATACCAACTAAGACTTTCAGATTTGATATACGAGGGGGAAGTATTAACTCACACGTAATATCATTATTCAATATAAGAGAGCAAATATCAGATACATTAACATCAAAGTTCAACATAGTAGGAGAAATAGTAAAATCATTAACAGTAAGAATAGGTCTTGCTCAAACAGTATCTAATCTTATTACAAGTAAGTTTAACCTTAGACAGGCAATAGTTCCTACATTAACCAACAAATTCCATATAAGAGAAAAAGTAGGCAAGTTGGGAAGTTACATGGCTGATTCTTTTACATCTGCATCATTCACTGTACCAGACCTATCAAAGACATTTAGATTCAGTATAAGACAGGGGGCATCAGATACACTAACAAGTAAATTCAACATAATAGAAGAAATAACAAACACATTAACAAACATATTCCATATAAGAGAAACAGTAAGTGACACATTAACGAACAAGTTTAACCTTAGACAGGCAATAACTGAAACTGTAACGAACAAGTTTAACCTTAGACAGGCAATAGTTCCTACACTTACAAACAGATTTGATATTAGAGAAGAGGTATCTGCTAAAACTTTAACTGCTAAATTCATAATAAGACAAGCAATATCTGATACGTTAACTGTGTTGGTAGGTCTTAGAGAAAGAATTACACAGACACTTACTAACAGATTTGATATTAGAGCAATTGTTATAGCACTTCCTTCATTCACAAGTACGTCATTTACATCTGACTCATTCACATTGACGGCAGGAACTATACCTCAGTTAACCGTGATATTTGACATAAAGAGTGTTCTTGCAGGAAAACTACTAACAGTTAGATTTGATATCAGACAGGCAATAACTGAAACATTAACTAACAGATTTGATTTAAGAAAGATAGTTTCAGATGTATTAAATGTAAGAATAGGTCTTGCTCATCAGGTATCCAAAGTTCTTAGAAACTTGTTTGATATTAGACAGACAGTTACAGAAACATCAACAAACAGATTTGATATTAGACATATAATATCTGATACTTTGACAAACAAGTTCATAATCAGACAGTTGATATCTGATACGCTTACAGGCAAGTTTAACCTTAGACAGGCAATAACTGATACGTTAACAGGTAAATTTGACATGCAGAAAGTTGCTATCAATACACTTACCTCTAAATTCCATATAAAATTCTTGATAACCAATACGCGTAAGGTCAAGACCAGGGCATCAAGATTCATAGTAAGAACTGGAAATAGCAGTAATAAGGTCAAGACTACTGGCTCCTCAAAGAATGTAAAATCTTTATAAGATACAAAACAATGGTAATATTATGAGTATGTTCATGCGTAAAAGAGACATAGAATTTGTCGAAAAGGTGGGGAGCAGAAGAACAGTATCACTAACACTAACAGATGACGTAGGAACAGTAATAGACTTGTCTTCAACTACCACGTATAATACAGGTAAATGGAAGGTCTGGAAGCCAGACGGAACACTGATAATTGACGGTGCTGTTACATTTGCTAACAGGTCTAATGGTCTTATTTCTTATGATCTTACTGCCGCCAATACAGTGTTGGCAAATGCAGGAGTATGGGAAGGAGAAGTTGAAATATACAATGATTCAGCTGTCATGAAAGTACAATCAAATACTTTTACATTTACAATAATAGAATCCTATTAGGCTAAGGTTTATTAACTATATAGATATTAACAATACATGGTATTAAATAAAGTAGTTGAAGACAATGCATATTTTGCATTTAGAAAATCTCAAATGAAAGCATTACATACGGAGAGATTGGGAGTTATTCATGTTTCAGATTTAATTAAACCTTGTATGAGAAACGTTATGTATGGTAAGAATATTCCAGATGAATACAAAACTATGGATACAGAAAATATGAAGTCACTTTATTTTGGTCAAATTTTACATTCTTCAAGCGATGTTGCAGAAGAAAAATATCATGAGATGTTCCTTGCATATGACTATGTTAAGGATGTTGCATTGACATATGAAGAAGCAAAAAAGATACCAAAAGATGATGCAAGACAGTTGGATATAATTTATGGCAGTGTTGATGATGTGATAGAAGTTGATGGAGAATTTGTCATAACAGATAAGAAAACTACTGGTTCAATAGAATATTTTCAGAAGCATAATTCAAATGCATCTGATTCGCATATGGCACAGATTAACTGTTACAGAGTATTGTTAAACAAATGTTATAATATTGATGCAAAGAAAGGATGTGTAATATATGTATCCAATTCTGTATCAAAAGAAAAAAAAGATAAACCTACACCTATATCATTTGTATTAAAAAAACCCGAAGATACATTAAAAGCAATGATAACCAACGCAAACGTGATAAAAGATTCGTTGACATCTGGAGACTTACCTGAACGTCAAAGAAATTACTTATGTGATGGAATGTGTGATTATGCGAGTAAATGCTTTTCTACATTCGGGGAAGATTAATGAAGTTGATTTCTCCTGAATGTCATACTCATAGACATTTTGATTGTCCTATAAAAAGACTTGATATAAAATGTGACTGTCTTTGTCATAAGGTGGTTGGAGAATGATATACCCTGCCTGTAAAAGACAAATGCATAAGACTTGTCCAAGACAGTATGCTGGATTAGAAATATGTGGATGTGAATGTCATAGATTTGAGGAAAAATGAAGATATATTTCAACGCAAATAACAAGGCAACTCGTGAGGCATTGATAGATTGTGGAGTAAAAAATGTCATGGTTGCACACAAATATGCTTATGCCAGTATAGATTCATACCGTGATAATTTTGACTCAGTATTTGTTGTTGCTGGTGTCAAAGGAGACAAGGAAAAGTATCATGACTGGTTGATAAAGAACAAACAAAAGTATGACTATGCAACACAGTTTGACATATTCTATGATATGGAAGGAACTTTACAATGTCTTAAGGAAGAAAGAGATAAAGGAATAGATTGGACTATACCAGTTCTACAACAGAATTATCTTCAACATATATCCAGACTCAAGCCAAAGAGAGATGATTATGTTTGTTTGGGGGAGATAAAAGGAAAAATAGAAATGGAAGATCAAATAAGAAAACTACCACCGTTAAAATATCATGGATTAGCAAAAGGAAACTTTATCAAAAGAAACAGAATGTTTAAATCAATAGATACGTCAGCATGGATATCAGCCGCAGTATCTAAAAAGACAGAAATATGGATGAATAATAGCACAATATCAATGTATTTTGGAAACAAAGGAAAAGGTATGGTGTCACAACTTCAATACTATCTGGAAAAATATAAAGACAATATGGATAAGATAGGTATAACAAAAGAACAGGTATTAAATAATGATTATAATGCATTATTAAGACTACCTTTTGCAGTTTTATTCATGCCTATGTGTAAATCTTTTAACATTTATGATGCAAACTTTGAATAACTTTATAAGTAACTTTGACTTATATTAACTGGTTGTCAGGGATTACCACCGTGTTCTACGCGTTGAGTGCGGACTAACAGTAACCCTCTTAAACCCGTCCTACCAAGTCGGTAGTGAATAAGCACGTAAGACTTATTCCTTCCCATTTGGGAATAATATATCTTTAAATACTCGTTTTATTAATTTGTTTATATGGCTGATGATATTATAATTAAAGAAGAAAAAGGCAAGATGTTAGGAACAGTTGATAAAAGAAAATCTGTAAGTTCATTGAATGCGGCAAAACATTTACGTTCTGCTGAACTTCCAGCTTTATGTAATGATTGTATTTACAGGTCGATTGATACAGGGGGCAACGGAAAATGTCCAAAATACGAAGCAGATGCATCATGTGCAATAAGAGAAGACATACAGAAAGTAATAGGAGATATGGATACAAGAGATCCAGAACAATTGAAAGGAATATTAGATTACTTAGTAAAATTATACACAGAGCAGATATTTGTAGCACTAGGAGAATCCAAAATGGATGGTAATATTCCAGATAGAAATACAAATGCACAGTTAAATTCACTGTTAAAAATTATCAATACTATGGTGGAATTGTCAGGAAAGGTAGAGATAAAGGAAACCCAGGTATTTGACGAGAAAAACATCATGAAAAGCATATTTAAAGAAATGACTGCAAAAAAATCTATGATGGAAGATGGCTCGAATAAGTGAAGAAGACATAAAGAAACGTGAAGATTTTGTCAAGACGTTTGTAGAATGTGCTCAGAAACCGTCAGTTTTTTCAGATATATTTTTGAACCATAAATTATTTGAATACAATAAAAAATATGTTGACTGTTTAGACAGGTTTATCGTATACAGAAGCGGTAGACAGGTGGGTAAAACCATGTCAACTGCTGTCAAAGCAATACACTTTGCATTTTTTG
>Ga0209645_1000883_pt1 | contig 15389 bp, 21 predicted proteins | sample ETNvirenome_6_30_FD_184070 | JGI IMG/M metagenome (GOLD analysis project Ga0209645, IMG submission 184070) | Marine viral communities from the Pacific Ocean - ETNP_6_30 (SPAdes) (version 2) | ecosystem: Environmental > Aquatic > Marine > Oceanic | place: Pacific Ocean | collected 2013-06-19
TGTGCTCTGAATTGTGTTGCCAACTATGAATACTTAAAGCACCTTCCTGATATCAATTTGTTCGTAGAACCCATTTGCTATGATGGTGGACTAGTCGCTGGTCAAGCAATGCTTGAGTGGAGACAGAGGAGTAAATCCACTGAAATCAGACCATTAGAAACTTTGTATCTTGGTCCAGAGCAACTTCATCTTCTCCCAGAGAAAGCATATCCAATTACTCCCTCTGAGGTGATTGATATTATTGAAGAGGGCAAAGCAGTTGCTATCTTCCAAGGGAGATCTGAGCAAGGTCCTCGTGCTCTTGGCAATAGATCTCTACTGTATGACCCTAGGGTCAAAGATGGTAGGAAGAAAGTTAATAAGATTAAAGGTAGAGAATTGTTCAGACCTTTTGCTGCAACAGTCATGCTTGAGCATGTTCATGACTGGTTTGATATGCGTGGTCTTAAAGATAGTCCGTGGATGATGTTTGCTGTGAATGCATGGGAAAAAGTTTGGGATCTTATCCCAGCAGTTCTTCATGTTGACAACACATGCCGTATTCAAACTCTTACTAAAGAACAAAATCCTCATTATTATGAACTGATTGAAGAGTTCTATAATAGAACTGGTATCCCCATGCTGTTGAATACTTCTTTTAATCTAGGTGGTGATACCATTTGCGAAACTGTGGATGATGTTGTGGAAACTTTAGAAAGATCTATGATTGACTATTGTTATTTCCCAGAGCATGGTAAAATGTTACACATCCCAGAAAATTCTAACGCTGGTAGAAGGGGTAAGATCAGCTATGACCTATGCGATTAATCTATGAGGTATAATGTAGACATTGACGGCACGATCTGCTATCCTGGTAAGGGAGAAGGTAGATACACTCTTGCAGTTCCACGCTGGGACAGGATCTCAAAAATTAACGACCTATATATTAAAGGGCATGAAATCATCTACCATACTGCAAGAGGTATGGGCACCTTTAATAATGATCGTGGAGAAGCTTACGAAAAATACTACGACTTCACCCTGAAACAACTTAGGGAATGGGGTTGTATGTTCAACGATCTTTATCTAGGCAAACCCGCTGCAGATTACTACATCGATGACAAAGGAATCAACTCAGAAGACTTCTTCAATCAAGATCGTACCGAAGGGGTGGGGTCACGAGAAGTGGATAGTCAATAACGAATTGTATTGTGGTAAGATCTTGTTCATGGAGAAGAACAAGAGATGCTCCTGGCATTATCACAAATTAAAAGATGAGACCTTCTACTTACAGAGCGGTCTCATCTCATTGTACTATGGATATGATGAGGACATTGGTAATGCAAGATTCCTGGTATTAGAACCAGGAGATAAGTTCCATGTCCCTGTAGGTCTCAAGCATCAGATGGTTGCGTTGCAAGACTCTGAATTGTTTGAGTTCTCAACGCAACACTTTGACTCTGACTCAATTAGAATTCATCGTGGTGATTGATATAATCAAACACTGTCTTGAATTTGTATGAGTCAGACAACCAGTTCATATCTGCTTGAGTATTAAACTGATACTTACCAACGAGGTTTGGTGGGAAAGGAACTTCCTCTACCATCGCCTCGGTTTTTTGTGCGATGCAATCTGCGACCTGCTGAATAGTTACTGCTTGCCCTGAACCAAGATCGTAGATACCACTACCTGCACTGTTGGACAGCACAACATTTACAATGTCACCCACCCATACATAATCTCTCAGGACTTTATCGGATCCTTGGAAGGGATGAATTGCACCTGTGGCAGATTGCCACTTGAACTTACTCACAAGACTTGCTTGCTCTCCTTTGTGAACCTCTCCACTACCAAAGACATTGAAGAACTTGAACCCTTGGATGTGAGAGAAGCGATGCATATTATCCTGCACCCAGTAATCTACTGTTGCTTTTGACAGAGCATAATAGTTTAGTGGATTGATAATGCCATCCGTAGACATACACTTTCCATAAGTGGATGCTGAAGAAGCATACTTGACTGGGATTCCATACTCAATTGCTTTCTCAAACAACTTGATGCTATAATCAATATTATATCTGTAGATTGCATCAACATCTTTGTCTGTGGTCCATGATCGAGCACCCATATGGATGATCATGTCCACCTCATCCCATCGATTGAATTTGTTTAGGAGTTCAAAACAATTATCGATGTCAATCTCAAGCACATTGTCCATGCTTTTGACAAAGTGCCCTCCGATAAATCCCTTGGCACCAGTAACAATATTCATAGCAAGACTCTTTCTAATATATATTCTACCATACCTAAATATAAAAAAGGTGCCCTTATAGTGTCGCAGACATGACTCTCAAGAGATATACCATTGGTGCAACCAGTGCAGAAGCCTGGCATAGAATTCATAACCTACTCACTTTCGCATCTAGCGAAGAGTATGTTCCTGACAGAAGTGTCACTTGCACAAACTCTAAGTCTCAGAGTGCTACTCGCTCTACTTATGAGTTGACTGAGGAAGAGGCACAGGCACTCGCACAACATGATGATGTTGCATGGGTAGAGTTATCCCATAAAGATAATGCAGAATCATTTCCCGTGCCACAGCACGCAACGATTCAAGATAGATTTGGTGGAGATAAGGTAAAGACATATAGATATCTCTCTGGTATTGGCAACAGTGTTGGTGAATTAAATAGAACTAACTGGGGTGTAGCAAGAGTAGGTTTTGAGACCTATGGTGATGCTCATGGTAGCAATTATGGCTACATGTATCATTATCAATGGACTCCATCTGGCAGTCCAGACGGTGTAGCGTTCCAGTTTAGATATGATGGTAGCAATGTTGATGTTGCTATCATGGACTCTGGTGTCTATGCAGCACACCCAGAGTTTCTCAATGATGATGGAACATCTAGAGTAAAAGACATCGTACTCGATGCTCCTTATGTAATCGACCCGACTTGGTTTGAGGTAACCAATAACTATACTTACACCAAATGGGATGGTTCTACTGGTATTGCAACTGACAAAGCAATTGAGTGGTGGGAGTTTGGAGCACAAAGATCTCCTGCCTATGCTAATGCTGGTACAGTTCAAATTTCTAGTTACTATAATGCTATCAACGCTGGTGTTGCTGGTACATCAGTCAGTCTGATTAGCGGTCACGGTACTGCTGCTGCATCTGTTGCTGCTGGTAAGAACTTTGGTCATGCTCCTAAGGCAACCATCTGGAATGTTCCTTGCGTCAGTGACGCTGTTGGTCTTGGTATTGAAGAAGCATATGATCTTATCAAGATTTATCACCAGAACAAACCTACAGACGCCACTCTTGGTGTAAAGAAACCTACCCTTGTTAATAGTAGTTGGGGATACCAAGCTGCTATTCGCCAGAACATGTACCACTATGTAAGATTTGAGGGTACACAATCTTTTAGTTACTTCTACAACAGCTACAACAGTGGTTCTCAAGACTATCGTTGGTTGTATTACTATCTTTACAACCAAGTTTCTGGTGCCTACAGATCTTGGTCTACATCATCCAGAAGTTTAGCAGTTGATGCTGCTGGTAACGAGATGATGGACGCTGGTGTTCTTCATGTTGCCTCTGCTGGTAACAACAACCAAAGAATTGGTGTTGGTACAGACGACAATCATGCTCTTGATGCTCTTGAGGATGATTGGTTTGCATCTGGTGACCCTCGTCCTGAGTTCACTAACTATGGAACCAATTTGGTTCCTCTGGGTCATAAAAAGTTTATGAACCCAATGGGTATTGGATTTACTGATGTTGGCATCAGCACTACTCCTGGACAGGAAGAATACTTCCCCGTTATTACAGTCGGTGCTTTAGATGATTATGTTCAGTACAACTCTGGACCTAAGGAAAGAAAAGCAATTTATTCTAACAATGGTCCTGGTATTGATATCTGGGCACCTGCTGATGACATCCTTGCTGCAGGTTCACCGACTTCTGGTTATCAGGATTATGTAAGATGGGATAACTCTAGTTTCTATGACGCATACTTCAATGGTACATCTGCAGCAGCTCCTGTAGTTGCTGGTGTTGTTGCTTGCTTCCTCCAAAGATTCCCCAGTGCTACAGCTACTGATGTTAGAAACTGGTTGACATCCACGACGGGTGATAGTGGATCAAGAGATAATACTACTTTTGTTTATGATCAGTATCCTTCTTCTACTTACGATGAAAATAGCTATCTTTATTGGATTGGTAGTTACTACAACCTGAGAGAGGCACCCCACAAGACTCTCTATCTTAATCCTACTGCTGCTATTGGTTCCACTGCTGGTGGTATCAATACTCCTGTAATTGTTGATGCTCCTGAAGACGGTGTATTCAGAGCAGGTATTGCATTGACATCTCCTGCATATGCAGCGACTGGTGGTTCATATGAGTCTGGAACTCTGAAGAAAGTTCAGTTCCAAGTTGCAACTGACTATGAGTTTAATAATATTGTTTATGATACGCCAACAGATACTACTGCCTTAGAGCAGACATTTAATGGTGTTGGTGCTCAGACCTATTATATGAGAGTGAAGCACATCTCTAATGATGATGGTTCTTCTTTTACTTCATATGATTCTGGGTTCTCTGGCATCGTATCTTTCAGAACTAATGTACCTTCATTCGGTGTTACTCAACCTACAATTCTTGAACCAACTCAGAATGAGATTCTTGATAATGTAACTGGTGTCAAGGTGAGATCCAGTGCATACTCTCCAGTCAATGGCACTGCAGCATCGGGTACACTGAAGGCAGTTGAGTTCCAAGTCCTCAGTTCTCTTGGTTCTGGTGGTGGCACTCCTCAATCTTATACTCAAACAGTAACTGGAGCATATTCTCCAGACTATTATATTATCTCTGGTAGTGATAGAGATGGTAGTGTCAGTGGAAATGATCCCTCCATGACATTTACTGTTGGTGATACTGTCACCTTTGATATGTCTGCTATTCACCCAGCACACCCACTCTTCATTCTGGTTTCTCTGGGTGGATCTGCAGCCCCTGGTGTCACAGGTGGTGGTACAGCATCTGTCGTTTGGGATACCACAGGTCTTACCCCAGGAACATACTACTATCAATGTAGTGCCCATGCTCAGATGTATGGTGAAATTACTCTTACTGCACAACCATCTGGTGAGACTGTTGTCTGGGAGTCTACGGGTCAGAATAATACTGATCTGATTCAAACTGTTGATGCCACCTTACAATATGGTACAACCTATTACATCAGATGTAGGCACCTCTCTAATGCTGATGGCACATCTCTGACAGAGAGTACATCTCCATATTCTCCTCTTCGCACTGTTACTACCGCAGGATTTGCTAATAATGCTTTCGGTAGAACAAGAAACCTTGTCTCTAGTCTCACTGAAGGTGTTGTAACTCCTGTTCTTCTGTATGAAGCCCCTGAACTGGTAGAGGTTACAGTCACCGTTTCTAATAAGACTAACCTTAAGTCCAACTATTCTGTTGGTCTCTCTAGTTCTTTCGGATTCAAGGACAGCGATTACCTTGCCTATGGTGTTCCCATTGCTGTAGGTGAAGCGAAGCACCTTGAGCAGATCCATATGAAGCCTGGCGATAAGATTTTCGTCAACTCTTTCGATCCTGGTGTTAACTTCTCTGCTTACACCACTAAGTTCTTCAGAAATATTTCTGGGGATTCTGCACTGGTTCATGGTCGCAGCAAGTCTCTGACTTCTAGTCTGAATCCTCCTAGCACAATCAATGATGAACTGTCTATCTTAGATGCGACAGAGAATAGTCTTGCTTCTGTTCATGCTACTAACAAGAACAGTGATGTTCCTGTTGCCATCTCTGTTGGTATTTCTTCTGGTGGTATCGGTGCAGTAAAACAGTCTGACTTTATTGTATTCGGTCTGCGTCTGCAACCACTGCAAGACTTTAAGGTAGACCATGTTGGTGTATCTACAGGTCAGACACTGTTTGTAAGAGCATCTAGACCTAATGTATCCTTCGTTGGTTACAGCAGACCTGCAGACGATGGTCCTAGCGGTGTTGGTACTGTTGCTAGTGTCAACACCTCTGGCATTGTTACTGCTTCTGCTTTCGTTGGTGATGGTTCTGGTCTGACTGGTGTTACTGCTGTTGGTAGTGGCATTGAGGTTAAAGACAGTGGATCTTCCATCGGTGTTGCTGCTACTGTAAACTTCGGTGATAGACTGACAGTTTCTACCATCTCTGCTGGTATTGTTACTATCACTGCTGCAGACTCTGTAAGTCTTGCTACTACAGCAACTAACCTTGATCCATCTTTCATTCCAGAGAGATCTACCTACGCTAACTATGCGTCCATCGCTGGTGTTGCTACTGTTGCTCTTACAGCAAACTCTGCTAACAATGCAACCAATGCAACTCAGGCAACACTTGCTCTCGGTATTTCTACTGAAGCAACCATTAATAACCCAACCAGAGACATCACTGCTAGACAGTTCTTCGGTGATGGTTCTCAACTGCAAAATATTGTTGCCGCTGGTTCAGGTGTCGTCATTAAAGATGATGGCACCCTGGTAGGAACTGCTGGTAGTTTGAATCTTCTTGCACCACTGACAGTCACATCTGTATCTGCTGGTATCGTTACTGTTGGTGTTGATGAAGTTCCTCGTGCTACTCTGGCAGGTATCGCTTCTGAAGCAATCGTCGCTGGTATCGCAACCTTCGCTACGACCGCTGGAATTGCTACTCAAGCACTCAACGCTAACTTTGCATCTGCTTCTAGTTTCTCCGCCTTGACGGGTGCTGCAGACACCGCTAAGAACCTTTACACAGAGTCTAGGAACCCATTCCTACCTCTGCCTGTCACTTTCGGTACTAAGTCATCTGCTCATCGTTATACTGGTGTTGGATCTGATCAGACAATCAACATTCAGGGATATGAGGCACCTTACCTCAGATTTGAGGTCGGTCAGACCTATCGCTTTGAGAACGCTGCTCAGCAGGCAAATTATCCGATCAGGTTCTACTATGCTGCTGATGGACTTCCTGTTGGATTTGGTACAACAACACCAAGTCAATTCAGTGACAATGTAACCGAGACAGTTACCTACACAGAGATTCTGGTCACTGAGAACACTCCTCAACTTCTGTACTACGGCGCTGGCGTCGGAACTCAGTTCGGAAGCATGGGTAACTCTATCCAAGTCTTCAACAATGACTTCCACAAGGTCAGCAGAGTTGGTGAGTTCAAGACCCTATCTGGTCTCCAGACTTGTACTTACACTCAGATGTTTGAGGGTCGTGCTACTTCCTGGTACATGAACAGCAACCTTGGTGTTGGCAACAGTGACTATACTCCTGGTGATCGCTCGCACAATGTAAGTTCTATCGTACAAACTGCTACAGGTACTTACAACATCAACTTTGCTGATGCGATGAACGATACAAACTATGCCGTCATTGGTATCGCGAGTGGTACAAATGCCTTCCCAGGTGGTATTGTTAATTTACGAATCTCTGACAGAACAGTTAACGGATTCACGATGAGGGTGTATAATGGTATCCCCGCCCTTGAAGATCTTGGGGAATTGAGCATAATGACCCTCGGTGGACAGGACGGAGAACCTACATATATTTGAGCTTGACATCTTAGTCCTCCATGTTTACAATCTACTCAATGCCTGGCTGCGGATACTGCCGCCAGGTACAGCAGCTAATGGAGATCACCGAACAGAAGTTCGTGGTCTATACTCTAGATAAAGACTTTACAATCGAAGAATTTCAAAACGAATTTGACACAAAGTACTTCCCTCAGGTAGTTCACGGCGATAAAGTTATCGGAGGTGCTGCTGAAACAGTACAATATTTTAAAGAGAAGAATCTTGTCTGATGAATCACTAAATAATGACATCCACACAAATCGTGGAGTTGAGTTCATTCTCAATGGAGGTAAGAGGAAGGAACAACCAAAAACTTTCCAGTTGATGTTCGGAAAGATGGTTCGCTTCCTTAAACGGGAAGTGCATTTTTACTTTGAAATCTCACTGGACTTCAAGAAAGATAATCCCAAGGGAGCATAAGAAAATGCTGGCTGTCAGTTTAGTAGCAGGGTCGTTCTTAGTAATCGGTGCCCTGATCGTCGGTTGTATGTTAGGATGGGTACTCAGAGAATACATGATGTACCATCACGATCGGCAACCTCAACCACAGGGTCTGCATCCCGAGATGTATGATGAAGACGGAAACATTATTCCTGATTCTCTCATCGCCTTCCGTTTTGAAAATGATCTTGACGACGACGAAGATTAATTACTATTTGAAAAATCATGCCTAAATTGCCACCCCACCCGCTTCAATCTGAGATTATGCAAGCGGTCTCTAGTGCTAAGACAAAATCATCGAAGATCAAAATCTTGCAGGAGAATCGTTCTCCTGCATTGGTTGCCCTCTTTGTATGGAATTTTGATCCTAGCATTGAGAGTGCTCTTCCTGAAGGAGAGGTTCCTTACACTCCCAATGACTCACCCACTGTGGACAGTCAGAGTAAACTTGCCAGTCAGTATCGGACTCTTTACAACTATGTGAAGGGTGGTAATGATGGTCTTAAGCGTACTCGCAGGGAATCCTTGTTCATTGAATTGCTTGAGTCTCTTCATCCTGATGAAGCAGAACTTGTTTGCCTCGTTAAGGACAAAGACCTCGGCAAGAAGTATCGTATCACGCACAATGTCGTGAAAGAAGCCTATCCTGATGTTGATTGGGGTAATCGCGTTTGAAGATCAAAATCATTCACGAGGATTGCGATCCTACGCTCGCTCAAGATAAGTCTCTGCCTTACACTGCATACATGGTAGAGTATACCGTCGATGGTCTGACTAAGTTTGATATTGCTATCTCTGCAAAGCAGGTTGATATCTTTGATCACTATTGGGACTACTACAGGCATGACTTTGTTAACATGACTCAGACAGAAGGCAGAGTCAACCCAAAGATGTGGGGCAACGAACCCAAATCAAAATCGAAAAAGTAATCCAAATATTCGGGAAAAAAAATCCCAGGTATTTTTGGACCTATAAGGTTTTTTAAATTGTATCATAAGTTACACAACTGGTTGACTAAATAAGGCATGAGGTCTATAATAGACCTGTCGTTCATCTCATGCTCAGTATCTTACTGGCATTGACCCTTGCCCATCATGCGGACGACAACCCCTACGGGTGGCATATGTCGTGTGAAAGGTTCTTACAGAGACGAATAGAAATCCAAATGGATTCTAATCTAGACCAACGGTCTAAGTGGAATCTGATAGGATATCTCAAGTCAAAAGTAGAAGGTCAATGTGAAGGTACATACACATGAGACGCAAGTAAGTCGCGGAACGGAGCGTTCATCCCATGATTGAGTTGCTATTATACTTAAGTATGACATGTCAGGATGCCGATACTCTAATGTTGAGGATCGAAAAGAATCAATCAGAACTGCCTGCCAAAGTGGTGGTAGAACTGTTAGAGACCGTAAAGGAATCTACGCCTGAATGTTACTGGGACGCAAACGACTGAAGGAACGGGAAAAAACGGATCCAGCGAAAGCTGAGAAGGTTAATTTTCACCCAACTTCAGGAGTAAACCGATGAACACCTTAAATCTCATCAAAAAGCAGATCGATAAGGCAGCTGCCCTTCACGATGCTCAAATCTTGCACACTGCATATCGCGGTGTTGAGTATGATCAGCGTTGCGTAGAGTCTACAGAGACTCATGGCACTTTCTGCTATCGCGGGAGGGTTTATAGCAAGTGAATCAATCCTATGTCTATCATGATGATGACATGGATAAAGATTCAAGACCTCCAGCATGTTACCAACTCAAATATAGAGGGGTAACATATTGGTCTTGCTATCAAATCCACCTACACGAATATTTCGAGCAACTGTTATCAGTTGAACCGTTATATAATAGGAAGGGTTGACGCCCTTCCTTTTTTTATGTAAAATAGACAAAACGCGATTTTTTATGGACAGAGCAGTTTTGAAAGGTCTCGTTCGGACCCTTAAAGCACTAATTCTTGAATTGGAGTCAGAAGTTTTTGCTGACAAAGAAGCCTATACCAAACCAAGAGAGAATTACGACGATCCTATCGAATACTATAACTCTAACGACGACGATGACGGATATGCAGACTGATTGGCGCTATAGTCCCGAAAAGATGGACGCTAGAAGTTCTGCTCTGTCAGTTCTTTTGAAGCGTTTTGGTAGCGAGTTGAATTCTGATGGTTCGCCTAAATACTCAAATCAGAGCATCTACGAGTGTGCCCATGACTGGGTATCTCAGGGAAATATGATAACTCACGGAATCATCAAATACTACGAGGTCTACTATGCGGATGAAGGACACCATTCGATTAACCAAGGCAGCTCTTAAGCAACCTTGGTTATATACGGATGAAGAACTGTTATATATGAAGAAGGCGAGGAAACTTGCCAAGAAAGGATTGAAACTAAAACACATGAGAGGGTTGAATGGAGAAAGTGACACTGGTGCAAGCAACGCCAAATCCTGAAGAAACAATGGCGTATGTCGCCAGAGTCTCAAATCCAAAAAATCAGGATAATCCCAGTTTTGAAGGTCTGCTAAAATATTGTATCAAGCACGGACATTGGTCTGTATTTGAGCAAGCATATATGACCCTAGAGATTCAAACCTCTAGGGCAATTGCGGCTCAAATATTAAGACATCGTAGCTTCACATATCAAGAGTTTTCCCAACGGTATGCAGATTCTACTCTGCTTTCCGATACGATTCCCATGCCGAAACTTCGTCGGCAGGATACCAAGAATCGTCAGAACTCTATCGATGATGTAGATCCTTTTATCAGGCAACAATTTGAAATAGCAATGCAGCGTTATTTTGAAGAAGGTCTTGATCTTTACAGGACTATGCTTGACAAGGGAATCGCCAAGGAATGCGCTAGAATGGTGCTTCCGCTCGCCGTACCCACCAGAATCTACATGACAGGATCATGCAGGTCATGGATCCATTATATCGCCCTTAGAAGCGCAAATGGAACCCAGGCAGAGCATATGGATATTGCTAACCAAGCAAAAGCAATTTTCTGCGAACAATACCCGACTGTCGGTAAAGCGATGGAGTGGTGCTAATAAATACTTTTATGTAATTAATTACAATGGCAACTTATCCTGTTATCAATAAAAAAACTGGAGAACAAAAGGATATTGTTCTCAGTGTACATGAATGGACAAAGTGGTGTGAAGACAATCCCGACTGGCAGCGGGATTGGTCAGATCCATCCACATGCCCTGCTGCGGGTGAAGTTGGTGAATGGAAGGACAAACTTCGTAAATCTCATCCTGGTTGGAATGAGGTTCTTCGTGGAGCACAAAAAACGGGTCGCAACCGTCAAAAACTAACCCTCGACTAAAACTTATGCCCAGAAAGAGAAAGTCTGAAAATCCCATTGGTGTTGGTATGACTGCTAAACAGATGAGAAGGAAGAAACCAGTCAATAGTGACTTCCTCGTTGATATTTCGCCTCTGACAGATAATCAAGACACTCTGTTCAAAGATTATGCTGAAGGGAAAAACATTTTTGCTTATGGTGCTGCAGGAACAGGTAAAACCTTCATTGTTCTGTATAATGCACTTAAGGATGTTCTAGACGAAAACTCTCCTTATCAAAAGATCTATATTGTTCGTTCTCTTGTTTCTACCAGAGAGATTGGTTTCCTGCCTGGTGACCATGAGGACAAATCTGCACTTTACCAGATTCCCTATAAGAATATGGTGAAGTATATGTTTGAGATGCCTACAGACTCTGACTTTGAAATGCTGTATGGTAATCTGAAGCAACAGGAGACTATCTCATTCTGGTCTACATCGTTCATTCGTGGCACAACTCTCGATGATGCCATTGTCATCGTTGATGAATGTCAGAACTTGAACTTTCATGAATTAGATAGTATAATTACGAGAGTGGGTGAGAACACCAAGATTCACTTCTGTGGTGATGCCACTCAGACTGACCTCACAAAGACATATGAGCGCAATGGTATCCTGGACTTTATGAAGATCCTGGAGCAGATGCCATCGTTTGCATCCATTGAGTTTGGTGTTGATGACATCGTTCGTTCTGGTCTTTGTAAGGAGTATCTCGCAACTAAATTGGCACTCGGTATGTAATGTTTAATCATCTTGAAATTGAACTCCCTCGTTTAGAGAGAGACACCGTTGACGGTGTTCGATATTATTCTACACCTGATGCAAAGATGGTATCCATTACCTCTATCATCAGTTTTTATAATAGAGAAAAGTTCGCCAAATGGCGTAAAAGAGTTGGGGAAGAGACCGCAAACGAGATTACTCGTAAAGCAACGAGTCGTGGCACTGACATGCACACGCTCACAGAGAATTACCTGAAGAATAAAGTTCTCCCTAAGGTAAAACCTCTTCCCGATTTTCTATTCAAGATCGCTAAACCCGATCTAAAGAAAATAGACAATATTCACACTCTGGAAGGATCTCTCTACAGCGAGCAACTAGGTGTTGCTGGTACTGTAGACTGTATTGCTGAGTATGAGGGAGAATTAGCAGTCATTGACTTCAAGACTTCGGCAAAACCAAAACCGAGGGATTGGATTGAGGGTTATTTTGTTCAATGTGCTGCTTACGCTTGCATGTACTACGAACTGACTGGAACACCTGTCAAGAAATTTGTCATCATCATGGCATGTGAAGATGGGTCTTGCAAAGTCTATCAAGAATATGATAAACTTAAGTACATGAAGTTACTTACCAAATACATCAGAAACTTCGTAGAGTATCATCTAAATGGAAAATGAACTAAGCAAAGCTTTGGGCAAAAAGTTTATGAATGCCGCAAAGTTCTCTCTTGAGATCGAAAATCTGGTTCTCAAAGAAAAGATCAACTATATTGAGGCAATTGTCCTGTTTTGCGAGGAGAATGGTATGGAGGTAGACTCCATCACCAAACTAATTTCCAAACCATTGAAGGAAAAACTGAAGCGTGATGCTCAGGACCTCAATTTCATGAAAAAGACCACTAGGGCAAAACTACCATTGTAATGAGTACAGAAGGATGGTTCCCCATTCCTGTCTATGTTGATAAGGCAAGGGGATATGAATTTGACAATATTCAAAAAGAACTGCTGGAGATCTATTCCAATATAGATTTTCAGCAGCATCCCTCCTGGACATCAGACACCCATGAATTAAGCATGAGTGAAGATGGTCATTTTTTCAACGAATGTATTCTTACTCAGAAAAACGCAAAACTATTTCTGGAGTTTATCCACAGTCATATTAAAAAGTATCTAAATCAAGTTGGCGTTGACTCTGATAGGAAATACATCATTACAGAATCCTGGTTTACAAAAACTAAAAAAGGAAAGTATGCTCATCTTCACGATCATGGCGCATATGACATATCTGGAGTATACTACTTGAAAACTAATGGGAAAGATGGTAATCTATACTTTTCCAATATTCACAGATCTCTAGCATCTAACTATGTAATGTCAAAAGTGGCAACAGTAACCAACCCAATTCCATTAGAAAATGGTATAATTGCACTGTGGCCATCGATGTTACTACACAACACAGAACCAAACCAAACGGATCATGATAGAGTCAGTATAAGTTTCAATATCAAGTTTGGATATGAATAGTAAACAAATAACCGAAGATTTATACTGTATTGATTCTTTCTTCTCGGATTCCAACTTTCGTAGAGCATTTGAGGAATTCACTCCATACTACAATAGTTGGGTATTCAACAAATCAGAAGGAGACTCCGATCATCATCCTGTGATTGGATACCTGGATAAAATATCATCTCATAGTATTGGGGAGAATCTTCAATTTCTAGATCTAGGAACTATTGCAAAATATTCCTGCCAAAAAATATTAAAACAAAATCTTACTCTTGAAAGAGTAAACACCAACATTCAATTTTTCGGACAAGAATCATCTCTCCATGTTGATGGACCTGATAACTTCTGGTCTTTAGTTATCTTCATGAGTCCTTTCTGGTCTTCAGAATGGGGAGGAGAGTTTGTCATGAATGATCAAACAATCCCTTATATTTCCAATAGAGCAGTGCTGTTTAAAGCACATCTTATGCACAAGGGATATGCACCAAATCGCTATTGTGTTCACCCAAGACTTTCTTTAGCATTTTTGTTTTCTCCATCTAAATAAGTACAAGCAGAGGTTAAAGATGTCCGACTTCTTTGATTCAGAATTCGTTCAAGACGCTATTACAGATATCAACGAACTTCAAGAGGAGATTTATACTGAGGTTTTTACCTTTGATAAATTGGATCATGAAGAGAAATTGAAGCATCTTGATAAACTTGATACTCTGCTGGAAAAGCAGAGAAATCTGTATACACGGATGTCACTCTCTGATGACCCTCGTGCAAGAGAAATGCGCGAGAATGTTCGCAAATCTGCTGTTATGATGGGTTTCCCCAAAGATGTTGACTGCGGGGTGTTGTTTGCGAACATGCAGAAAACCCTAGAAAAAGTCAGAGCACAAATCTCTTGACACTGGGCGTGGGTCCGCCCTATAATAGACCCGTAAAGACCAAATCCAATTTACAAGCCGAATCCAATGTCTTTTGCATCCCTTAAAAAGCAATCCTCCCTTGGTTCCCTGACCGCAAAACTGGTCAAGGAAGTCGAAAAAACCAATAAAGGAGGTGGCGCGTCTGATGATCGTCTCTGGAAACCAGAGGTCGATAAAGCTGGCAACGGTTATGCTGTTATCCGTTTCCTCCCTGCTCCTAACGGCGAAGATCTGCCGTGGGCAAAGATGTACTCCCATGCCTTCCAAGGTCCTGGTGGTTGGTACATTGAGAATTCCCTGACCACCAACGGTGGTAAGGACCCTGTTTCTGAACTGAACTCCAGTCTCTGGAACAGTGGTATTGATTCTGACAAAGAGACTGCTCGTAAGCAGAAGCGTAAGCTCTCTTACTACGCTAACATCTATGTCGTCAAGGATCCTGCCAATCCTGACAATGAGGGTCGTGTATTCCTCTACAAGTTTGGTAAGAAGATCTTTGATAAGATCATGTCTGCCATGCAACCTGAGTTTGAAGACGAAGAACCTATCAACCCCTTCGACTTCTGGGCAGGTGCAGACTTCAAGATCAAGATCAAGAAGGTTGCTGGTTACTGGAACTATGATAGTTCCGAGTTCGCTCGTCCTGGTGCTCTCCTGGATGATGACGATGCCATGGAAGCAATCTGGAAGAAGCAGTATTCTCTTGCTGAACTGGTTGCACCTGAGCAATTCAAGTCCTATGAGGACCTGAAAAAGCGTCTTGATTATGTCCTTGGCGTTGCTGCTACTCCTAAGGCACCCGATCCCGAGACTATTGATGAGGAGACTGAT
>Ga0209645_1000885_pt1 | contig 15369 bp, 21 predicted proteins | sample ETNvirenome_6_30_FD_184070 | JGI IMG/M metagenome (GOLD analysis project Ga0209645, IMG submission 184070) | Marine viral communities from the Pacific Ocean - ETNP_6_30 (SPAdes) (version 2) | ecosystem: Environmental > Aquatic > Marine > Oceanic | place: Pacific Ocean | collected 2013-06-19
CGAAGACCCGACTGAGATGCGCCCAATCGGATTCGCTTTAGGTCTGCACAACCTCAACAAAGCGGATGATGGTCTCAAGAGCTGGTATGGTTGGATGATGCAATATGGGTGCGCTCAGAATCAGTGGGGCGCGTGGGAACTACGTAGACGTTCTAAATTAGTTGACCTGAACGAAGAGATGTATGGGAAGAACGTGAAACGTCTTACGGTGGATGATTTTCCCGACTCTTTCAAAGAGAACCGTATTTTTATCGAACCCACAGCATTTGCCTTTGCACCCAAGATCGCGAAGGCGTATAAGGAACTAGGGATCACTCCAGAGATCATCACCAACCTCATGGAGAACGGAACCGTTGAGGATAGCGATTGGGTTCTCGTTAATCTGTTACGCGCACGGCAACTTGCCGAATCTTTAAAGGCAAAAGATATGGCGGACATGGCTTTGGATTACGTTGATCAAGGCCAAAGTGTAGTTTTGTTTGTTAACTTTACTGAGACTGCTCAAACATTACAGGTATTGCTAAAATGCCCTGCTATTGTAGGTGGTCAGTCGGCTCAAGAAAGGCAGGAGATTATAGATGATTTTCAGGCAGACAAGCAGCACGTTATTGTCGTAAACATCGCAGCAGGCGGAACCGGAATCTCTCTACACGACATCAACGGGAACAGGCAACGGATTTCGTTGATCTCACCGACCTTCAATGTCAAGGATCACCTACAAGCGTTAGGACGAATCCACCGGAACGGAGCAAAAAGTGATGCCATCCAGAAGATTCTGGTTGCAAGCGATTCGATAGAAGAACACGTTATGCGTGTTGTCGAACAAAAGTCAGATAATTTAAATACTCTACACCAATGAAAACAAAAATAAAAGGGATGACCCCTTACAAAACAAAAATAATAGATAAAGTGACCGAACTAGTATGTTCAGAATTCGCTATAGATCGTGACGAGATTTTTACTAAGAGTAGGGCTTACTCTTACTGTATACCTCGTATGGTCGCTGTCGGCATCTTGAGGAACAAGTTTAAGTTCACTTATAGTTCTTTGTCTTCTTACTACGGTTACACTCACGGTAGTTCGATTGCTTACGCCTCTAAGTCTCTCGACCAGAGAATCAAAGAAGACCCTGAAATCGCTTCAGTCGTCAAGTCAGTCCTTAAACAACTTGACTTATAAATAGATATGAACTCTGAGATGAAAGAGAACTCTAAGATGATGCAAGAAGCCATTGTTATTGATGCGACAAGGCTGATTAAAAAATACGCAGAACAATATGGGTTACCACCTAAATGGGTAATGAGTCGTTTTGATGTGGGGGGTCCAAAAGGTAGGACTGTCCAAACCAGAATTGAATCCTCTCACGCTAGGCATCGCGTTATTACCGAGTTAGCTGATTTGGGTTACCCGAGAGATTTAATAGCACGTTCGTTTGATCTCGGACGTGATGCAGTTAACAGTATAATTAAAAAGTTTAGACAACAACAAAATGAGCGACAACATTAAATACCTGACTGACGCAGAGAAGATCCGCCTCAAATTACTCGAAGACGAGGTTTACATGCTAAACCACAAAATTGACCGAACAATCAAGAAACGTGATTATATCCAGCGTGAGGTAACGCACATAAAAGAATCGACTCATGAGCGAACAACCCAACCATAGCGACAGAGGCCACGCGGAATTTTCTCCGTCGAGCCTAAAATATGTAGCCGCCTGTGCTGCTTATCAGGGCCGCGACGGCACGTCTGCCGCCGCAGAGATGGGTACTAGAATTCACGAGGCTCTCGAAGTTTTTGACCCTTCTGCCCTTCACACCGAACAGGAGCTGGAGATCTACGAACAGATTGTTCAAATGGAACAGGAGTTTATGACTAACTTCGGCGAGGTCGCTGAGGAGCTAAACGAGATCCAAGTTGAGGTTGCTTTGGACGGCACCGAGACATGGGGAACCTGTGACCGTTTCTTGATCCTTAAAGGCGGTGACCGAGCAGTCATGGCAGATTATAAAACCGGAATCAGTATTATCGATCCGCCAGATAAGAACTGGCAGGCCAAAGCATATACATGTGGAGCCTTCCAGAAGTATCCTGAGATTCAGGAGATCGTCTTCGCGTTTTACGTGCCGCAACATAGCGCGACTCTTCACCACACGTTTACGCGAGACGACCTCCCAACTCTTGTCGAAGACCTTAGCCGTGTTATTACAGCAGGCGAACAGATTCGCCCAAAGTGGGAGTCTGGCACGCCTGAACTAGATGAATGCACCCCGACTCAGTATTGTCGTTTCTGTAGGCACGAAGATACTTGTCCTGCGTTAGGCGGACTTGTTATCAGCGTAGCCCAAAAACTAGATACCACGTTGCCACACATCGACCCTACCGACGTAGACAACCCAGCTAGACTCTCTGAGCTATTCAACATCGCAAAGATTGTAGAGAACTGGGCAGCGTCTATTAAGGCAAAGACTCTCGCCAAGTTAAAAGACGGCGATAAACTCGACGGCCTAAAACTACGATCAATGGGTCGAACACGTAAGTGTGCTGACAACGAAATGCTCGTAAAGATTGCAAAAGAACATGGTCTAGAATTAAGTGAGATAATTAATGAGCTAAATTTCCCACTTACTAAGATCTCAAAATTAGTATCTGCAAACGCAGAAAAATCAGAAAAACGAGAAAAACAACAGAATTTCCTTGCCGCCTGTGATGACGCAGGCATAGTCCAAACCTCTGAGGAGCGATTCAGTGTCGCAAATCAGTAAACCAAATAAAATAAAAATATGGCTACTAAAGAAGCTAAACAAGTGAAGGAAGTCGAGAATGAACTCTCGACTAATGTAAACATCGGAATCGAAATCGACCGCAGTGATATCGAGATACCTCGAATCAACGTATCACAGAAGATGAGTCAAGGCGATGCTCCAGTTGGATCAATTGTCTTTGACCGTAAACATGTGGTCGCTGGCCCTAATGAAAAAATATCTGCGATTGCAGTTGTTGCTCAAAAAGGCTGGAGGGAGAATATCCCATTTGATGAAGATGAAGTCCCACGTATCGCGTGGTCCAAAGAAGAGTCAGAAGCTATTTCTGATGATTCAGAGTATCAAATGACTGAGTTTGCTGAGATTACATTACTACTCCGCCAGCCGGAGGGTAATGATGATGAAACAGCATTCTCACTCGTTATTGGTGATAACCGATATGCTTTGGGTAAGATTAACGTAGGGAAGAACGCTTATCGGACTACTTACAAGATCCTTGCTACCAGCGCGGCTTTTAATCCTAACACTCCTATCTGTGCTAGGGTATGGAACTTTGTTTCTGAAGAGTTCTCAAAAGGTAAATATACATGGTTCAATCCAAGCTTAACTGCCACTACAGAAGAGACAGATGAAGCCGTCCTTGAATTCATCAAAAACTTTGGGGGTTAATTATGACTGAAGACGAAAAAGAAAAGAAAGTCCGTGAGTTGCTCCTTGAGGAGATTGACATGCTGGATGGTATGATCTCAGAAGTCAGTGACCAGAAAGCACAGATCGAACGTAATTTACGGAAGTTGCAGGTGGTGCGTGAAGCATTAGACCACGTTTCGGGAGAGCAAAAAGAATTAGATCTAGATTCCTAATACTAGGACGCAAGCCCGCCGCAGAGTTTTTCTTTTTTCCCCTTTGCGGTGGGCTTTTTTCTGCCCACAAATAAACTTATATGAATACATACGCATTAGACTTTGAGACCTATTATGACAAGCACTGCTCTATCCGAAAGCTCGGCCCGTTAGGTTACTTTTCCCATTACGACTTCGACGCCTATATGGTGAGCGTCGTTGGTGATGATGGATATGAATGGGTGGGCCACCCTGAAGATTTTGACTGGTCTTTGTTAGAAGGACAGATTGTTCTTAGCCACAACGCTAGCTTTGATGAAACACTTTACCTGTATGGTGTTACTTGCAACTGGTGGCCAGAGGTAAAGCCTGCGGCATGGTATTGCACTGCTGATATGGCTGCGGCATGTGGCTTACCTAGATCACTAAAGGGAGCTACTGCTCAAGCTTTCGGAATCGAGGTCGAGAAAACTACTCGCGACAACATGTCAGGCAAGACATGGACGGGTATGTCTGAAGAGTTTCGTAAGGAGGTTCTTGAATACGCATTAAAAGACTCAGAGCTATGTCTTAAACTTTGGCAGGAATACTCACCTATATGGTCTGATTTCGAGCGTAGTATAAGCAACATGAATCGACGGGTAGTCCAGCGAGGCATCCCCATTGATATAGACGCACTTAAAGAAGCGAGAGAAACAATTAATGAACGTTTATTTCAAGCGGAAAAGGCTATCCCTTGGGCGGGTGAAAAACCACTACTGAGTCGGAAAGCGTTCGACGAGGAATGCCACAAGATTGGGATTGAGCCACCAGCATCACTGGCTAAAACTGATAAAGATGCACAAGAGTGGATTAAAAAACATGGTAGATCTTATGCATGGGTAGAAGCAGTTTCTAATTGGCGGCGTATTAACTCCATTAAGAAGAAGTTAGATAGCTTTGATTACGCTACAATGCCAGACGACCGCTACTACGGTGGTCTCATGTACTTCGGCGGACACACCGGACGATTCAGCGGTAGTGGAGGGAACCTTAATCTACAGAATTTACCGCGAGATGAGATGTTTGGTGTGAACATGAGAAAACTCATTACCGCACCTAAAGGGAAGAAATTAGTCGTTGTAGATCTTTCGCAGATTGAAGTCCGCACATTATGTTGGCTAGCTAAAGATAGGGAGACTATGGACGCTATAGCAGCATCTGACGATATATACGAAGCGTTCGCGATTCAATTTGGATTGTGGTCCTCTGACAAAGGCGTTCTTAAAAAAGAAGACGCTAAGTTACGTCACAAAGTCAAAGCTCTTGTATTGGGTTGTGGATATGGTGCGGGTTACAAAAAGTTTGCTCAGATGTATAACATGCCCAAGAAAGAGGCTAAGGAGGCTGTTACGTTGTACCGTGACAAGATCTCTAAAGTACCTGAACTTTGGGGTGATTACGATTCAAAGTTGATTGGTCTTGGGTTGATGTCAGATAGCGTAGCCTTAAGGAGTAATGAAGACATTAAGTTGAAGCTTGAGTTACCGTCAGGTAGAGTCCTAAATTATGGGTTTGTTTTACAGCAATACGATGAGGATACCGGACGCTCTAGGTATCAAGTAACAGTAAACCGCAACGGCAGAAAGCGGCATATTACCCTTTGGGGAGGTATTCTAGCAGAAAATGCTTCACAAGCTTTAGCCCGTGATATATTTAGTCATATGATGCTCCAGATTGAGAGGGCTGGCATCAACATAATTTTCCACGTCCACGATGAAGTTGTCTGCGAGTGTGACGAAGAGATAGCAGACGAAACCCTAAACAAAATTATTAAAATCATGTCTACCCCACCAGAATGGATACCCGACATTCCGCTAGATGCAGAAGGAGAAATCTTAAATAAATATACAAAATAATGACCTATCGAACATTAAAAAACCTAAGAGACTCAAAGACTTCAAAAGTAGAAGATTTGAGCCAAGTAAAATCAAAGAAGCCAGCGTTTAAGAACAAAGCCCTATACCGAGATTGGTGTAGTAACATAAACACAAAACATTTGTTCTACTCGTGTGTAGAAGGACGAACTCCTTCTAAAAGAGTAACGTCTGATAACCCTGTCCACATAGTTCATGGGATAGTTGCGGACTACGATGCCCCTGTTAAATGGGATACTTTCCAAGCTAATCTAGGAACAGCGTGTAACAGCAGCCCCTTACCAACATGGTCATCGAGAACTCAGAGCGATTACCTTAGACTAGTATGGGAGTTCGAGAATCCAATTCCTGTGGACCCATCAATGTATGAGGCTTTTGTCATGGCAATCGATAAGCTTATTAAAGCTTCTAGCTTGTTTGCTGGATTTGATAAGTCATCGTTCCGACCAAACCAGTACTTTGAATTAGGAGTAGATTGGCAACCACACGGTAACAAACTCCCAGACTCAATCGTTTTTGCGGCTATAGCGAAGGCAGCGGAATCCAAACCGCCAGAGTCTGCCGAGACGTGTATCCCAATCGATGTGGTTGCCAAAGAGGTTGAATCCCGATTCCCGAATCGCTGGTTCGGTGAATTTGAAGTCGGAGCGCGTGGACCCTTATTCTGGATCGATGACGGTATTGACCGTGAAGGATGTCAAGTTGTGGAAGATGGGATGGTCTGTTATAGCGACAGAGCTGGTAAAGGATTCATGAGTTGGTCCGACATATTCGGTGGGGCATTTGTTAAGGATTACGAGACCCAGAAACTCGCTACCCTATTAGACGAGTATTGGTTCAACGGTAAGACATTCTTTAAGCTGCTATACGGAAACGCAGTCTCTATACCTAAAGATCAGCTTCTATTAGAGCTACGTCAGGCAGGTTTTTCTGTGAGAGTTAGGCGCGGTCAGAGCATCAGCGAGGTAGAAAACGCTGTGCTGGTAATCAGTAACAACAACCGGATTGATGAGATCGCACCAGTAGTGTTCTCAAGCGACCGTGTTGTATCGTATAACGGTAGTCGGATTCTAAACTGCTCTACGCTATGTCCGGTGGACGCCGCTGCGGATGGAGACCCATCCAACTGGCCTTTCCTCCATAATTGGTTCAATCAACTATTCGTAAACAACAGCAAGCACGATTCTATAGAATACTTCTACGCATGGATGAAAAGGTTTTACTACGCTGTTGTAGAAAGAAAGCCCTTACAGGGGCAAGCTTTGCTGCTGGTCGGACCAACAGGTCGCGGCAAGTCATTGTTGAGTAACAAAGTTATTAGCGGACTCGTGGGGGGTTTTGCTGATGCGAGTGACTACTTGGGGGGTCACACAAAATTCAACAAAGACTTAGGTCGTGTCGCATCGTGGGTGATTGACGATACGACCTCAGCAGCCAGCTTTCAAGACCAAAGACGTGCAACCGAGCTGTTGAAGCGTGCGGTGGCCAATCCACGAGTCGAGTATCAAGCCAAGTATGCTGACGCTTTATCAGTGCCTTGGACAGGTCGTGTTGTGCTATCTTTGAACATGGACGCTAACTCGCTGTCGGTAATACCGTCACTTGATTCTAGTAACCGAGATAAGCTTATGGCTCTGCTGATATCAGAGTCATCAACGACATCGTTCCCACCTAACTACCAGCTTGAAGCAACTATTGAAGACGAGTTACCTCATTTTGCTAAGTTCTTGATGGATTATAAAGTTCACCCTGAAGTTGAAGACGTTGGTCGGTTTGGCGTCCAGAGCTACATCGAGCCGTTGATTGCTGATGCGGCTTATGACAATAGTTACCGAAGCACCGTAGCTGAACTTGTTGAGTTCTTCTGCAAGAGGTGCCGGAATAGCGCACCGGAACTTAAGACGTGGTCTGGAACTCTAACCGAGTTTCAAGTTGCAATCCACGCATTTAATGATGGTCGGAATGTCGGTATGTCTAATAACCTAGAGTTTATCAGGCGTGGGATGTCAGTTCTTGAAGAAGCTGGAGCAGTCAACAGTAACATCAGACCTATTAATTCTAAAGGACAAGGCGGCGGTAAATTGTGGAGCATTGACCTGAGTGAGATTTACGATATAGGTTATACAGCGGATGACAAACGAAGATCTTCAGATCAGGAGGCAGGAACTTTGCGGTGAGTTTTGGATGGAACTTCGGCAAATTCTAGAACAAATTGGAGGAGATCCGTCAGTCGTTGACGCCTACATGGACGCTCCTCTCAGTGAATTTGTTGATTTCGTAGCCCCGAATGGTATAAGGCCCGTCTATAAAAAGACGGGCCACATCCACCACAACTGCCTACCGCCGGATGAGGAGTGACTCGAAAGCGTCAGGCCGACGAGTTCTCTTGATCTCTATGTTGTAGCCGTCAGCCTTGAAACGGAATCCGTCTGCGTCACGCTCGCCTCTCTCGTTGAATCGTTTCTTGTTTATAATAGATTTTTTAGAGGACCACCCGCATAGCCATACTTTCCGTAGACCTTTGTGGACCCGCATGAAGAAGTATACGTCGGCCTCAAACTTACTGAACCTCGTCCTGACAACGGAAGCATTATAGTTTAGCTTAGGTGGGGTGTTGCAGCTCTTAGCCTTAACGTCAACCTTGAGACCTTTATATTCGTAGTCGTGAGTGTAGGACTTATCGCCGACATAGTTAAACTGTTTAAAAGTATTCTCAAAGGCGACCTCACCTAAGAAGCCAGTCATGTTACCTTTGCCGTTAGTGAACGACGTCCTTAGATTACCTAGAGCGTCGGACCTACGACATGCCTCCGCGACATCTTCTGGTGTAGGTTTGTAAAGTATGAACCGACTCAAAACTTATTTGGTTAAACATCAAACTCAAGTTTGATTGCTCTAGATGTCCCAGCTAACCCTAAATATACACTGTTGCCTTTAACTAAGGCTGCTGTCGAGTAACCTGTTCCGAGGCTCATTATGCCGGAACCTTCTTTGGCTGTGGGTTTACCATCCTTAAAGTCATCCTCGTAATCTTTCCACTGAAACTCAAGCGTGTTGGGGTTAATCCGAAAACATTTCGTATCTGCCCAGAACGCGCTATATAGCCAACCGTCAGGTCCAAGATAGCCGTGAAAGTTTTTGTTTTTATTAGCGACCGACAGGTAGTCTTCAGGTAACTTAAATTCTTGGTAAGAATCGTCCTCGCAGTTTATTACCAAAAACATTTTACCTTGTCGCGGCAGGCAGAAAATTTTATTCACCGACTCAACATAGGTAGCCCCTACATATTTGACTGAGAAGCCATACACACCAGATGTGACTGGTAGGCCGTCTAGATATTTAAACCCTCCATTTTTGTCGATCTTTGCAACGCTCGTTCCGAGTGCGGGCGGCATGTAGATCTCCCCTTTCTTATCGGAAGCCGCTCCCCAGATATGATTAAACATCGTAAACCTCTTTGGTTTGGGCGGTCTGAACGAGGACACTTTTTCTGTCTTAGTATCGTAAGTGAAAATCTGGAGCGTCTTCGTGTAAGAGGGCATGTAGATTATTCCGTTGTTCCCCTCTGCCCCTGACCTAACTTGAGGACTCATCCTGAATTTCTTCTCCACAGAAATTGATCCAGTCTTCCTACCTAATCGAGCTATCGAAGTCGCATAGGCGGGTAAGAAATAAGTGTAGCCGTCTGATGCTTCTACAGTCCCTATGAATCCCTTGTAGCCTGTATCCTGCCTCTCGATCCTGTCTTCGGTAGTGTTTGTTTTGATATATACGTCTGATTTATACCCTAATGAATGAATCGTCCCATCGTCGCTAAGACTCATCGTGCGCGTCTTAGTTAGGTTCCCTTTGAACTCACCATCCAGATACTTGAATCGAGGCCAAGGCGCATAACTAGAACTGGAACTAGAGCTAGAGCTAGAGCTAGAGCTAGAGCTAGAGCTAGAGCTAGAACTAGAACTAGAATCTTCTTCCTTGAGATTATTTAAAGCCTCTTGTAAGTCTTTAATTATTTTTTCTAGTGCTTGATAGATCATTTCTTACGCGCCTTTTTAAGAAGGCTGCTTTTACTCCGGTAGCGTGCAGTTTTCTCCGCAATCTTTTTAGGCTGCTTAACGAACTGCTTACCAGCCTTCATACCCTTCCGCTTCTTGCGACTAGTTCGAGAATACTCTTCACTAGTCAAAGCTTCACGCGCAGCTTTTGGCAAATACCGCTCACCTGTCTCCAAAGACGGCTTGCCGGATTTGGTTCCCCATTTCTCCTGTGTCCAATTGTCGAGAGACCTCTGTGAAGCTTTCTTAGGCATTAGTAACCGGAGCGTTTGCGGATGATCTTTTTAGCCTTCTTCTTAGTAGATGGCTTAGTGTGGCCATAGCCTTTCTTCTTCATGGCAAGGTGCTGCTCGTAGGTGTTAGCCTTGTAGCCTTTGCCAGACTTATCATACATCATGTGTGGTTTGAATTGTTTCATTAGTCTCTGTATCCTCCTCCTGCTTTTTTATATCTCGCTGCTAGTAGCTGTGCTTTGCGGGCTGACCATTGTCCGGCTCTACCGCCTTTTGTTCCTGCTTTGATTGAATTAAACAAACGCTTCCGCATTGTAGGCTTCGTGTAGTTGCCTGCTTCATTGACGCGAGATTTTGATTTTTTCTTCATTCAGCCACCCTCTGTTCTACCCGTTCTGCGAACGACGCTTTCTTATTCGCTTCCTCTTTCAGCAAGTTAGAAAGAGCTTCCATTCTTTTTGCTACACCAGACCCAGACTTTTTAGCCTGACGGTATTCTTCGTTATCTAAAAACTCTTTCGCGGCATCTGCAAACTTCCCTTCTCTGATGTCCTGCATCGTCTTTGGGGAACCAGATAGACCACCTCGATAGATCGAAGATATTGCCTCGTCCTGAAGTTCTGGAGAAAGGTCAAAAAACTTGTCTCCAATCATATCATCTTCGATAGCGAGTTTAGCTTTCTCACCAATCGAGGTTAACATCATGTTCCGAGCCACCTCCCCAGTAATCACTTTACCAGATAAATCAGCTTTTTTAGCGATGCCACTTTTACCCATCGTGATCTTACCTGTATAATATGGAGATTTCTTATAGGCGTCTAAGCTACCGTCCCCGATTAGGTTTCCATAGCCTATTGTCCACAACCCTTTCGAGTCTTTATAGGGTCTATTGACAAACCCTTCTTTCGGCCCTAACACATCGGCGAGCTTACTAAAGCTGTAGGCTTTCTTATTTGGTTTTACTAAAACTGGGTCAGGCATTATTTTAAGCGTTTAAGGATTCTTTCGTAAGCCGGAAAGAAAACTTCGTCGATGCAACGGATACAGGCTTCTTCTTGGAAGCTCTCGCAAAACGAGATGCCAGAGATATGGAAGGCGGCGTGTAACATTTCATGACGTAAGGTCGGTATAATTTCGTGTTCAGGTAGTTTCTTATGTAACTGGATTATTCGTTTTTCGTGTAAGTATTGTCCGTAGCAATCATCTAACTCAGTCCTGTGAATCTTGATCCGCTGACCAGCGATCATGACTGATTTTAGCGTTTTCACTTTTTAGATCTGTTCTTCGATTTACTGAGTAATCTTAAATTTTTACGTGAGTTGTTTTTCGGATTCCCGTCCTTGTGGTCAACGTCTTTACCGTTGACCTTCTTACCTAAAAGCTTCTTCATCTTTCGACGTGCGCCATTACGGCTAGCCCGATTCTTTTTCTGTTTCGGTTTACCTTGGTAGTTGTCGTATTCTTTTCGGTAGTTTCTCATGAGTTGTTAAAGTATTCGACAATCGCTTGTGCGTATACGTCGGCTAGTAGTGAGTGCTTTGCGTCAAAGAGAATCCATTCCTTCGGGGAACTGCCGAAGAAAGGCTCGCATATCACGGCAGGTGGTGGGACGCTCCGCAAGAATCCGGCCCCACGACCGTCAGACTCGATTGCCTTTATGCCTCTGTCCTTCTGCACTTTAAAGGTTTCAGAATGTGCTTTACAGAAGCAGTCAGCCAAACGCCGTCCGTTATTACTCGTATGGTAGTAGAGGTATTCGTAGCCCTCTGCTTTTGAGCTTGAGTAGCTGTTGAAGTGAAGTTCAATCGCTATATCACACTTCTCTTTTGCTACGCTCTGAGCAATCCAATCCATCGCACGCCCGTAACTCTCTGATGGGTAATCGTCGAAAACAACCGAATGAATCCCTTGATGACGTAGGTGGTTTTGCAAAAGGTCAGCGACCTTCTTGTTATAAGTCCACTCATCCACGCCGCCGACAGAACTCGCACCTTTATCGCCGATCCGGCTGTGGCCGACACAAATAGCGACTTTCTTGAGCTTCTTTACCTTCTTACGTTTAGCAGCTTTAGCCGCTCTGTAGGCGGCTATTAATTCGAGAATCTTGTCGAGTATTTCGCTTGGCTTCATTTTGCGATAATAATGGCGCGTCGGTAGCTGTAATCGCTGTGGAACTTCTGGCCATCACCGACGAAGATACCTTCCTTAAACTGATACTCAGCCCCCTCAATCAACGTGATTGTTGGTGGATCGTAGAGCGCACTTCTGTTCAAAGCGGAGGCGTCTCGATAACCTTTCGATACGCAGCTTGGCAGCAGCAGAACCGTCAGCAGCGAGATCGTCGATTTCATCTTCCAGCTCATAAATATAACATCTCCTTTTCCAGTTCAATGTAGCAACATAAGCTTTGATTAGCTCAGTGAGCAGTTTAATCACTTGTCCTTAGCCTTGAAGACATTAAGCGCGAGCCAGTCTACAACCTTATATGCCTTGCCGATGAATGTATCATCCTTCGGTGTAGGGGTAAGGGCAGCGATAGCGGATGCGGCTGCGATGACGGCGGTGACGATTCCGAAGAGTTCGTCTTTGTTTTCTAATATGTAATCAATCATTTCTTACGATTTTTGAATTTTTCAACTGCTGTTATAGCAGAGAGGACGGCGATAATCAATCCGAGAAAAGTCGAGATAAGTTGGATGCCCATATCCAGATCTTCTGGCAAAGTAGACATAAAGGCAACGGCAGAGCCGACGATACCGGATATTGGGTGAGTGATGTGTTGAAACATTTTACATTATATTGGGGATGGTGGACCCAGATCCTGATGGATCTAAAGAAACTCGTGGTTTGGCGGCTCCTCTGGCAGCGTCTAGCTCCTCGTCGAGAAGCTTTTGACAAATCGTCCAGTGGTATTGAGCGCGTTCTAAATCAGCGTTGTCCTCCGCTAACATACCTAAAAGGCCGTGTTTAATAGCGTTTAGGTTGCCAAGATAGATTAGGTCGTCTTGAACGAGGACTGGCTCCCATGCTCGCTTGAGTAGAAGCTTAATGTTCTTAACCTCAGCGGAGGGATTACTAAACCGGAATCGGCGGTAGCGGGCTACGCCGTCGCCTTTAATGATTGCCAGTATAGGCTCATGAATATCGGTAGTTGCTTGAGTCCCTACTTGAACTTTCTCTGGAACATCTTCAAAACTAATAGATTTAATATCCATTACTTGATAAGCCGTTGTGGGAGGAGTGGCTGAACTACCCCCACTCAACTCAAACGTGTAAGATTCGACAACATCTTCTCCTACTACTCCATCACTACTTCGTCCATAAACAATTGTTATTGATCCCTCAGTAGGTAAGGTTGTATTAGGGGCGACGGGTTTTATCAATAAAGTGTAGATATGAGCGGCTGTAGTGTGGGCAATGCTCTCTTTTGTGGGGTGATACCCGTCGTCAACGACCCCAAAAATAGGCGAAGGACCAGCTTTCGCGTAGCCCCCGATCCGGTAATCATGCCACTGAGAACGGGCTTCTACTGGAGAATCCTCTAGCATAGCCCCTAAAAGGCTCTCAGAATGCTCAGGCATCGCGAAATAATCGTTCGTAGTCTCGATAGACCAGTCATAGAGTAAATCCTTCCACATCCCCATCGCGTAGAGGCGGGGCATGACTAGATTCAGCTTGGCTACAAGGTCTTCGTCAGGCCGGACGTATTCTGATAAGGCTTTAGTTACGGCCTTTACGGTCAAAGCTGGCATGGGATAACCTTACAATTAGGCTAAAGTAAAGTCAATCACTGAGAAATTAAGTAAATTTGTTGTCTACAGACTTCTGAACTAAGTGAGAAAATAAAGAATTAGGCTCGTTAAAAGCTGATATTATCTCGTCTCTAGCCCCACCCACACTGTGATTACTTATCATATAAGCTAGCGATCTAGGATGCTCTTTTATTTTATGCTCCTCAAAACTCCCATTACTTAAAAATACAGCCCCTTCAGACCAGTCATAAGGAGATATTAACTCTGTCGCTAATTGTAAACAATTAGAATTAGCGTTATGGACTGCTTCCCACAGCTTTGACTGACCTAAATCCGTCCACCCCAGTTCCTTACCTTGATTCAATTGCCAAACAACCCCGTCGTAGAAGTGTCTAGCAGTTTTACTATCTTTTTTTGCTCCAATAAAAGCGTTTGAGAATGCTCCATCTTTTTGCCTATAAAAAATAAAATCCCAGAACTCACAGCTTTTAATTATTGGAGTTAAATCGCGCATTATTAAACAATCTGCATCGATCCACATACCACCTAAATACCTTAACAAATAAGACCTAATAAAGTCTGCTTTCTGAGCCACATAAAGACTAGTAATCGGTAAGTCTCTTTCATACCGCCATATTTTATCAAAATCTTCCCAATTTAAAATTTTTACGTAACCACCCCCATGCCGAACAAGGCTTTCTTGGCAATCTAGAATCCATTGAGGTTTTGGTCCCTCCCAATAACTCCAAATATTCACAACTCCCAATAATTAGCTTTGTGGGTTTTACAGTTAATGTCAGACAAACCTTCTCGCTGCCCACATAACCATTCTTTAGGGCAGTAAACCTTCCAATCTTTACGCCTATGAGCCATTTCTAACTGATGGTCAATATGTTTGACTGTGTTTTTGTAGTCTGTTGCGTAAGAAATATGTCTATAGAACTGTTCGTAAACACCTCGACTTAAACCATAGGCGTGAGTTCTATTTATAGAATTACCTATTATTATATTAGGTGAGTCTGTTTTATCAGGGTCTCTCCTATGCTGCCCTCCTAAATATATTTGATCCCAATCGGATGGGAGATCTTCCATAAAAATATTTAAGTTCTCCAAAGCACCCTCTTTAAAAATTACGTCGTCCTCTAAAATTAATATTCGATCAAGTGATATCTCTCCCCTAGAATCCCTTGAATGCATGACATCCTCTAATATTCTTTGATGAGATCTTAAACACCCCCAAGCCCCTGCGCCTGAAGTCCAATCAGCGGGAGTAGTAACCCATTGACCATACACAGCAGGATAAAAATAGACCAAGTCCTTATTAGCTATCCCTGTTTTTTCAAAATGTTCTTTAACAAGCTGTAAACGATCATCTCGATGATTGCAGTTAATGACATAAACGCGGTCAAACCAATCAGTTAAGTTTTTCATGGGTTTCCGTCTCCTTCCGATACTGAAGATGAACTTTTTGAAGATCCTGAAGAGCTAGAGCTAGAGCTAGAAGAACTAGAGCTAGAAGAACTAGAACTAGAAGAACTAGAGCTAGAACTAGAGCTAGAACTAGAAGAGCTAGAACTAGAAGAGCTAGAACTAGAAGGACTACAGGGTGAGTCATGGACGGTAACCTCTATGGTTACAGTAGATGAAGAAGACGAAGACGAAGAAGAATTACTGCTTGTATAGGTTCCCGAAGCATCATTTTCACTGGAACCACCCTCCCACTGCTGTTGGAAAATATCTTGTATTACCCATTCTGAACTACCGTTCCAAGAAAGAATATAGGACGCAGCAGCGGTATAGTATTGA
>Ga0209645_1000886_pt1 | contig 15356 bp, 13 predicted proteins | sample ETNvirenome_6_30_FD_184070 | JGI IMG/M metagenome (GOLD analysis project Ga0209645, IMG submission 184070) | Marine viral communities from the Pacific Ocean - ETNP_6_30 (SPAdes) (version 2) | ecosystem: Environmental > Aquatic > Marine > Oceanic | place: Pacific Ocean | collected 2013-06-19
GTCGTTCGTGATGGCGAGCAAATGAGGGTGTTCCGCGTTTCGTGATAATCACCAACCACACTAACTTACCCGAGCCTGTATTCAAGGCGCTGACGCACAGTGACTACTCTAGGGGTCACAGCAACCGCTCAGTCACCCAACTGATAGACAGTCCCCGCGTTCGCATTCTCCGAAAGGAGCATGACGACGAGATCACGGAGGATGTGTCTGACATGTTGTGGAGTGTATTGGGCACGTCAGTACATACCATGTTTGAACGGCATCAACCCGAAGGGCATATCGTTGAAGAGCGATTGTTTGCTGAGGTTGACGGGTGGAGTATCAGTGGGGCGATTGATTTACAGCGTTCCGAAGCCGACGGCACTACAACAATCATGGACTACAAATGCACGTCAGTGTGGTCTGTCATTCATGGCAAGGTCGAATGGCACAAGCAACTTAACTTCTACGCGTGGCTTGCCGAGCAGAAAAAGGGGGTCGAGGTCACTGGCTTGCAGATTTGCGCTGTCCTGCGTGACTGGCAAAGATCGAAAGCCAAGATCGAAACCAACTACCCGCTGGCACCGATTGTAATCGTGGATGTCCCGCTCTGGTCACAACAGGACAGGGATCGTTATGTCCGCGAAAGGGTGAAAATCCATCAGGACGCCGAGTATGAACGGCTGACAGGCGGACACATACCCCACTGTAGCGATGAGGAGCGTTGGAAGCGTGAAGATACCTTTGCTGTCAAGAAACGGGGCAACAAGCGTGCTCTCCGTGTATTCGACAGCATGGCAGAGGCCGAAGCCTTTGCAGGAGAGGCGTCAGAGCGCGAAATAGAGGAGCGCAAGGGCAAGTGCGTCCGGTGCGATGATAATTGGTGCCGCGTAGCGCAATGGTGCGAACAGTACGAAAACGAGGCGTGGTGTGATTGAAACCGACCCTGAGTTCTATCGCAAAGTGGTTGCGTTGAACCAAACATCAAGACACAAACTCAAACTAACCGTCACCGGAGAGACAGTTCACTTCTACCTTTCTGACAAACATGTTGGAGATATGAATACGGGGCTTTTTTTCCGCCTGACACCACAAGAAATCTGGAAGACAATAGGAGTATCAGATGACCACAAAAAAGGGTGGCTCTCCTGAGCCGACCTACGCAAGCGTCTGGAAAACGCTTAGTGCAATAGACTGCTCTGAACAGGCAGAGAAAAAAAACGGGCTCACTTACCTGTCGTGGGCATGGGCGTGGGGCATACTGATGGAGCATTACCCAGAAGCCACATACCAGTTTCTCAACGAAGAGTGGGACAACCAAGGACACGCAACGGTGTGGGTCAGCGTCAAGATAGGGGAGCTTGACCGGCTGATGTGGTTACCTGTAATGGACTACAAAAATAAAGCCATCCCCAACCCAGACACCAGAGCAGTCTCTGACACTCGTATGAGGTGCCTGACAAAGTGTCTCGCGATGTATGGATTAGGCCACTATATCTATGCTGGCGAAGACCTCCCTCCCAGTAGTGACGCTGTGGAGGAGAAGCCTGCGCCCAAGGAAAAACCCAAACCGAAAGCCAAGGCCAAGCCAAAGGCAGAGCCAAAGCCAGAGCCAGAGCCAGAGCCTATACCCGACGTTCCCCCAGACACTATCGGCAACGAGGAAGAGGCTGACAACGTAGTGCAGTTCCTGTGCGATACAGCCGACAAGTTTGCTGGAAAAACAGAAGGCGAGCTTATCCAGTGGTGGCACTACCCCGAGAACAAGAAAACAGCAGACCTTCTGGATAAAGGGTATCCAGAGCATTACAAACAACTGGTGGCGCACTTGTCTGCGCTACGAGCATCATTAAAGGAGAGTAACGATGAGTAAGTACCACAAAACAGAAGGTGGCCTGTGGCCTAACGATGACAAGTCAAAGCCATCTCACCCCGATATGAAGGGGCGTGTTGAAGTCAGCAAAGAGCAGATGAAGGGCTTGATCGCAATGCACAAGGAGGGCAAGACGCCCAAGATACAGCTTGCCTCATGGAACCGTAAGGCCAAAGATACTGGTCAGGAATACCAGTACGTCACTGGAGAGGTGTACTACGATGCGGAAGCGGAAGCCGCCCCACCCCCACCCCCGCCACCCAAGCCCGAGCCTGTTGAGATTGAGTTTGAAGAGGATGATATTCCGTTTTGATCAGGTCAAAGAAACTGCTGGATGCGGCACGGGATCAGTCCTGTGTTAACTGCGGTGTCAGAGATGGCACCGTGGTTGCCGCGCATTACACTGGACTTAGAGCCAACTTGTTAGGGAAAGGGACTGGACACAAGCCCCACGATCTGTGCGTCGCTGACCTCTGCCACAAATGTCATTACCAATTTGACGTAGGTGGCGGGGGCGCGACTTTCGAGAAGAAAATCGACAAGTCAGAGCAGTTCTTGTTCAACATAATCAAGACGCTAATGAGGCGAGTAGACCAAGGCGTCATACAAATCGAAGGGTATACCGATGAGTGAGATTAACCCATTTATTTTGTTGGAGCGCCATCCAACCAGAGGGAAAGCTATAAAAGCCATGTGCGCCGCCTGCATGGGGTGTACAAAGGAGGAGCTTGAACCCGGATTTAGGCGCTTTATCCGCGAGTGTGTATCGGTCAAATGTCCGTTACACCAGTTCCGACCCTATCAGTCTAAGGAGGCAATAGATGAGTGATGGAGATACACCTACCAAAGAGCGGCCCAGTGAAGCGGATGAGAGTGTTACAGTCACTGTGTCAGGAGTTTCCGCAAGCGGCACCTCAGATACTGGAGGTGAATTTACAGTCGAAGCACGGGGTGACGCTGGAGGTGAAGCCTCTGCGGACTCACCGCTCCAGACCGCAAGAAAACTATTACAGAAAGTGGTGCAACGGATTCGCAAAATTCTGCGGCTTGACCCCAGATGAGATGCACAATGAGCTTCTTTGCCAATGCTATGGCTCAGAAGAAATAGACACGCGGTTTGGGGTAAAGCGAAGGCCGGTCAAGCGTAGCAACGACGCTACCCGTGGCGACTACTCTGACCTCATTGAGACGCTGTGCAGGGTGGCGGCAGACATGGGCTATGATGTGCCGCCCCCAGCTAGGGAAGAAGAATGACAAAGCTAACGATTGAGCTAGAGGGTGACGCCTACGCAGACGGCCTTGCTACTGCTGACAAGTTTCTAGCAATGATGCAGGAGCGGCTGACCAGAATCGAAGAGTTGGTCGAGACAAACCTTGACGCTGTGGAGAATCTTGCTGGGGTAGTCGAGGAGTTGAAGCTCGCCAAGGATGCTCTCAGCCCAGATGAGTGACAACCTCTACAGCTTCTACACCGGCAAAAAATACAACAAGAACACGATTCTTGATGACGGCAAAGGGCAAATAGCTGGCCGGATGGGCGAGGCTGAGTTCGCGAAACTACTCTGCTTTTATGCCCCGTCATTTATTTGGCTGGGCTCAAATGCCGGTCATTATGACTTTATTGTCAAGATAACGGATGAAAGAGCCTTCTCTGTCGATGTAAAAACAAAGAGTCGTAATGTGCCGGTGAAGGACTGGTATAGCGCCCACGTCACCATGAGCCAACGTAACTACGATGTCGAAGTTTATGTTTTTGCAAACGAAACAGATGGCGAGGTGTCCATGATGGGCTGGTGTACCAAGGAGTGGTTCTGGCGCAACGCACGGATTGTTCAAGCTGGAGACGCCGACGAGCAAGATGGGGGCTTTGTTGAGCGGGATGCCGCTGGAAAGGTTCCTTACAACAGCCTTAGACCGATGGAGGAGATGTGGGAAAGATTGCTGGCATACTCAAGAGCGGAGTAGAAGACGGCCTACCTGAGTACGTTCTGCCGCTTATTTTTGTGGCGGCGCTGAGTATTTATTTTGTATGTATTTGAAGACGGCGTATATCGAAAGAACGTAAAACGCCAAGATGCTCATGGGAATAGACAGATAGATTAAGTCCCACGGGTGTAGCGCCAGTATTTCCCAGATACCATCAAGTGCGGACTGAACTTGATTTGCCGCACACTCCTCCATTAAATTCTGCCTTCAGCTTTATGGTGCTCCACGTTGATCAGGTGCTGATTGATGATGTCCTCTTTGGACTGGCCGTGATACGGCACGGCAAGAAGCTCGTCCAAAAGAATCTGGTTTAGGCTTTTCTCTTGATAGCCCTCCACCCCCACGGTCTCTGGCATATAAATCTCAGCCAGTATGCGGCCAAACTTACCCTTCCTGTCTAGGTGTGTCTTGAGCAACACCTCAGACCCAACGGGTATCATTTGGGTGACATAGTCTTTAGCGATATTGCCAAGAACTTTTAGCTCTGGTGTCCCGCCTCTAGTTTCTGCCGTGTCGATGCCATACAACCTAACTGACTGAGCTTTTAGCTGAACGTCGAAACCGCAATCAATATCAAATATGACACTGTCGCCGTCAACACATCTTACCACTGTCGCTTTGTACAAATATGTCAGGAGCAAGGTAACCTCCGGGGATCAGTAAGTTGACTGGAATGCTGGGGCGTCTCTCAGGCGCTTTAACTCTGGCACGACCGCTTTTAGCTCGTCGTTTATGGCGGCGTCTATCTGCTCCATGAGCTTCTGTTTTTCCTTGGGGTCTATGTCAGCGGCAAGAATCTGCTCTTTCTCCTGCCGCGCCCTAGTCATTCGATTTCTGAGGTAGTAGACATCGTCCTTCAAGGCAAGAACGTGGGAACGACCAGCAATGTACGCCCTTAGCTCGTTAAGCCTGCCAGAATCCTGAAGATCGTTCATGGTTCTGACAACCTCTTGGATGTCGTAATACATGTCGTAAACGTCTGACCTCAAGCCGCCAGCTTCCTTTCTGCCAAAGAAACGCCGCATCAAGGGGTACTGAAATAGGCTTTTCGACGGCCTTTCGCCAGCAAAACCAATGTCATCACCAAATGCCCCGTCAATCGTTGATCTATATAAGACATCGGCCAGCCCCACCGCATAAGTGCCAAGCGTTCCTGTATAACCCCTGACCACATGGTCTATCTTCATGGGGCTTATATTTAACAACTCACCAACATCAGCGATAAACTCTGGCGTGTTTACTGTAGTCTGCAATCCGGGGGTTATCTGACTCATATAAATCGGAACAACCGGCCTTCCGGTAAAGGCGCTTCGGTTAAAAGCGGCTTCTGCAAGGGGGGCTATAATCTGGAAGCCAAGCGGGTTAATTCCTATCGTAGACTTAATTCCGCGCTCTACCGTCTCTCGCAGTTCTCTATCAGATTGATTGCCCATGAAGTTGGCCATCATGGCTTCGGGCATGGTTTTGAAAAGCAACCCGACCTCAAACGGAATTGGTAGCTTGAATGGCACACCCCACGGGGTTGGTATCAGCCAGTTAAGCTCCTTGACTTCTTCTTCCTGCTCCTCATACCAGTCGTTGCCACTCGCGAGGAGGTAATACATGGCACTGATACCCACCATTGTGCCTGCACGCACCGCCAGTCTCATTTGTATCTTTGACTTCTGCTCTTCTCTTACTGCTGAATAGTCCCCAGTAAGCGCACGCATGAAAACGTCCAAGCCTTGGAAGCGGGCATTTAGGAAAGGTATTGCCGCCGTTATCAGCCTTACATACGGATTGGAGCCGCGTCTGGAGAAGTTAATGATCTCCATCGCTTGGAATGCCGCCTCTGCCTCGTTGCCTGTTCTGGCGAGAACATCGTCATAAACCGCTTGTCTGGTTGCCGCATCCGACTTGGTTGTAAATTCGCCAGCCACATTCCACAGGTTGACGAACATGTTTATGGGATCTCCAGAGATACCCCTTCTTCTGGCCTCTTCCTCATAAAACTTGCCGATGTCAGCCCTGTCTATAGCAAAATCATAGCCGCCTACCACGCCCAACTTTTCTAGGCGCTCAAGATCATCATTAAATCGGCCAAACGTGTCCTTGAACGGCGTGAAGGTTGCGCCAGACGTTGCCCATGTGGACAGGGTATCCCGCATCATGTTTGCGAACATAAAACCGGGGTCTCTGGTCACAAGCTCTCGCAAGAAACTTGCAGGCATTCCGACATACTTCTCTACGGTCGCCAAACCAGCACTGCCATGCGACATTAATGAGTCGAATATGAGGTTGTCATCAATCTCAAACTTAGCTTTTTTGCCGTTGATTTTGAGTGTGACAATGTTTCTGCCTTTGTCATTGGTGCCTACGGGAACCTGCCTTGCCAGCCCCAACTGTTGCATGTCCCTGACTATGCGTTGCTGTGCGACGTTCTTCATACCCATGTCGATTGCGGCGTTGAGGTTCATCGTCACAGACTCAACTAAACCAACGTCTACAGCTTTTTCGCTACCACGATACGCAACAAACTCTGCCATACGAGACAGGTCGCCAAACACATTCCGTGCGTTCTGGGGCATATTCCCCTGCTCGCCTGTCCTGTAGAACGGAACATACGATGAGTCACGCCAAACGTCTGCTGTTTCATCGTCAAGAATGCCCGTATCCTTGAGATAATCTATTGTTTTGTCGTTGTACGCCGTCCAGACTTCATGCCAGCCCTTGACAGGGTTGTACCCATCGCTTTGTGTCAGCGCGTCCACCTCTGCAAGAATATCCCTTCGGGTTTTGGGGTCAACGGGGTTTAGCTGGCCTCGCTTATCAAGGTACTTTCCGCGCTGAACCATCGCGTAGGCTTGAGCCAGCTTTCTTAAATCGCCATCCTCTTTGTTGTGTATCAGAGACATCACGCCTATCAAGCCGCGATATGTGCCGTTAAGTCTTTTATACTTCTTGCTTCTGTGCGTAAACTCTTCAACCTTTGTCAACCCGTCTCTGTAAACAGGCACGCCGTATTTGATTGCAGAGGCAAGTATTGCTTTTGACTTGTCAGCAAAAAGAGCCGCCGCTATTGCGCTTGAATCTGCCTCTAACTCTCTCAGGCCGGGGATGTTTTGGTAGTACTTTGCCAGTCCTGCGTATCTGTCCAGCGATGCCTGCTTCAGTCTGGTAAAAAACGTCCCTATTTCGCCAATGTCGGTGGCGTCCATAAAGATTTTGAAGTTGGGCGCTTCCCGATCTGGGCCTCTTGTCAGCTTATCGACGGCGGCACTGTCCTTTTTCTTTGAGAACATCTCATCGTCGCGTGGCGGCTTCAGCCCAGCGTCTGGGTTTCTTGCAATGTATTGCGCGTCAGGAGACGCTTTCACGCTAAATCGGGGAACAGACTGAGGGTTGTCCTCTATTGCTTTTAAGTTGTCAGCAACAGCCTGTTCTGCCTGTGCAGGGTCTATCGACTGACGAGGCGCAATCTTTTCTGTCTGTATGTCTTTTGTCTGCGGCTTACCTTCCCCAAAGAAATCGCCAATAGGCTTTTGCAGAGGAACGTGCATGACAACGACCTTGCCGAGCGCAGGCGCGTTGATCAGATAGCCATCGAAGCCAAGGTCTCGTACCTTGTCGGTAATCGCATCGTAATCGGGTCTTCCGCCGTTTAAGGTCGTAAACACATTTTGCGGGTCTTCGGGGGCGAACGGGTTTTTGTTGTCAGATATGACGTAGAGTCTGCTTGGGTCTATCTCAAACTTGTTTTCAACATCTCCAACAACCGGTTCTTTTTTGTAAGGGGACTCTACGGCGGTGGTTAGGCCAAGCCATGAGCCGATGAATGGCCTGACCGCCTTTGTCCTGTCAGCGCCCGTCCCCGCCAGTGTGGGGTCGAGAATGCTGATATTCTTACTGGAGAAGTGACTAAGCTCTAGCTTTCCTTCTTCGTTGAGGGCGCCCCGAACTGTTCGTTCATAAGCTGGCGCATCTCCTCGACCGCTTCTGGCGTCAAGAGGCTCCCCCTGTACTCGTCCTGTAATTCTTGCGATTTCTCTCTCTGCTTGGGAGCGGAGATCAATAAGCCGTTCCCGAGCAGTTTCTCGACGTACTCTGGTGTTAGGTCGTTGCGCCTCATAGTCGTAGTCCTTTGATTGTGGGAATGATGAAAATAACACTATGTCACCAATAGGATACTGATTATCAAGAGCACTGTCAAATGCGTCAACAACCGCGTCAACGTCTGCACCTGCATCAAGGAGTATCATCATCTCTCCGTCGATAGTGGTCTGCCCACTAAACTCAGGAACTCCCTCAACAGCCCTCAACCTCTGGTATATCCTGTCCACCTCAACCAAAGGCTTGTCGCCAATCTTGATAAACACAGCAGGGATTGAGCGAGTTTCCTGCTCAAGACGAGGATCAAACTGGCTATCTGCGCCCTCGTATGGACGGGGCGAGACAATCATCATGGATTCTTGCTGTAAGACAAAACCTATTGCGGCGGCGGCATCTGTCGGGTCTCCGCTGGTGAGACGCACGGCAAACGATGGGTTTGTGTCGTTGTAGTAACTGCCCACCTGACTAACAATAGTCCCGCTCGCACTCACCTCGGCCAAAGCATACGGAACTACTGATCGCGCTACCTTTTCTGACGCTTCTAGGCGCGTTGCCTCGTCAAGACTGTTCCATCTAGCAGAAAGCTCTTTGTTTCTAGGGTCTGGAGCAACCTCAAAAATGACAGATGGTCTATCTATCGGAGGCTTGAAGTCTACGGTTCCGTCCCTGTTGACAAACATGGGATAGGTATAGAGCCCCCTTGGCTGATAGCCCGCCTTAGTCGGGTCTGTCTTTCTGTTAATGTCTGCTTCAGAAATCACCTTGTCAGGCCAGTAGTCGAGATAATCTCGGCTCTTGGGATCGTTTTGTTGTCCCCATCGTATCTCGTTGTCAATAATGCGAACGGGCATTGTTGTATACCCAGCGGCCTTGAGCGCCCTTGCCCGATGCCGACCTTCGTGGCCACCAACGAGAAGAATCGGCCCGTAGTCCTCTGAATTTACCGGCTTTGTGTAAAGCTGTGGCAGATCATTAAACTTCACGCCTCTCTTGACTAAATCCTCAACGCCTTTCGTCTTGGTTGTTTCTTCGCCAACATGCGCCAGACCAAGAAACATGTCGATCGGCATCTCAACGATAGTGGTTCTGGATTTGGGTGATGGGTCTGCTTCGAGAGCCCTTTCCTCAAACATGTCAACAGCAGAGCGCCGCGAGTACATGATGTCATCTTCGTATCGCTTGCCGTCAGGCACAGACGATGGATCAAACTGAGCGAAGGCGCCTTTTACGTCGGCAGGATCGAATATCGCTACGGCACTGTATGAGGTTCCAGCCTGTTCGACATCCCTGTAGCCCGCAAAGCCTGCCTCTTTAATGTACGGGGCTAGACGCTCAAGATCGGTAAAGTCTATGTCGTATGGGTCTTCATCCGCTCGCTTCAGAGCGCGAGGAGCATCTTCCTTATGGAACACCTCAGCCAATTTTCGAGCGTATTTCTTTTTAATCGGCGCTTTGTCGATGGACGGATCACCGCCCAACACATCCTGCTTGGTTTCAGTCAGATACGCCCTTCCAAGGTCTTGCGCTTTTTGCCCAAATAACTTCGCATCAGCCGCAACACCGGGCTTGGTGCTTGCGTACTTATTCAACTGTTGCTCGAAAAAGCTAACTAAGTCGGCCTCAAGGTCAGGGAGTTCAGACAGGTCTCTGTCCATAATCTCAAGCATAAGCTGATTAGCACTGTCCGCGCCTTCATCTGCATGAGCGTACAGGGATCGCCTACCCATCATCGGGCTGTTGTTGTCCTCGTTAAAGTTTTTTAGGAAGACGGGGTACATGGTGGAGGGAACCTTGCCTCCGCCGAGCGTTATCTTGTCAGGAGCAAATATATTTGCCAGCGACTTGTCAGTGGTAAAGTGTCCGGCAACAACACCCATACCAACTCTTGCCCTAAACTTTTTTATGCTTGGGTCTTCAGAGCCATGATAGTAGATGGTGTTTACGTCATAATCCTGATCTGCCGCACGCTTTATTCTGCGGCTAAGCATCTCGTCATCAACTTCTGGGGCGTCACCCATTCGCTGACCTTGCTGAGCCTTGGGGGCTTCCCGCTTAACCCTCTCCACAACGTCTTTCAGGACGTATGGCTTGCGGTCGCCTGTTCTTGTTGCCAAGTCAGCAGTAGTGATGCCTCGTTCTATGTCTTGGCCAGCGTCGTAATCGCGCTGTAGCGCCGTTCTGACCACACCGCGTTCTCTGCGGCCAACCCTACCGCCCTGTATTTCATCAACCAACGCCTTGAATGAATCAATGTCGGTGTCAGCCTTTTCTACTATGCCAACCAAATCCTTGAAGAAATCGACTATCTTCTTGAATATAGCCGCTGGCTTGCCGCTGGGCTTCTTGACCTTGTTATCAATAACAACGCCATCTGTAAGGGCGTCAGAGATCATCTCTGCGATCGCCTCTTCCTGCTGACGTATCGCATCCAAGCCATCGTAATTCTTGGTTGCCCACTGGCCGTAGGTCATCCCCTCTCCGGGCTTTTCATATTTACGGCTCAGCCTTTCAAGAAGGCTGTACTCCTCCTTGGTAAACAAATCCATTCTGCGTAAGGCATGAACGATCTCATGGTTCATAGCCCTAGCAACGGCCTCTTCATAGGTTGCGCCGTCTTTTACGCGATCCCTAACGCCCTCAAGACCAACTTGGATGACCCTAGCGCCTGCGCCAAACACGCCATACTCTTGCGCGTCGTCATCTATTTCCCGTGGATCGCGACCAAGAATATATATGTTGCCGTCGGAATCTCTACGAGCCCTGCCAAGTTTTTCAACAAGCCGGACTGAGACTTCGTCGCTAACTCCAAACTTGTTCAGCATATCCTTGAGTTGTTGAGCGAGGCCCGACTTTTCTATGTCGTACTCAGCAACCTCCATGCCCTGCTCTACGCCCTGTTCGGCGCGATCTATGCGGGGGCCAGCGGTGCGTCTAGCCTCGTCCTCTACTCTGCGAGCCTCTGCCCTGCTGGTTGCTCTCTGCGCTATGACATCTGCTGGGTCTGCATCCACCTCAACCTGACGGCGAGCACGACGAACTGTCTCTGCATCTGGCGTCTTGATGCTGAAGTCAGGGATTTTTGTGGCTTGGGATTGGAAGCTGGGGAGACGCCTAATCCTGTGGTACAGGTATCGACGGTCATTTGGGCTTAGGCTTGCGAGGGGGTCTTTTTTGGTCGGGGTCTTGCCGAGAGTTTTCTTGATTAGGCCGCGAAACTCGTTTGAATTTACGTCAACGTCCATCCGCTTACGAGCAAGCAACTCTTTGAACGCTCTTTCTGACGATATTGCGTTCTCAAAAGAGCTACTAAACGTCTTTAGTGCTTGCTGGCGACGGCCTAGGGCTGGCTGTCTGGGGCGGGTAGGGGATGTGGGCGATTCTGCGGGGCGAGGGTCATCGCGAAAGGCTAAGAAGTCTGCATCTTTTTCGGCAATGACATCACCGAGCCTGCCGATGTCGCCTTTGTTGGCGGCTCTTATCTCTTTGAGCGAAACAAAATCAGACTGAACAGAGGCTATCTCGTCTGTTGTCGCCTTTCTCTTTTCGTTCTTGAGTATTTCGTTTTCTTTTTTCTTTACTCTTGACCTGTTAATAGCAGAGCCTATGTCCCGGCCAGTGGCTAGATTTGCATCTGCAACGCTAATTACTCTTTCAGAATCAGAAAGAACCGCTCGACCAAGTTGCTTTGCTTCGTCAGACTGTATGTTGTCGTATTCAAGGCCAGCGTTATCAACAATGTAATCGACCTCTGCGGTTTTTCTTAATTGCTGACTTGTTCCTGTTAGCCTGTTAGCAAGTTCTTGTGCTGACAGCGGGTCATCAAATGCTGGGCCAAACTGCTCGCCATTTTGCTCTACAAAGTTCTTTCTGCCTTCAGTCTTGACGTTAAATTGCGCGTCCACGGGCAACCTAGAACCAGACATTCTAATGATGTCGTCAGCAATGGCTTCTAGGTCGCGGTTTGGATCAAGTTGCGTCGTGTCTAGCGGGTCTCTTCTGACCTCATCAGGCATTGTCGGGCCGGTAAATCTCTCGCCAGTGCCAGCAGAAATGGTTTCATCCATTTCGCGACGCCTTGCGGCTTCGGTGTCTGCTTTTTTCTCTCTCCTCTGCTGTTCTTCGGCGATCTCTTCTTCGGTAAGCTCCTCCATCTCAGAAGGCGCCTTGGCTTTCGGGCGGCGACCAGAAAAAGAGCTAAGCACAAGGTCATAGAAAGCACCAAGACCAGTGCCTAACTTAAAGTCCTGTAGTGCGCTATCAGCAATCTCCCTGTCTGGATCAAAAATCGCTCTCGTTGACAGGTCTCTTGCTATGCCCGTAAGAGTTTCTTGCGTGCCTTCACCGACTCCAGTTATGATCGCAGATTCCATTCTTTTCAGAATGGGCCTACCTTCGGAGGTTTGGAAAAACCCCCTAGGAAGACCTTTGAGTATCCTTTGTGGAAGACCAAACTTTTCTGCCGCTCCTAGAACGAGATCAGCGGATTTTGATCCTAATCGCTCCACACTGGTAAGTGCCTCGCCCCGCTCTTGCTCTTCTGTATATCGATCCATCCCGCCTTGGGCTAACGATGGGCCAGCTAGGGTTGCCGCCCTTAATGCTTGCACTGGCGCACTACCGGGGATGAGGTATGACGCAACCATCGGGAGCATTTCTCCTGCGCCTTCCCCAAACATTGCGTAATCTGTTTCGTCGTATGCGGGATCGTAACCAAGCGCCTCGGCTGTAGCCTCTCTAAACGCAATATCCGCTTCGACCATTGCCCTGTCGCTGACACCGGGAAGTATCTGTCCGATACCAGTGAGAGTGCTTACAGTTCCCGTGCCAAGCCCGCCTACCGCCCTTTTCCCCATCTCTGCCAGTCCACCAAGCACAGTGGTGGTGTCTTCCTCTGGAGGGAAGGTGTCGGGAAAGAACAGGTCAGGGAAGTCTTCTTTAGAGGCGATATTGTTTGCTATCGCAAGCTCTGCCAGTTCGTACTGAGTTGTTCCCTCTGGAATGTCAGTAACAACATTACCGTTGGGTAAGCGAACATCCATGATTTACGGCTTCGCTCTTGACGGCGAGCCGGTTGCTAGCGATCCAAAGGAGTATATGCCATCAGCCTCGACATAGGTTGGCATGTATGTCCTGCCAAGCTGACTGAGAGTATTCCTTAGCGACTGAATCCTTTTCGTTGTAACTGGGTCTGAAAGGCCAACTATATCGGTTAGTGCTTCTAACTCTCTGCTTGTAGCCGACACAAGGGCGGCAATCACTGACGCATTGCCGCTTTTCGCCGCGTTTTTAACTCTCTGCTCAAGCAAATCCATCTGTTGATCAAACTGCGTGGCATCTATTTCTAGCTTGGTCTGAGCCTGCTGTCCCTTAGCGAGTATGTTTGCGGCCTCTTTGCCGCCTTCCATAGTCTTGCCCTCTGCTATGCCAGTGCCAAGGGCAACCAGTGCCGCGCCTCTGTTGGTTCTGCCCATGCGATCCAGAAGCTCTGCCATTCTGTCGGCAGACGTACTCTGCACCTCCTCACCGCCGCCTTTCTCTTCTATGCCGCCCTTTGGCCTTGCTAAAACAGGGTCTGCCATAGGTGGCTTGGGGTCTATGCCAAGAGGCTCTTCAATGCCAGCCTGCTCTTTTCTTTTCTTTCCAATCTCCTCAAAATTAGGCTGATAATCACCAAAGAATCTTTTGAAGTAGTCTGATATTGAGTCAACTACGTCGACCCTGCTGTCAAAGTCCTCAGCGTCAGCGGGCGCTCCAAGCTGAGTTGCGGCTGAGAGCTGTCCTGTAGGAGCCCCCTTTATAGGCCGAATCTGCGAAATAAGGTCATCAAAAACTGTGGGGCCATAGCCATAAATAGATGGAAGACCTTGCCTAGCAAGCTGTCTACCTCCCGCCGTGATGAGGCTTCTGCCAGCGCCCATTGGCGACGGCAACATCCCTTGAACAAAATCGTCCTCTGTTAAGTACTGCATCGGCCCCTCTGGGAATCCAGCGCGTAACTCCTCCTCAGTGGGAAGGCGCGTCTTCGGTCTTTTTTGCGCCGCTTCCCCTCCTGTTAAGGTGTTAAACGCAGAGCCTAAGCGAGGCCCGACTCCCGGCGAAAAACCACCCTCATCCATAAACTGATCATAAGCGGAGCCTAAGCGACCTTCAAAAGCAGAGCCTAAACGGTCTCCAAAATTGTCCACAGCCTGCCCAAACTGATAGCCAGCACGCTCTAAGACGCCTGTTTTACCTCTAACGTACTCCATCATTGCCGCACGATCTTCGGAGGATGTCCTTGGCAGTTGATCTATAAATGACAAGATGTCGGCGTAACCCATCTGATCTGAATCAATTACTTTATCTAAAAGACCCTGAGTCCTTGAGTCTAAAGGTTTATATACAGCACCTCCGTTGGCTTTTTTTATACTTGGTAGACCAGCTTCTGTAAACGCACGGGATGTTTCTAGGTCTTCTAAATCATCTTCACTCAGCCTTATTCCCGGCGCAAACTCCTCATCGATAAGACCGTGCTTTTTGCCCTGATATATAACTTTTTCTATAATATCCACCAGACCTTTCGGGGGCTCCGCCGTCCTTCTCGTCGCATTGTCTATGGTTTCCTGATCCACCCCAAGCAACGATAAGCCTTGAAAAATGCCCTTTCTGTTTGCGCTAGGGTCATCATCAGCGCCTAGCTCAAACCCCTCCCCCCTTGGGTCATCTGTATCTAGGTTGTAGTACCTGTCCAGTAACGTGGCCTCACCCCCCTTCGACATCATTTGAGTAGGAGGCATCTGAGGAGGAGGCATATTGGGCATTCTCTGGGCCATCTGCGGAGCCATAGCCATTTGAGAAGGCATAGCGCCCATAATGCCTTCCTGCATGACCTGTTCTTTGACGGTAGCCTGCGGCATCTGCTCCTGCTCCGCCTTGTACCGCTTACGCATGTCTGATCTGCGCTGTATTTCAGATACAACCAGATACTGCGGCACCTGACCGCTAGGCATCTGTGCTTCTTGCATCAACGCCTGATCGGGTAGCCCCTTGATAATGTCTTCTTGCTCAAGAATGTTCATCATCCCTGCGGCCCTCTAAATGCGTTGTACAAGCCAGCCGCCGCGATTCCTGTTCCCAGCAACTGTTGCATGGTGGACGGTTGCATACCAAATGATGTCTGCGTCTGTCCGGGGGAGATCGGAGTTCCCTGCAACATCTGGCTGTAAAAGCCCAACTGCTCCTGCGGGAAGGCTCTTTGTCTCAGGAAGTCCTGATAGCCAATATCCATGCCTGCCTGACGTAGCCTGCGCTCTGCCTCTCCTGCCGCCTGCATATTGCGGAGTCTTTCTACCTCCATTCTCTGACGCTGATCGGCGTAGTCACCCAGCATTCCAGCCGCCTGTAGACGCTGTGCATCACCGCCAAGTAGCTGAGAATAAGCGGCCTGACC
>Ga0209645_1000887_pt1 | contig 15355 bp, 33 predicted proteins | sample ETNvirenome_6_30_FD_184070 | JGI IMG/M metagenome (GOLD analysis project Ga0209645, IMG submission 184070) | Marine viral communities from the Pacific Ocean - ETNP_6_30 (SPAdes) (version 2) | ecosystem: Environmental > Aquatic > Marine > Oceanic | place: Pacific Ocean | collected 2013-06-19
CGAAAAGGTATCATTCGGTCATCTATATATCTATAGATGTTAAGTTCTCCAAACTTAGATACACTAAAGGGAGTTGCAAAGCTCCCTTTTTTTATGCCTAGAGTTTATTGATCTGGGTTTTTTATCTACTTTTTATCTACGAGTAGGAACGCACATTCCGTAAGGTCGCAATATTCTATATATTTTTTAAATGCAACGGCTCGCACATTATTTTTAGAACGCAAAAGGTCGCAAGTTTGGGATTTTGATTAACTCTCGTGCTTGTTTTGATCAAAAAAAAATGCGAAAGGTCGCAAAATCCGAACATTTTATGGTCTGAAAGTTTTTGATTGTGGGCGTTTGAGGGTGGGCGAGACAATAAAAGAGTGTTTATTGAGTGTTTGTTTTATCTGTGTTTATCATTAAATATTGTCTATTATTTGTTGAACTTGTGTCTAAAATAGTGTTATAATTATCTTGTATCAAATTTAAAGGAGAACGAATATGAATACAAAAACATTAACAGAAATACAAACTCGTAATGAGTTAGAGTTTAAACGAAATAAACAAAATGTTGATATGAGGTTAACAGGTAATAATAAATATTATTATGCTGATCAATGTCATAAATTTACAAATTACATTTTAGAAAATGGTTTCTATAATCATAAAGCAAAAGACATTGAAAGCGTATCTATAGTTTATTCCACACATTATGGAGCAAGTATTAACGCTAGGCTGTCAAGTGGTGGAGAAACACACATAAAAACATTTAATAACAAGCATGAAATGTTAGGTTTTATTTGTGGTTTTAATTTTAAGGGGGAAAAATGAATACAGATAAATTAATACAGTTAGAAGTTATTGCTACATTTAATAACTTTCCACAAGATTTCTTTACTACTCATCTAAAAGAGCAAAACTTACAAAGTGAAGAAACCATAATCGAATATATCCAAGAACAATTAGATTATCCAAAAGATGATTTAGTAAAACTTTCTTTATGTTGGATATGTGAAGAACAAGACATTATTAAATATAAATCTATATCAGACAGTATTTATAAAAATAATGGTAAATATTTTTTTAATTAAGGGGGAGAAATGAAATTAAGAAAAGCAAGATTTACATTTACTGAATATGAGGATTTTCCTATATTTAATGGTTGGTATGATCCAAATAATAGGTATTGGAATGGTTGGTGTAATCCATACTTTGACAAGCCAACAAGAGATAGTTTTATAGCACTAGAAAAATCTTTACTAGATGAAACTTACAAAGGAAAACCATACACAAAAGAAGATGCTGATTTCTTAAACGAGTTAGAAAGCATTAAACCAACAAAAAAATATGGTAAAAAAGAACTGTATTATTTTGGTGGCTTTTTATGTTGGGATCAAGTTGGAGATAATGAAAAAGTTTCTACTATGGTTGACCAATTAGGTTGGGAATATCAAAGAATGGGGTCAAGTGGTAGAAGAGTATATAAAAGATTATGTCTTGAACTTGGTTGGAATTTTGAATGGAACGATGAAGAATTAGGATAAGGGGGAAAAATGAGTAGTAATAAAAGCATAGCAAGAAAAAATATTAGATCAATAATAAAAATTGTTGATACTAGAAATTTATCAGAAGAACAAAGCGAACAACAATATCATGATTGGTGGTGTGGTGGAAAAGATGACTGTTATTTAGTCAACAAAATGTTTAATTATTGTGAAGATATTATGTCAGTTGAAGAATGGAAACAGTCTAGGATTTATTGGCACAAAGCAACACCTGATGAAACTCTTGATCACATAGAAGATTATATTAACAAACAGGAATAGGGGGAAAAATGAGTATAGACAAACAATTACTAGAAGATATTAAAGACACACTCAAAAACATTGTAGCAAGTGAAGAATGGGAAACTTTAAAAGAAACTTCTAGTGCTGATATATTAATTGAAAAATTAGAAAAACTAGCAAGAGAGAAAAATGAATAACAAAAAACTAGAAACCATTATTGCAATTCACGACATCACAAACGAACAAGCAGAAATGTTAAAGAAATACAAACTTGATTTTTCATATACAGGTGGTGGGTGTGAACATTTTTCTTACAAAGTAAATATTTTAGATCAAGATAAATTTAATTTGGAGTGGCTAATAAATAATTGTGATGATTATGCAAATACAGATTTGCCAAGAAACGAAAATGATCTTTGTTCTTTTTACTTATATTATGGCCATTGTTCTAAACAAACTATAAATAAAATATCTGAAATAAATATATCTACATTAAATAAAACAGTTGGAACTATAACCTTAATTGAAAATGAGGGGTTTGCAATAGAACAAACTTGTTTAGAAAATGGTGTTCCAAAAATGAAAGCATTAACTAAAAAACTAGAAACACTTATTAAGGGGAAAAAATGAATACAAAATCTACTAAAGTAAAAACATTTGAAGATTATAGTATGGTCACTTTTGACAGAACTGATTTCAATATGGGTGGTATTAGATATACAACAACAGAATATTTTTGGTGTCAAATTATTGCAGAGGATATGCCAAAAATGAAAGAGTTATTAGGCGACAGACTTTTTGAATGGGCATTAGATGGTGGTAAAACTATTGAAATACCTGAAGATGAAGTTTGGGGGGAAGAATGAAAATATTAAAATCTACATGGGAGAACGGAAAAATATCTTGTCAATTATGTGGCAAGAAAGAAGATGAAAGAGCCATACAAGAACAAGCAAATTTAAATGTTTGTGTATCTTGTGAGGGTTTATATGAAGATGAAGAACTTGAACAAATAAAGGGGGAGAAATGAATATAGATAAATTAAAACATGGTCAAAGAATACAATTTGCAGATAATTCTTATGGACAAATAACTAATTATGAAATTGATATATCTAATTTAAAGGGAACTATTAAAACAGATAGATACATAGATCACGATAAAGATTTTATAGCAGTCAAATTAGATAAACATTTCAAAGATTTAGAAGAATGGAATAACGAATTGCATTTTGATATTAGTAAAGAAACTATTAAAAATCCATACGAAATGAGGTTTGGAACATCTTTTGAATACTTACAAAAAGCAAAATTAATAAAGGGGGAAAAATGAATACAAAATGTTTAGTAAATGAAAAGGGATTTATAACTACAAATGAGCCATTATTCTTATGCAAATGGAATGGTGGAGATATTGTAGAAATTCACACTAGATTAACCTTATATGCCATATATAAAAATACAGGCTTATACGACAGTCCAAGCACAGGAGATGGTTGGTCAAACTTTGAAAGCATAAATGATTTATTAGACCATTTATCTTTTACAGATCAAGATAACTACGATTATTTTGATAATGAAAAATACACTAACGACAATATGTCAATTCAAAGAATTTATTAAGGGGGAGAAATGAAACTTAAACAAGAATGGAAACTATTTAAACAAGACTTTAAGCGACAAGCAAAACAAAGTCTTATGTTTAGAATAAATTGGTATGTGTTAAAGCCTATCGCTTTAGCACTTGTAATAATCGCTTTAATTATTTTATAGGGGGACTTAAAAATGGGTAATAGAGCAGTAATAACAATAAAAGAAGATAACAGACCACAAGAAGATTGGCAGTCGTTATATCTTCATTGGAATGGTGGGCGAGATACAGTCGAGCCTTTACTTCATGTCGCAAAATTATATGGGGTTAGGTGTCAATCTGATCCAAGCTATGCAATCGCAAGGCTATCACAAATAACAGGAAACGCATTAGGTGGAACACTATCTGTCGGAGTAGGCACTTATAAACAACTTGATACTAATAACTTTGATAACGGAGTTTATGTTGTCGAGGATTGGGAGATAGTCGATAGAGAGTTTGCTCCAGAACAAGAGCAACAAGAGTATGACTTCAAAGAAATGGTCGCAGATATTAGAAGTAAAAATGATGAAGTCTTTGGTTATGAGGAGAAAGCAAAATGTTAATAGCTAATTTACCACCTTATGCAAATGAGAATGAATACGAAGACTTTACATACGATATAGATTGTGCATTTAAAAAATTTATTGGAAGAAAAGTATATGTTAAAGGAAAAAACCTTACTTGGAGAAAACTAGAGGGAGCAACAACATTTATTCTTAAATGCCCACAAGATATATGGAAAAAATTAACACCAAATACAGATATTAGTTTTGAAATAGAAACTTTAAATGGCAAAAAAGATGAGAACTTATACAAAGCTATTTGCTTTCATCACGATTGCCCTACAGGAGAGAAGTTTCAAATACAAATATCTAATAAACCTGTAGAGGAGTGTGCAAATGATTAGCATTGAGGATCTTAAATCTTGGGTAGAAAAATTTGATAGCGAAGCAGAAATATATTTGCTACTTGATCTATTAAATAAAAAAATAAAAATTGAATGTATGCTTGATAGCATAGTCGCATACGCACAACAGGACTATGAGAACGCAAAATACTTTCACAAAGAAATGTATCGCAAAGACCAAAAACCATATTGCCTGGAGTGTAAGTCTTTGAATGTGGCTACGCACGATCAGAACGGCAGTCCAATAACAGACTTCGCAAATCGTAATGGATATTGTTTTAATTGTGATGACTTTGCACAAATAAAGGGGGTGAAATAATGTCAACATACTATGAACCAAAAAGAAAATTATCTTATAAAAAGATGAAAAAAGTATGCACAGATATTGAATTTGTGAAAAGCGAACACTCATCTAACAAATGGGGAGAGGTCATACGCCAAAATGATAATTGGCTACACTTTTACGAAACCGATAACAAAGTCTGTAGTTTTGCTAGGTATGGAGCAAATGATGTTGAGAGCATAATCGGACACATACAATTTAGAATGGGTGTGCCTATCTATGATGAGTATAGTGATGAATACCATGAACTATGGTTAAGCAATTTAACAGAAGAAGAACGCAAAGAATATGAGGAAGATATGTTAGATGACTAATAAAGAAAAAACACAAATAAAAAATATTATTGAACACTCAAAAAGAAAAGCAAATGACACACCATTAACTTTTCATAATATTTTTACAAAAAAACAAATTAAATACATAAAAAAAATTGATAAAGAATTTTATTATTGTAATAAATTTATAGTAGGAGCTGAACAATGACTGATATTTTTTTAGGCCTTATGTATTTAAGCGGTATATATATTTTAATAACAATGATTTATTTAATTGTTAAAGATGAAATAGACAGGAGATAACATGACACAATATAAAAATAAAGTAGATCAACAACGCAAACTCATTCGCCTAGAGGAATGGAGAAAAGGTATCAAGATGCTACTGCACGAACGCAAAAGCAAAGACAAGCCTTGGAAAACTCAAATCATATACAAAGATGATAGCGAACTAATTGAATGGTCTAACACTAACCATAAGCAAAGGATCGCAAGTCCGCACACGACAGAAGATTTAATAGACATGATGCAAGTTGAAGAACATGAACAACAAAGAAAACTATTTGATAAAAAAAGGAGAGAGAATGAACTACAAAATAACTAAAGATGTTCCTATTGTAAGCGACAGGAAAAAATACAGGAACGCATTTACCCAAGCACTAAACAGCTTGGAGATCGGAGATGCCATAACAGGTCTTACTAAAAAAGAGGCCTACAAATACCGAATGAATTTCTACACCAAGAATTTCAAAGAACGCAAGTTCTGTTTTTGGAGAGATCCTATCAGTAAAAAATATACAGTTCAGAGGACAGCATAATGAGTAAATATAATGAATTACTTTTTACAGAAGATGAAGTTCGCTTTGATGATATACATGATAATTATTATCACAAGCTAACTAACGAACAAAAAGAATGGCTTGATGAAGGAGATACAGGACTAACTTCTTGCGATAAGTGTGGTCTTATACAAAGCTGGGAGGGAGAGGTTTGTTGCAAGGGAGATGATTGGGAAGAAAATGTTAATTGCCACCCATACGAAGTATTATGTCATGCTTGTTATCATGAAAACAGCAGAACTTTAAAAGCAAGATTAACTATAGCTTACTACAAAACTATAGATTTTATTACAGGGAGGACAGCATAATGGATATGAGTTTATTCGCAGTCGTAGGCATAGTATTACTTATGGTCTATGGCTTGTTCCAGGAAAAGTAATGTCGTTTGAAAAAGGATTATCAGAGTTGCAAAAGCTAGTTAAACTTTTGGAACAAGAAGACATATCACTTGAACAATCGGTAGAAAACTTTGAGAAAGGTGTTAAGGTCGCAAAGTATTGCGAACGAAAGTTAAGGGACGCACAAGATAAAGTTAAGGCTATTCTGGATCAGACTGATCCTCAATAGTCTTATCATCTTTAACTTCCTCAGCCGTGCCAAGTATGATCTGATTTTGCAAGACTAACTCTTGCAATCTACTTTCTAACTGCTCTCTGCTCATGTTATCTATCTTGTGTATCTTCAGCTCCTTTCTATCTACCATAAGCCCTGCAAGTTTTGCCCTCGCAATCTCTGCCGTAACCGCAGGCCCATAACTCCCATCTGCTAAGGACACATCTCTTATTTCTGCTAACTTATTCGCTATGCCCTCAAAAGTAATCTCATTCTTCTTCCTTTGAATAGCTTTTAAATCTCTGATCTTTTCTTGCACATGTTCATAACCTGGCTCACTCAATAACCTAGTCGCAGCAACACCTGGATTTTCATAGCCTGCAAGATGAGCACACTTCGTTTGGTTGTAATCTTGATACACCATGAGATCGATAAATTTCTCCTGTTTTTTTGTTAATTTTTTCTTTCCTGCCATGTCTAAATTCTCACTATATTTCTCTTAGAGAAACCTATCTCTCCTAAGTAAAGGTGTATGTTAATACACACCTTTCTATAGTTCTCTATAGAGATGCACATACGCACAACTGCACATACCTGTAGGAATGGGGGTTTCAAGCGTGCATGTGCGTATGTGCAGGCATGTGCAACTGCACAACCGCACATACTAACAAACAACGCTATATCAGTCACTTGCGTAGGGCATGTGCAATCGGGCTTTTCTGCATTGCACAGCCGTTTTTGTATAATTTTTAGCCAATCGCCCTTGCGTTTCTTTGTCCTCACTTTCTCTCCTTTTTTGTAGATTTTTCTTCCCAAACATTTTTAAGTTTAGTTATGTCTATCTTTCTTTTGTTAAAAATTCTTTCAAAACTTTCATTAAATTTATCACGATCTTTTGTGCGATCACGACTGCCTTTGCCACCATGCCACTCAGTCATTGTCTCTCCATGTTTTGAAAGATATGTTTGATGACTTCTACTGTCCAACCATTGCCAAGCATTTTATATCTTTGAGTATTGCTCACATGATCTGTGTAATTATCCGGGACTGTCTGCAAGCGTTCGCATTCTAAAGGTGTTAGCTTACGCCATGTTAGGTCTTCTTGTTGCACACCTGTAGCTGAAAACTTACCACCCTTACTCCTATCATTCTCGAAATTAGCACGTGATGACTTGTAATAGTTTGCTTTCAGGGGATGCGACTTCTCAAACACCAAGCTATCTTTACTCACTGTTGAAACAGCATTTGACTTATTATCTTTACGCAGTTCTAACATTTGTTCAGGCTTTGTTTCTTTCCAACCAACATGTTTGCCGTCTTTGTCTTTTGATCTAGCTCGTAAAGCACCCCCAACAACCACCTTTGGCTCTGTATTACCACCTTGACAGGTTGTTACTGTAGGCGACTTACCATCTGGACTATAGACTCGTTTAAGACAATCATATCCATTAACATCTACTGCAACGCCTACTTGCTTGGGCTTAGTTTCCATGCCTACTTTGATAGGTTTGTTTGCAAGCACTTTAGGTATGTTATTTGTGCCACCACCACCGTTTCCTATACCATTTAACGTAGGAGATTTACCTTTTGTATCAAATAAACCACCACCATAATGATTACCTTTTTCATTAGCTAGTTTGATAGGTTTCTGTGGAACTAAGGTCATACCATTATTACCTGCACCCTTATACATAGTCGCTGTCATACACAAAGACTTTTCATCTAACTGTCTAAGATGTCTGCGATTACGTTCTGTTTTTTTCACAGGTTTGTGCACTGGTTTACCTTCATCATCACATGCTAAATAATTACCTTGCCTACCATTTTTAACATATTCCATAGCAGATAAGTTGTGTGCCTTTTCTTTGTTTTTATCAATCATGCAATTCTTATCTCCATTTCTTTTGACAAACTTATCTGACATTTTAGTAAAGTTTTCTGGCTCAGTTTCCAATATATCTCTCAACACTATGCCTCTATCCTCTGGCTGTTTGATTCCAGGTATGTTAGTCCAATAATATCTTTGCCTTGACTGTGCTGATACCAACGAACTGTTAATAAAGATTGGTTCAAACCTTACATTGCCAACCAAATCAACAAACTGTGGTGCAACGTCTGTTGCATCATAACAAGCTGATAATTGTTCTGTAAAAATCTCTAAGAACTCTTTTTTCATTCTGACATTCTCAGCTAAGAAATACTTAGGCTTGATTGCCTTTAACAATCTTACTGCTTCAAAAAAGAGTTTGCTCCTTGGGTCATCGAAAGCCAATTGCTTTCCTGCAAATGAGAATCCCTGGCAAGGTGAGCCAAAAAGTATTAAGTCCACATCCATGTAATCTTTTGGGTCTAAATCGCAAACGTCACCCACCTGTATTATGTCTGGATAGTTTGCTTGACTTACTTGTATTGCATACTTATCTATCTCACTTGCGTAATATTTTTCTACAGGTATGCCAAGCTGATCAAGGGCGATACGCCCACAACTCATGCCGTCAAATAAACTTAATACTTTCATCTTTTCTCCTTATAATAAATTCTTACCATATACTTTCTCACAACTGCTACCAAAGTAAACACTGATACTTGTATTACAGATGTAGCTACAAGACTAACCTCAAGATAGCTACACAACCTAAGCAAACCATAGCTGATCGGAAAAGATAATACTAATCCAATACCAACATCATTGACTGCTTCTTCCATAGATGCTTTGTCAATCTTCATTCCAAGGCCTTTTCATTTCATTGTCTGCTAAGTAATACCATGTGTTTTTACCTGGAACATTGTGACTCTTGACTCTCTCGCCTAGATACTTTTGCACATAGCTGACTGCATAACGAGCAGCCCTTTCGCCTGATGCTAGTTCGTTTTCTTTGAGTGCTTGTCTTGCTAATAGTTCTAGTTCTTTTCTTGAGTAAAACTTTTGTTTGCTCATAGCCGATGCCACCACTCTTGCAATTTCTACTTCGTCTGGACTGTCTTGTGCATCTACCACTCTGAAGTGTCCTCTTTCAAAATCAAAGTATGCTAAGTGTTGCTCAGGCTCTCTTGCATTACGAGCTTCATAGAATAAAGTTATGTTTGGTTTCTTGCCTGACAGCTTGATGCCTGAATCCATCCAACCTGCAAAGGCACTACCACCTCTAGCTGACATGAACGACAGATCATCTGCTCTTTCTTTGCCTGTGTGGTGTGCGATGATAACTGCTACCTTATATAGTTCAATAAGTTTATCTACCCTTGATAACATTTCGTGTATCTCTGAGTTAGAGTTTTCTTCGCCACTAAAAAAATTAATGATAGGATCAATCATAACCAAGTCAGGCTTATGATATTCAATACTATCTGCGATAGCATCTATGTCATTATCTCTCATCAAGTTCTTTCTTAATCTACCTGATGCAATTAGATTTGACTTGCCTATGTTGTATAGTTCTGCATCATGATGAAAAGGTTGATAATACATTTCTATTCTTTTCTTTAAAAACTCATGGATAATCTCTGCTTGTAGCCACATAACTTTGAGTGGCCTTGAGAAAGACCTACCCATAAACTCTGTGCCTGTCGTAGCTGCTGCCGCGAAAGCACCCAACCAATGTGACTTACCTATCTTTGGTTTACCAAGCAACAATACTCTTGACTGTTCAAATACAAAAGCATCTCCCCAATACTGTTCTATCCTGTCTGAATCCATAGCATCCCAAAAAGGATCGTTGAATGCTTTGAGTCCGAGTGGATCAGTGTCAATAACTTTTTCTTTCTTTGCTTGTTCGATAGGATCTTCTTGATCCATGATTTCTTTCAAATCATCTGTCAGTTGTATCTGCCATTGACTTGTGTTCCATTTCTGTATGCCACTATCTTCGCTAGGATTTCTTCTTATGTGTCCTTCACAAATACTTTGTGTTGTGTTTAATACTTCTTGCACACTCATAGGTGGAGCATTGGTTTGATTCCAGTCGAGTGCTTTAATGACAACCTCACGCATGCCCCAACCCTCTAGTATCCATCTGCCTACTAACCTGGCGAGAGTATCATTACGCATACCTGTTTGCACACCATCTGTTGTAAGTGGTGTCTTGCTGTCTGTGTTGATCTTGCCTGTGTTGTTGTAGTCATAAATTACATTCATGTCTTGGCTTGTCAGCGTTGGTAAATCATCAAGCGAATCTAATACAGCTCCCTCGACTACTTCAAACTTATAATTAGTAGAGGGACTAACCATGACATAACCACCCTCTCCTCTAATATCTAATTTACCTGTGGTATTTCTGATTTTAAGATCATCATTGATTGCATAGAAATAATGATAGCCACCTCTAGGTGTTTTTTGTTTTAGTATTGTTCTTGTTATCTGACCTGACTCACAAAACTCACAGGCTTCTTGCGTATCTGCATCAAGGACTATAAATGTTATACCTGTGATAGCAGCCCAATTACATTCTGGAAACTGTAGATACCATTGTTTTAATTCATTCAGTGTTGGTTGTTTTTTTGTATAGTCAGCCCACTTTACTCTTGGAGTTTTAGACCAACGCTTTTGTAAAACAATATCATCTTCAAAAGGATGTCTGCTTTTAAAATATTCTGGAATAATATCTGTGTTTGATCCACATGGTATTAGATGAAAAAAATTTTCATGATAAGAGATAAGCATATCTTTACGTTCATCTTGCTGTATGTCTTGGCCTAACGAGTTTGGTTTTATTTCTATTGGCATTCGTCTATTGGTCCATAAATGTTTTCCCAACCTAAAGCGTAGTTTGTCATCTTAATTATTTTTTTAGCTTGATTAACTGAAGGTTGTCTGTTGCCATATCTCCAAGACTTAACAGTATCAACTGACACTCCAAGATCCTTAGCAAGGTTATCTTCGCCACGTTTTTTTATATAGTCTTTAAGTTTCATAGTTCTCCTAAATCAAAAAGGTGTGAGTTAACTTTATACGCTAGGGGGATAGAGTATATTTATTGTGAATATATAGAGGTTTAACTCACACCAAATACAATAGTAAATGACTATATACAATAAGTAAAGTTTTTTTTATACAAAGTATTGACAATGTAATTTATAGGAGTAATATAAACGGTGTATTTAAAAAGGAGCAACTTATGAAAGATTATTCTAAGCTTACTCTACCGCAACTTTTGGTAGAGAAGAAAAAGAATCTAGCAAAGCAAGCTGAACTCAAACAACAAAGTTCTGATCTTGACTTTGCTATTACTGCACACCCAGAGGTGCATGGACAAGTCAATCGACTTTCTAACTCAGGTGGATCTACTCGAGTTCAACTAAACGGTATTATACCGAAAGACTTACGAGTGCAATACAAAGTTACTAGATCATGGGATCAAGACTTTTTATCTAAGGTAAAACAAGATATACCTGAAAACTTATTTCCTTTTAAAACTAAATACATTGAAGATAGTGCTTTATCTAAAACCGTAGAGCAAAATCATCCTGATGTATTTGATAAGTTTCAAGAGGGCTTACAAACCAAAATTAATGAAAGACCTTATGTGTCTTTTGTTGAGCCATTAAAGGGGACAAAATAATGAATATACATTACAGTGCTGTGACACAACAAATAAGAGACCGTATTAAAAGAGAAGTAAAACCCGGACTACATTCTGCTTGGGTTAATAAAATATTAACCATAATAGATGATGTAGAAACTATAGCAGATGAAATGACTTCTCAAGGTTTTATGTCTATGAACGACATGGAGGTAGACAAGTATGAGTCTATTAAATGAAGTGACCACAGGAATACAAATACCTGCTATTAAAATAAATGTATCAGGAACTGACGGCATAGGTAAAACCACCTTTGCTAGTCAAGCACCCAAGCCTATCTTTATTAAGACAGAAGCTGGGACTAACTATGTAGATACATCATCTTTTCCATTATGTGAAAGCTATGATGACATAGTTAATCAGATTAGAACTTTGCATGATGAAAAGCATGATTACAAAACTGTAGTCTTTGATACAACAGATTGGGCTGAGAAGTTAGTGCAACAAAAAGTTTGTATGAACCACTCAATCAAGTCTATTGAATCACTAGGATACGGTAAAGGTTTTACAGAATCTGCTGAATTATTTGGCAGATTACTACGCATGTTTGATGCACTACAGAAAAAGAAAATGCACGTCATTTTACTTTCTCATGTAGGCATTAGAACTTTCAATGATCCAGAGCGAGAGCCCTATGATCGTTGGGAAATGTCCACACATAAAAAAGTATCAGCGATGATTCGTGAGTGGGTGGACTTCAACCTGTTTGCAAACTACGAGGTATCAACTCGTACAAGTGGACAGGGTTTTAAGGAAACAACCAGGGCTGTGTCTTATGGCAAGCGTAAGTTGTTTCATAAATATACCGCAGCGTTTGATGCTAAGAGTCGAGTTGATCTTGGGGTAGCACCTTTGGATCTTGATTGGACAGCTTTCATGTCTGCATTTAAACAATCTTTAAAATCTAAACAAGGAGAAAAAAATGTCTGATTTTGAAATTAATTTAACGGAAGTTGAAGAAAGCGGATCGTTTGATCTGTTGCCAGTCGGTGACTATGAATTTGTAGCATCAGGCTGGGAAAACAAAACCAGTGGTAAAGGAGATAAATATTTATCCGTTACCTTCGATGTCACTGGGCCTACACATGCTGGTCGTAAGATATGGGAAACCTTTATGCTTGAAGGAGCAGGGTTGAATGTATCTGTTGCCAGGTTGAGAGATTGGAGAAGGTCTATGGGGATGGACCCTGATGTCGAAGCCTTTGGCATAGAACAGCTTGAAGGCATGTTAAACGTGCCCTTGACTGCCAAAGTCAATATTGAAGTTGGTAAAGATAAAGGGGACGGAACGAAGTGGGATGACAAGAATCGAATTGCAAAATTCATTCCAAGCAAGACCAATAGTGTGTCAGCTCCTTCGCAAAGTCCTAGTGCAGTATCTGATTCTGATGATGATGATTTTGACTGGGACAAATAATTTATTTACAAGAGAGAGTAAATAAATAAATCGAGTGAGTAGTCTTATCTACGAAGGCTACTCCTCGCACCTAAGGGTAGTATAACCCTAAACTAATTTTTGGAGAAATTATGAATATAGATAAAAGAGAGGCTAGAGCCTTGATAAAATCAATGACATCTTTAATAAACTCTTTAGATCAAAACTTTGACAGTTTGCCTACTGATTTAAACGACAAAGTAAAAGAAGCTAAAATGTTATTGTTAAATGTGGATACGAGAACGGATCGACATAGAAAAATTTATAGAATACTTGGACTAAATTGAAATTACGCTACTACCAAAGAGATGCAATAGATTCTTTGCACAAATGGTTTAACACTAGACCAGCAGAGGATCATGCCTTAATTGCATTACCTACGGCAGCAGGTAAAACTATTATCTTTTCACACTTTATTAAAGAGATATTTGCTAAAGATCCTACTGCTAGGTTTCTTGTCCTGGCACACAGAAAAGAATTGGTAGAGCAAGCAGAAACAAAACTAAAAACAGTATGGCCTGAAGCACCTGTTGGTGTGTTAGCAGCAGGTATGAAACGCTTTGAGATAGACTCACAAATACTTATAGCCAGTCGTGATACTTTAGCATCACCCAAAAGATTAGAAGCTGTAGGTAGTTTTGATTACATGATTATAGATGAGGCACATAATGTGCCACCAAGTTCACACACTAGATATAAGAAAATTATAACCACTTTGTCCGACAGAAAGCCTATGCGTGTTATGGGTTGTACTGCAACACCGTATCGTATGGGTCAAGGTTATATCTATGGCAATCGTAAAGATCATTTCTTTAAAGGCTTGGCTTATTCGGTATCAATACCTGAACTAATCCGTAATGGTTTCTTATCCAGGCTATCTGCTTATGCTGTAAATGACAACGCTGTCATTGATGCAGGAGCTGTAGCACTAAAGTTTAAGAACGGAGACTTCAAAGAGAGTGAATTAGAAAAAGTAGCTATGGTAGATGATACGATCTTACAAGTCATAAACGATTGGATTGACAATGCCTATACCAAAGGCAGAACAGCTACAGTATTCTTTTGTGTGTCAGTGCTACACGCAGAGAAGATGACTCAGTGCCTAAAGAACTATGGGATCATGGCTGAGTGTGTGACAGGTGAGACACCAAAAGAAAAACGAGAGGACATACTAAAAAGATTTAACAACGGCTTAGTACATGCGATATGTAATGTTGGTGTCTTGACCGAGGGTTGGGACGCTCCAAGAGCAGACTGCGTAGCGTTGCTTAGACCAACACAAAGCGTTGGCTTGTTTGTGCAAATGTGTGGCAGAGGTATGAGACTGCATGATGATAAAGAAAACTGTTTGCTATTAGACTATGGAGAGAATGTAGCTAGGCATGGCTGTCTTGATGAGGTGCAACCAGATCGTACAGCACCTGGTAGATACCATCCTAAGATATGTGCTAGTTGTAATGCGATCAACATACCGTCTGCTAGAAAATGTGTGGAGTGTGGACAAGAGTTTGAGGGATCTAAAAAGTTTCAAGAACTACAAACTAAGAAAGAAAAAGAAGTTGCTAAAAGAACTAAAGCAGAAAGGCAAGCTGTCTTATCTGATGAGAGAGAAAAAGCCAAGCCAAGATACAAACCTGTTACTGACATTTATGCAACCGTAACTAAGTCCATGAACGGTAGTGAGTATTGTCAAGTGATCTTTACAGTTAAGGATGAGTTCTTTCCAAAGAAGATGCCCTTGATGTTCGGACATCCTAAGGCACACCACATGGCTGTTCGTAGATGGAAGAAGATAGCAGATAAGTGGGGTGCTCCTGAGCAACCATGGATGGCTGCTGAATTAATTAATAGTGGTGCCTTTGAAAACATATCAGAGATTGTTTTACAAAAGCAGGGCAAGTATGAAAATGTTATAGGAATCAAAACAAAACAAAATAAGGAGATAATGTTGTGATTGACGCTAACGATATAAGAAAAGCAAGAGAAATTATTGCAGAAGAAATAAAATCTTATACAGATCAAGG
>Ga0209645_1000888_pt1 | contig 15348 bp, 28 predicted proteins | sample ETNvirenome_6_30_FD_184070 | JGI IMG/M metagenome (GOLD analysis project Ga0209645, IMG submission 184070) | Marine viral communities from the Pacific Ocean - ETNP_6_30 (SPAdes) (version 2) | ecosystem: Environmental > Aquatic > Marine > Oceanic | place: Pacific Ocean | collected 2013-06-19
GCGGCGGTACCTGCTTTGATGCTCCTACCGAATATGTAAATAAGCGTGGGGACTTTGACGGTGTTATTATTTTGACGGACATGGAAGCTCCTGCTCCCAAAGCATGTAAAGCCCAGCGCATGTGGATGACTGATGAGCGGGGTGCCAGCCGTCCCTACTTCCAAACCAGGGAACGAGTGATCAAGATTGACTAACGCTTTTGCGGGAAAGAAATAAAAGAATGATAGATCTAACTCAACAGCTTGTAATGTATGAGAGTGGAGAGCTAAGTGATAAACAAATTCATAAGCTGTTCCAGCATTTAATTGACAGCGGTCTTGTTTATATGCTACAGGGTCACTACGGAAGGACAGCAGAATATTTAATTGCTGAAGGATATTGCCGGCGCTGACCAGCCCTGCCTGCCCTACCCCAATGTTAGTCCCTAGGGGTTGACTCCCCCCTGGGGGTGTGCTAGGTACATTCACAACACGTAGCTAATTTTTCCAGATTTTACGTTTCTGAAGGAATGTAATATAATTAATAAAACGAGGAATTAGTTTAATGGTAGCAGAATTCAATATAGGAGATCTAGTAGAGTATGTAACCTACGTTGATCCTACAGACAATTGGGAAGAGTATCCAGTTATTGCTGTTATCACTGGGTTCTTTGATTATGATACTAAAGAACAGCTAGGAAACGACTACACAACGCACGACAGAGTTATCTATGCCAACATACTATCAAATAAGGGAGAGTACAGTGCCCTGCTCACAGAACTATCACTGCTCTCATCGGCTCCAAGATGCTAGCAACCGGTGACCTAGTAAGAATAAAGGACTATGCCTTTAAGTACTTTGCTAACAAGCTAGCAATAGTAGACCATGTTGCGCACCGTGATGAGTACGTTGATGATAATGGTAAACTACAGGAGCGCACCTACTACTTGGTCACGCTGTCAGGAACTACCAACTCACACATATTCCCAGAAGACCATTTGATCATGCTGTCAAAGGCACAAAAAAATGGAATATAAATTCTCATTCAAGGTAGGAGACCTAGTAGAGTTCACACACGGACACTTAGGAGCATCTGTACAGAGAATAGGATTAGTAGTTGAGCGTAGTTTAAAACCTACTAGAGATGACATGTATAAAATACAGTCTAATGAAAAGTACTATTGGATATGTAGCACAAGGATGGAAATGCTATCTGAAGCTGCTAAGCATATCTCTAAATGACTAGTAAGAAGAAACAGCAGTCAATAGCAGACAAGACTTTGCGAGAGGACCCCACATTAGATTCAGCACCTCCCGACCTCGCCGCTCGTGCCCGTGCGAAATTAGAACAGTACAAAAGGTTTTCAGTAGGTGACATGATTGTGGAGTCTTTGACTAAGGGTGGGGAACGGTTCGGAATTATTTTAGATGTATATAAGGATCATACATTTTCTGTGCGGTTTGTTGATGGGGTTGACTACACTCATGCCAGCTTCTGCCAGCTTTACAGCGAATGGCTGCGAGAGGTAAAGAAAAAAATATGATAGCCTGCGGCGCAAGGTCTTATAGGGTTGGGGATCTTATGCTAGGACTGCCATCGTCCTGGAAGGCAGGGGAGTTAATTTTGATTGTTCGTGAATCTGGTCATCCCCGATACTTTTATGGGCTTGACTGCTCTACGGGTGAAGAGCATCTTTTTAACCTTGAGTATTTTTGTGGATATGATGAGACTTGACAGCCTTTGCCGGCTGTGTTGTTGAAAAAAATTTCTAGGAAAAATTTCGGAGTTTTATGTTATGAGAAAAATTTATATCGGAATCCTATTGATCTGCTATTGGCTTCAAAAGAAAAATTGGCGGAACCCTGGCGGGTTAATCTGGAGACTAACAACTCCTATTGGTGCTTGGGCTGCCGGTAAAGCTGATGACGCCACGGCTTGATCTTCATGGGTTGCGGCACCATGAGGTTGAAAACGAAGTTGTAAGGTTTTTAGAGCGGCACTTAAAATCTGGTTTGTTTATTGAAATCATTACTGGCAACAGTCAGGTCATGATTCAACAGAGTATTAAAATAATTCAACAATATGGGTTACAATATTATCATGGATACCCTAATTACATTGGAAGGATCTTGGTAGTTACTTACGATGAGTTTCACTAGTTTATTTATATTAGGATTCCTTGGGTGGTGCGCAATTAGTTGGGCTCTTACCTTGTTCATAGCAAGAAAATTTTTTGGCGAAAAATAGTTAGGTTTTATAATGGTTTATAAGTTATTGTTTTTACTTGGTTTTATGGTTCCATACAATGTTACCTACAATCTACAACAAATTGAATGCCCACGCTGGGCTCCTGGCACTGATGAAATCTTGCCGATGAACATAACCCTATCCCCCCAATTAGAACTTCAGAACGCAATGCGATGCTACTGCCAAGTGGTAAAAGCAAAAGAACGGGAATGTATTCGCAACAGAGTCCCCACAATGTTGTGTAAACAACGCACAGCAGATTGGGTAGAGGAAAATCTAAAACTAAATCCGAATGTTGTTCAAGACAATGTCCTTATGCGCTTACCTAAGAGGAACGTGATTATCAATGAATACTAGAAAAGGATACACACTCCTCATAGTGCTAGTTGTTGGCGCTGTTTTAACAGGCTCAGCTTTGCTTCTTTTTTCTACATCCAAAGATGAAATGCGGATAGCTGCTAACAATCGCAGGATCTTACAATCAAAACTGGCGGCAGTATCTGGTATAACTCATTTTAAGAGTATGGAACTTTTCTATGAACATCTTAGACAACAAGCTGATGCTATGGGGCAGGAAGAACTGACTATCATAAACGAGACATCTTTGGGAGACCGAACTTTCTACAAAGTTGAAGTAAACTTGTGTTGCGACCTCGGTGAAAATGAATTCATCGTTAAGAGTACCGGGTATTATAAGGACAATGGTCGTATAATCTCCGAACATGTTAAACATTCTTTATTCAAGACAGTAGACTAATTATATCGTCTTATTTTTTTGGAGTCTCCCGTGATCACTAAAACCGCCAATTGGAATTTGGTCGTAACAGGTCTAAAAGAATTACAGAGATCAAAAAAGTTTACAGACAAAGTTATGAAGAAAATCAAGGAGTTAGACTTAAAACATGCCAAAAGCAAAGACGACTAAAGGATGGTGGTGGTGGCTTAACAGCATGAACTTTTATTTTTAGGAGAGGGATATGAAGCTGACCATTACACAGCTAAGAGAAATTGTTAGACGCTCTTTGAAAGAGGCTGCCGCTCAGGGCAAAATTCAAAAAGCATATCGCAATTCCTATAAACAAATGATCAAGAAAGCCTCCACAGGTGGCAACAAAAACACTCCACCTTTTACCGACAAGGCGGCAGGACCAGGAAAATCAGGTTTAGGACCACTCTAATGAATAGAAGGTGGAAGCAATTCTTAAAAGAGAGTGTTAAGGTTTATGTACATGGTTACGTTAAACCTGCTTCTGCCTTTCATACTATAGCTGAGTGGGAAGACTTCGCTAATCAAATATTAAAACTTCAGAAAGATGGTCACTCTATACGGGGTGGCGATATTGACGGTCCAGATGAACTAAGGCAGTTAGTATATTCTTTTTATGACTTCCAATTGAATGTGGAAGTTGATCGTTACGATCTCCTTACTTTTAAAAATGTAATGGATCATATTGAGGATTTTGTGAACCATCGTGTATGGGGACTTCGCAGAGAGTTCGGAGGCTACTTCCCCGACATTAACAAGCTAAGATTGGCATACTTTTATTCCCGTGGAGACATGGAGCCATACATTCTTATAGATGACGAGTTTACCGAGCAAATTTACGGCTCAACTAACAACCCTAAAAAACTCCTTCACTACACCACACAAGACGGTGTCGATAGAATTCAAAGAGCAATTGATTCAGGCGAACCTTTTGATATCTCTGCCTACACTGTAGCAGAACGACCATTCTTCAGAAAAGAATCAAACTTGATTATGGAGTTCGAAGGAAATGTTCGTGCTGGGTTCCGTAGCGATGTAAAATCATTCTCAGTAGACAACGGTCGTAAATGTGTGAACCTATATAGATTAGGTTACCCTGGTGAAGATAAAGATAATCTTTGTACTGATCTAGAGAACGACTGTAACGGTGAATTAAAAACATCCTTATGGAATGAATTCATTGCTACACCAATGAGAATTTTAGGGGTGGATGAGAAATGAAACAAGAAATGAACAACTGGAGAAAGTTCAAGTCCCTTGAGGAACAGAAGGTAAACGAAGGTTTTGTAAACTTTTATAAGAATCCACCCACAACAGATTATATTACAGAGGTTCTGGGAATCCAAGTACCCCTTAACGAATCTTATACAGAATATTCTCAGGCGCTCGTAGAGGAGATTGTTAAAGAACAAATACTGTTTGAAGGCTTTTGGGATTCCGTCAAACAAATGGCAGACAAAGCCACCAAACCCATACGAGATTTGTGGAAGTCAATTAAGTTGATAATGAGTAACGGTTTTTACTTGAATAAATTCATCAGACAATTAAACAAGTATCGGCGGAATATCCAAACAAACTTTAATAATTTTTCACGCAAGGTAGTGGAGAAGGTTCCGAGCCTTCAGAACATAGTCCGAAATATAGGCGAGATGATTAATTCTGCGTTTGAAAAAATTGAAGGTCTCGGTGGATGGAAAAGTGCGATGGCGACGATGGGTATAATTGTTGCTTTTGGCTTTATTCAAGAAAAATTCGGAAAGCTCTTCACGGACGAAGACGCCGATGAAGAGGCTACCGAGACTGGGGTGAAAAGCCTAATGGATTTCATGGTAAACAGTATGGGAATTGAATCAATCGCAGATAAATTAAAATCAAGCCTAACAGACATAAAAAACTATTTTGGAGTGTTGGGTCCAATTGTTGGTGGCGTGAAGACGGTAGCTGACAGTCTTGCTGGTGTCACTAGACCGTTTGTTCAAAAGTATGTAGAAGATGCAGCATTAGATTTATTAGGAGCATAAAATGAAAATAACAAGAGATAAAATTAAACAACTTGTAGAACAAGAAGTTGAAAAACGACAGGGTGACGTTGCTAGAGTCTCTAAAAAGCTTGACTCTTTTTCTGGTCAATTAGAACCGCTTCTTAGCAAGATTAATACTCGGGTTGAGTTTGAGCAATTTCTTAAAGATGCGATAAAACTCAGCAGCAAGAACGTGAAGGGTCCAGATATTGTTGCTGCCATGAGAAGAGTTTTTCAACAATTACAAAAAGAGTTGAAGTAATACTATTTATAAATGATCCGACTTTAAGGGAGTCTTACAAAAATGAAAATCACCACAGAACTATTACAACAAGTTGTTACTGAGACTCTCAAGAGAACTGGTCACATCTCCGAAGCTTTTCGCATGGAAAAAGATTTCAAAAGAGGAATGCCAGTAACTTGGAACACCTTAGAGAAAGTTGTTAAGAAAACAGCCAGTGGTCGTGAAAAAGTTGACTACGAAAGAAAACAAAACAAAGGATACATCATGGATCTCGTCAGGGCACCTCGTGGATCTGTAGAACCTGGACTGGCTGTCGTTAAGGATCTAGACGGCAATTCTCAAGAAATAGCACTGACCGAACTTACCCCCGTTAAAGAATAACCTTTGTTCTGAAACTACTTACTATATGAGTACTTTCAGAGAACATAAGACCATTGCCGATCGAGCAGCAAGCGATCGCTCTCGGCACAGAAAAAAAGTTGAAAAGGCAATCAAAGAAAGCATCAAGGATGTTGTTGCTGAAGAAAGTATTATTGGACAAAGCGGGAAGAAGAAGGTAAGGATTCCTATCAAAGGGATTAGGGAACACCACTTTGTTTACGGGAATAATGAGAACAATAAAAAAGTAGGCTCGGCTCAAGGAAAAAAAGTTCAACAAGGTCAACGAATTGGGAAACGATCTCCACGCCGAGGTCAAGGCGAAGACGGCAGACCTGGCAACAAACCAGGTGAAGAAATGTATGAAGTCGAGATGTCCCTTGAAGAGTTGGCTGAGTATCTTTTCGCTGATTTAAACTTGCCTGAATTAGAAAAGAAAAAATTCAAATTTATAACTGAAGAGAAAATGAAACGTAAGGGTAAGAGACCTTATGGTATCCGCCCTCGGCTCTCAAAGAAAGAAACTATAAAACAAAAAATTAGAAGAAAAAAGGCAGCAATCAAAGCTGGTACCTACGATGAAGATTCTGGTGAAAGATTTCCGTTTCATGAGAGTGACCTGCGCTATAAACACATAGCACCCGTAAATAAAGACAACACTACAGCAGTTGTATTCTTTACAATGGATGTTTCGGGATCTATGACTAAATCTAAGAAATTCTTAGCTAGAAGTTTCTTTTTTCTCTTGTACCAGTTTTTAAATCACAGATATTCTTCAGTAGATGTTGTATTTGTTTCTCATACTACGGACGCTAATGAAGTTAACGAAGAACAGTTCTTTACAAGGGCGACTGGTGGAGGAACCATGGCATCCTCTGCTTTACAAAAAGTTAAAGAAATTATTGATAAAAGATATCACCCGAATAACTGGAATATTTATACCTTTTACTGCGGTGATGGAGAGAACTGGCCTTCCGATAATGAATTGACCATAGATTTATTTAAACAGTTGAAAGAAATAAATCAAATGATGTGTTATACAGAAATAGGAGAACCTTATCGAGAAAGGTCAAGCTCATTATCTTTTTTCGCTGAGTTTGCCGATAGTAACCTGTGGAGCCAGATAGTATCGATTGAGGATTCATCTTTTAAGAAAATTAGACTTGTCACTCACGACGATATCTGGAAGTCTTTTAAGAAATTGTTTGGAGGTAAATAATATGTCTGATTGGAATATGAAAGATCTTCAACTATGGGACGACAAAATATGTGATTTTGGTAAAGAACTGGGACTCGACTGGTATCCTATAAGTTATGAGATCTGCGATTATAAAGAGATGATTGGGCACATGGCTTATAGCGGAATGCCCACACATTATAGGCACTGGTCTTTTGGGAAGTCTTTTGATAGAATACAAACAGAATATGATTTAGGGATGTCAGGTCTGCCCTACGAAATGATTATCAATTCAAACCCAAGCATAGCTTATCTTATGACTGAAAATCCAATGCCGACTCACTTATTAACTATGTCTCACTGTGTGGGTCACAGTGACTTTTTTAAAAACAATCGCATGTTTTCTGAAACTAATGCTGATACAGTCATTGAAAGATTCAAGGCTGCTGGAAAAAGAATAAGAAAATATATGGAAGACCCATCGATTGGTATTGACAAAGTAGAAAAGATAATAGATGCTTGTCACTCCATAAGATATCAGGTACCAAGGACACCAGGTATAAAGCGAAGAGACCACAGACAACTAAAAGAATACTATAAAGAACTATTAAAGAATGATACCTCTGGGTGGTATGAGAATTTTGATATAAACAAAATACCACTAGAAAATGATTATAACCTCCTAGCTTTCATTAGGGAGCATAATAGACTACTTGAAGACTGGGAAAAAGATATAATCTCTATTGTTGAGGACAACTCTAAATATTTTATTCCGCAGGCTAAAACAAAGATAATGAATGAGGGGTGGGCTGTTTTAATTCATGAAAAGATCATGAACATGTTAGACCTCCCAACAAATTATCACCTAGCCTTTATCCGCCTTCATAACCAAGTTATTAGACCTCATCTTGGAAGAGTAAATCCATATCATTTGGGGTATAAAATATTTAGACACATAGAAGAAACACAAGGTTTTCAAGCGTGTATGGACGCACGTCTTTCTCATAATGATGAAACATTTATTAAAACGTATCTTGATCTTGACCTATGTAAAGAATTGAATTTGTTTAGTTTTGCGTACCAGCAAAAAGAAGGGCTTCATCGAGTTACCGATGTTTCTGGGGAGAATACTTGGAGAACTATTCGTGACGATCTAGTTAGTAATGTAGGGTTAAATTCTATCCCTGTTGTTTATGTTGAGAGTCTTGAAAAGGATGGTACTCTCGTACTTAAACATGAACACGACGGGAGAGACCTAGAACTCTCAGAGGCTAATAGAGTGTTTGAACACATTAACATACTATGGCCAGGTGGTGTGAGATTTACAACTATAATTGAAGATGAAACATGGGAGTTTTAGAAAATGCCAAAGATTAATAAGTCAGATAAGTTTTTAAAACTAATTAACAAACATAAAGAAGCCAAAAAAGTTGAAAAGTTTGATGGCACACTGACTGAATACCTTAAAATATTAGAGGAAGATACTTCCTCAACTAAACTCGCACACAAGCGATTGTATGATGCCATTACTAGCCATGGCATAACAAGAATGAAAAAGTCCGACGAGCGATGCTCTAAGATCTTTGGTGGCGAGGAGTTGAGAACTTATGATTATTTTCAAAGCAAATTTTTTGGAATGGAAAGATCATTAGCTAAAATAATGCGCTTCCTTAGGTCGGCATCTCTAAGAGGAGAGGAAAGTCGTCAAGTTTTGTTGTTACTAGGACCTGTTGGAGCAGGGAAGTCTGCCCTTATGGAGAGAATTAAATCTGTCCTGGAAGAAACAGAGCCCATGTATCACATAGGCGGATGCCCTATTCATGAAGATCCTCTCCATCTGATCCCAAGATCTTTAAGAGATGAATTTAAGGACATATATGGGATCTCAATTGAGGGAGACCTATGTCCTGTCTGTCGGCATAACCTAAAAGAAAATGGTAACGACTATATGTCAATGCCTGTAGTTCAATCTAGCTTTTCTGTGCGTGGTCGGAGAGGAGTTGGAGTTGTGCCACCCATGGATGCCAATAGTCAAGATGTTACAATCCTAGTAGGCAGCGAAGATATCTCTAAATTAGATTTATATTCTGAGGATGACCCTAGGGTTTTATCACTAAACGGTGCTTTTAATGTAGGTAATCGTGGTATCGTTGAGTTTGTTGAGGTGTTTAAAAACGAAATTGAGTTCCTTCACACGATGATTACAGCTACTCAAGAAAAAGCAGTCCCCTCTCCTGGTAAGGGACCAATGATTTATTTTGATGGTGTAATCTTGGCACACTGTAATGAAGCAGAGTGGAATAAATTTAAGTCTGAAAACACAAATGAAGCTATTCTAGACCGAATTGTTAGAGTTAACGTTCCGTACAGTCTTGAATACACAGAAGAGCAAAAGATTTATGAGAAACTTTTAGGTCTATCTGACTTTGATGGTCATATAGCTCCTCATACTCTTGAGGTTGCTTCCATGTTTGCGGTACTTAGCCGACTTCACCCTTCTAACAAAGTTGATCCACTAACTAAAATGAAGATCTACAATGGGGTAGATGTAATCGACCAAGGTCATGTCAAAAAAATAGATATCAATGACCTAAGAGATGAGTCAAGAGACGAGGGTATGACAGGTATTTCTACGAGATTTATCATGAAAGCGATCGACGCTGCTCTCTCTGATAGCGATAAAAATATGGTTACCCCTATTTCTATTCGTGACGCCCTGATTAAGCAAGTCAAGGATCAGATTGTTGTCGAGGACGATAGAAATAGGTACTTAGATTTCTTAGGTAAGACTCTTCACGACGAATACCTTAATATTCTAGAAAAAGAAATAACAAAAGCATTTGTATCGGCCTACGATGAACAAGCTGAATCGCTATTCAACAACTACTTGGACCATGCTGAGGCTTATGTAAACCTCACAAATGTAAAAGATTCAGTAACCAATGAAGAAATTCAGCCCGATGAAAAATTCATGGCTTCAATTGAGGAACAAATTGGCATCGTCGGAACAGCTAAAGATAATTTTCGTATTGATATCACTTCGTACATGTTTTCTAAATTAAGAAGAGGTGAAAAAGTAGATTGGAAGAGTTATGCTCCTCTTCGAGAAGCTATAGAATCTAAACTAACTGCCTCGGTTAGAGATATATCTCGAATTGTAACTAAATCAAAAAGCAGAGATAAAAAACAACAAGGCAAATATAACGAAATGGTACAAACACTGATCGAAGAATATGGATATAACGAAGATTCTGCGGAAGAAGTGATTAAATTTGCCGCAAATAATCTCTGGAGAGACAGTTAGAAAGGAACTCAGTGAAAAATATACCTGATTCTGTAGGAAAACTAAGTAAATTAGTTGGAAACACTCCTCTCCTCAGAGTATCTGTGCTTTTAAATGGTGAAAAGATTAATATTTTTGCCAAATACGAAGCTTGGAACTATTCTGGAAGTATAAAAGACCGGATGGCTTTCCAAATTTTAAAAAGTGCTTATGCTTGCGGTCAATTAAGCCCTGGAAATACTATCGTAGAGGCTACTAGTGGAAATACTGGCATTGCCTTTGCTGCTATGGGTGCTTTTTTAGGTCACAACGTTGAAATATTCATGCCTGATTGGCTTTCTGACGAAAGAAAGCAACTTTTGCGGTTCTATGGGGCAAAATTACATGAAATTAGTGCCGAAGATGGAGGTTTTCTCCAATGTATTGAATTAGCAGACAAAAAAAGCCAAAAAAATGGTTATTTTTGCCCAAAACAGTTTGAAAACTCAAATAATCCGTTAGCACACATGTTAAACACAGCCGTAGAGGTCGAAAAGTGCTTATTAAGTGAAAATATTAGAGATATTGATGCTTTTGTTGCCGGAGCAGGTACAGGGGGAACTGTTATGGGCTTTTTTAGGTATTTTTCACAAAAAAACAAGCATTTTCAAGCATTTCCGGTATTTCCTGTTAATAATTCGGATGGTTCTCATAGAATTGAAGGAATAGGCGATAGTTTTGTTCCCAAGATACTGTCTTTGGATGAATTGGGACCGATTATAAGAGTTTCCGATTCAGATGCTATTGCTGTAGCTAGACTTATTAACAAAAAAGGATTGTCGGTAGGTATTTCCTCTGGTGCTAATCTTTTAGCTGCTGCTCAGAAACATCTCCAACTAGGATCTAACTCAACTGTTGTTACAATATTTTGCGACGACAATAAGAAGTATCTTTCTACTGATTTGTGTTCTGATAGCACAGAAGAGATGTCTTGTGATTTTTCTATCATCGACTATGAAATAATTTGTTGAACTAAATGATAATTGTGGTATAAAATAAATGAAGGAAGAACCAATGGACCAAGAACTAATCAAGGAGGGCTTAAAAATTATAGAACAAGCTTCTTATATCCTTGAAGAAATTTCTGATCAACCAGGGATTACTCCTTATGAGTTTATCGCAGCACTAGATTCAAATGGAATTACAGAGCTAGATCATCGGGCTGCCCTCCTCCAAGCCGCTACGACTATTGAATTATCATTAGAGTCTATGTCAGATAAGACTCACCCAACAATACACTAACAAGAAATTATGGACAGAACTTATCCTAAAGAGGCTGTTGGTCCTGGGACCATTGTGAGGAGTAAAAATCTCGATCGACTAGGGGTTGTTACAGATGCTTTTTATAACGATAACAAGTCTATAGACTACACCTGCTTTTTTATACCTAATACTGCCGAGGGCATGTATTATAAAAATTTGCTAGCCAAAGATTTAGATTTACATGGATTAATGGCGGAAGAAAATGAATTTGACTTAATATTTTACCTAATGATAGGTAAAGTGGACCTAGAAGAACTAGATATTTTTCATGTCCCAGGAGAACTTATATTATGAAAGCACTCATATTTGATATGGATGGTACTCTAACCGAGGCAACTCAAAAGATTTCTAACGAAATGCTTGAGTCTCTGTCCTTGATTAAGCCAAGCTACAATAAGTACCTTGTTACAGGATCAGATATGACTAAAGTATTAAATCAAATACCAGAAGACTTTTTGCTTAAAAATTTTAGGAAAGTATTCACCTGTAATGGCACACGAGTCTATGATACAAGCCTTGACATGGATGACGAAACGAAACCAATCCAACCAGACCTTGTTCACAAGATTGATCTCTTAGACCATTACTCTCAGGCAGACCTAAATCATTTGGTTTCTCGCCTCTTGTTAATCGCCTCTGAATCTCATACAAAATATAAGACAGGAACGTTTGTAGAGTGGCGAGAAAGTCAGATAAACTTTTCGGTTGTGGGTAGAAACTGTTCTCTGGACCAAAGAGAAAACTATGTCCAATGGGATAAGAAAAGTAATGAACGTAAAAAAATAGTAAAAAGATTGGAAGAAGAGTTTTCGGGCTGGGGTCTTGGGTTTAATCTTGGCGGTCAGATTTCTATAGATATTACACGAAAAGAATGGGACAAAACATACTCCCTAAAGCATATCCCAGAGAACCCTTTAGATTGTATATTCTTCGGCGACAAAGTTGTTGAAGGGGGAAATGATCACAGCATTGCCATGAAGTGTGGTAAATATTATGATGTAAAATCACCCTCTGACACTCTTATTTTATTAGAACAATATAAATAATATAAGGATGAGGACAATGAGTGATTATTCAATTAGCTATCCTACTGGTTGGTATTCTATTAGCCCTAGCTTTGCCTGGTGGCACCGTCCTGTTTTTCATGTGGATACAGTCAAGCAGAGCAAAGAAGCAGAGAGAATTGCTGAAAAAGCTAAAAGAAAAAAAGAAGAAGCTAAATACCGGGTGGATGGGAAAGCAACAATTTCTGTATATGCGTAGCAGAAAAAACAAAAAAAAGTAAATAAAAAACTTGACCTATCTCTAATCCATAGTAATATAGTGTTGTAAGGGGGAGAGATAAATGGCTGTTGCTAATCCTGAAGTTGAGTTTCACATGAACGGTTTCCTTGACCAGTGTGCGGAGCTTCTTAATAATCATTACGATTCCAAGTTTCCCAACTTGCCTCGCCCGGAGGTTAAAGTTAAAGCGGGCGGTAAATACTACAAGGTTTACCAGGATCTCGGTGAATACCACAAGAGCGTTTGGTTCTTCGTTAGCAAAGAGGATGGCTTGATTTGGAAAGCTGCTTCTTGGAAAGCTCCTGCTCGCAACTTCCCTCGTGGAAATATTCTTGAAGACAAAGCAAAAGACGTCATCGGCGTCTATGGGCTATAAATACAAACTAACTAAGGAGAAAGATATGTTTGTAGAGTTTGAGGAAACTAAAGCGCACGAAATCGGAACTCCAGGCGGATCAGTTTGGATCAATCCTGAAAATGTTTGTACAGTGAGTGTCAGACAACAAGCCGTGATAGACAATGAAAAAATGTCTGATAATGAGCTTTATTCTACTTGTGAATATCTTCAGCCACCCGTCACACAAATTAGAACTGCGAATGATATGGTAGTCTATGTGCTCTGTGATCTGGAAAGAACTTTAGACAAACTTAATAAAGGAAATTAAAATGAAAAAGAAATACACAAAACGAAGATAAGTGCTAGGGGTAAACCCGAACCGATCTGGCAGGAAGCACAAAGAGCCAGCGTCCCTACCTACAGCACCCACATACCTTTGAAGAGTTGCGTGTGGAAGGCGGTTTGTAGGGTTAGATACAAAATGGGATAGGAGCCCAGATCTACTTGGGCGAAAACTCTTCACATATGCGCTTGTAGCTCAGTGGTAGAGCGTTGCCTTTACACGGCAGGGGTCGTAGGTTCAAACCCTACCGAGCGCACCAAAGGAGTTGTTATGTTAAAGATTTTGGGAAAGTTGCCGAGGGATGTCACAGTCGCCGTTTCAGGCGGACCAGATTCCATGGCTATTTTAGACTTCCTCTCTAACAATCACAATGTAACAGCAGCATATTTTGATCACGGAACTTCTTTCGGAACTAAGTGTAAAAGTTTTGTAAAAGATTTTTGTGAAAGCCGTGATATTGAGTTTGTGGTTGGTGTTAATTTTAATTCTTGCCCACCAAATGAATCACTCGAAGAACATTGGCGTAACGAGCGTTATAAGTTCCTTCATAGCTTTAATGAGCCAGTCATTACAGGTCATAACTTAGACGATGTGATAGAATGGTTTTTATTCTCGTCAATCCACGGACATGGAAAGATCATCCCATACCGCAACCAAAATGTAATTAGACCTTTTATCCTTACTCCTAAACGCTCTCTAGAAGATTGGTGTGTTCGTAAAGAGGTGCCTTTCTTGGTTGACCCAGCTAATGAGGACAAAAAGTTTATGAGAAGCATCATCAGGCACGATATTCTTCCTAACGCTCGGCTTGTAAATCCGGGCATTGAAAAAACAATCAAAAAGCTTGTGGAGAAAAGCTATGAAGAACTGGCGTAGACACTTCTTTTATTCTGATTGTCATGAGTCCCCAGGTGGACTAAAACTCTGGGTGGCTATTGTTCTTATGACAACTCTATTACTGGCTTGTGGATATCTTGAAGGTATTGACCAAGCTATTTATGCCCCCAAATAATAACAGTTCTAAGGAGAAAACATGAACTGCTTTGAAATCCAAGTCCGTGGCGCTTCCTTTAAGATCTGGGCACCTACAGTCCAAGATGCTTTGGAAACCTTTATGATTGATATGGATATCCTAGAGGTTCCTGCTGAATTGGCTACATATCACTCACATACCGAGGGTCCAATGTTTCCTGCTGAGTGTGGTGGTTTTTAGAATTATTTTCTTGACTTCCCATTGTTCCGTGATAATATGAGTTTGTAAGGGAGAGGGATATGCTTAAAGAAAACGCTATCAAGAAGATTCGCAACCGTGCTAAAAAAGTCGGTCGTAATGTGGACATCAAAGATGAAGGTCGCAAAGTCTATGTGAACTTTGAAGATGCCGTATCAGAAATCTCATTCTATATCAATAGTGATGGGCATATCTGCTCTCCGCATGTTCGCCGTCATGACGATGTCAGCGATATCATGACTGATTATTTTGCTGGCTATCACTGCGACAATCTTACACAGGCTCTAAACTCTGTGGCTCCGTTGCCTCCCAAGTATTCTGTGGGTTCGCTGGTACGATTTAAAAATAGCAAACGAAACATTCGTCAAAAGCTTGCTGGCAAAGTCGCTCTCGTAATCCAAGCTGAAAGTGGTGGCAACTATAAGGTTCAGTACGACGGTAGTGAGAATCGTTGGAATCCTTTCTACGCAGAACGTGATTTGGAACTTGTCTCTTAACATTATTTTTTGTTGCCCTTAAAATGGGTTTATCAGTTCGGTCTTGCCTGCTGATAATAGCTGAATGAAAACTAAATACAATTCTTATGGACCTGTATCATAATTGGTTAATGAGACCGCCTCATAAGCGGTTCTATCGGGGTTCGAGTCCCTGCGGGTCTACCATAAGCTTCCGTAGCTCAGTTGGATAGAGCAACGGCCTTCTAAGCCGTGGGTCACAGGTTCGAATCCTGTCGGGAGTACCATTTGCCGCTTTAG
>Ga0209645_1000889_pt1 | contig 15339 bp, 7 predicted proteins | sample ETNvirenome_6_30_FD_184070 | JGI IMG/M metagenome (GOLD analysis project Ga0209645, IMG submission 184070) | Marine viral communities from the Pacific Ocean - ETNP_6_30 (SPAdes) (version 2) | ecosystem: Environmental > Aquatic > Marine > Oceanic | place: Pacific Ocean | collected 2013-06-19
AATAACAACCGCAACAGGAATAAAGAAGTTTGTACATAAAATAGCAGGAGATAACTGTGGTTGCAATAAAAGAAAACAAATACTTAACAAAGTATTTCCTTATAAAAAAAGTAAATAAATGGTAAATATAGATACAGTATATCAAAGAGTTTTAGTTTTAGCTAACAAAGAGCAAAGAGGCTATATAACACCACAAGAATTTAACTTATTTGCTAATCAAGCTCAGATGGATATATTTGAGCAATATTTTTATGATGTAAATCAATTTGGTAGATTACCTGGTAATAGTACTAGCGGTTCTGATATGCTTGATTATTTAGAAGAAAAAATAGATTATTTTAAAGAACAAAGAAACGTAAATATAAATAGTACTACAGAGTTTTATAATATTGGCGCAGTTATAAACGATTTGTATAAAATTGATAGCGTTATATATAATGATGATTCTACTTGTGAACAAGTCAATACAAATCAAGTAAGAAATATGTTAAACTCAAGGCTATACGCACCTACTTCATATAATCCTATATATGAAATAAAAAGATCTAATATAACCGCAAATGGAAACCAAGGACTAAGATTATTTTTATATCCTTCAAGTCTTACAGAAAGAATAACAGTTAATTATATAAGATCGCCTAAAAAAGCGCAGTGGAGTGGCTATAACGTTTCTGGTACAGAATTATATAATTCTAGTACTAGTGATAACTTTGAATTACATGCTTCTGAAGAAACTAAGTTAGTTATTAAAATATTACAATTAGCTGGTATAGCTATGAAAGATCCTAGTTTGTATCAAATAGGCGCTGCTGAAGATAATAAAAATATACAACAAGAAAAAAGATAAATAAATGGCATTATTCACTGGAACAGAACAAAATTACTACAACGAAGGAACTCATGGAAATTATCAGTTTGTTTCTATTAAAGATATAATAAATCAATTTATGTTAGCTTACGTAGGTGAAGAAAAAATTATAAGTAAAGCCAGAAGAACAGACATTGCTTTTCATGCTAAAAGAGCTTTAGCAGAATTATCTTTTGACACACTTAAATCTTTTAAATCACAAGAAATAGTTTTACCACCCTCTTTAACTATGGTGCTACCTCATGATTATGTTAATTATACTAAAGTTTCTTTTAGTGATAACTCAGGTATAAAACACCCTTTATATCCAACTCTTAATAAAACTTCTAATCCTTTTAAAATAAAGCAAGACTCTGACGGTAATTATGATTTTGTTTCCACGTCAGGTAACGTTGAAGATTTTTTTAATGGTGATTTTTCTAGCGTTTTAACTTCTGCTAATGATTGGACTAAAACCCCAGCTGCTGACAACGCTAATAATCCAGTGAATAATACTACTTTAGGAAATGACGTTGTTGGTGTAGTTGATGGTGTGTTAAATTTTAGTACAGAAGCTTTTAATTATCAAGGAACTGCTACAGGTAGAGCTTATGCTTGTTGGCAAGCTGTAGACGTGTCTAATATAGATACGTTAGATTTACAAGCAGATGGTTTGTCTGCAGCTGCTCAAACTAACTCAGAGCAAGGTATTTTAAGAATAGGTATAAGTAGTACGCCAGGTGATCCTTCTACAAATTTATTAAAAAATAATCCTAGTTTAAATGATCAAACTTCAACAGGACAAGATAATTCACCTAATTTTTTACCAGCTGAAGAAGGTACGAATAATTTAGCTTATTTAGAGTGGAGCGAAGGTACTACTGTTACTTCTATTACAACTAAATTTTTAAACAATGTAGATGTTACTAATTTTGAAACTGTGTTTGTTTTAATAACCAGTTATGTTCCTATGACAGAAGTTTTAACAGATACTTTAGGCACAGGTACTTTAAACGATGAAGTGCCAGCAACTTTTACAACTTTACCTACTAATAAAGTTGATAATATAATACTTACTTACGAAGGCGCTTCACCTAATTTAATTAGAGACGGAGACTCAACTACTTGGAACAATTATAAATCAGCAAAACCTAGTGAAAATCAACAGCACGATTATGATTACGATGACCATATATTTGAAGCTAATGTAGGTAGAAGATATGGTTTAGATCCACAACACGCGCAAGATAACGGTTCTTATTATATAGACGATTTAAAAGGCTTAATACATTTTAGTTCTAATTTAAGCGGATCAACAATAGTTTTAGATTACATAAGTGATAGTTTAGGAACTGAAAATGAAATGCAAGTGCATAAACTTGCTGAAGAAGCTATGTATAAAAACATAATGTACGCTGTGTTATCTACTAGAGCCAACACGCCTGAGTATATAGTTCGTAGATACAAAAAAGAAAAATTTGCAGCTACAAGACAAGCTAAACTTAGATTATCTAATATAAAACTACAAGAAATAGTACAAACACTTAGAGGTAAGTCTAAACATATAAAACACTAATATATGCCAGAAATTAAAAATACTTTCACTCAAGGTAAAATGAATTTAGATCTTGATGAAAGATTAATTCCAAACGGACAGTATAGAGAAGCTTTAAATGTACAAGTATCATCATCTGATGAATCTGATGTTGGTAGTGTTCAAAATGTATTAGGTAATACTAGCGTAGATGATATTATTAGTGTAGATGATGGTTACCAATGTGTAGGTTCTATATCAGATGAAAAAAATAATAGACTTTTTTGGTTCGTAACTAACGTAGATTCTTCTGATGATACTACTGCTACAACTTCTAGCGCTATTATAGAATATAAAGTAGATAGTGGCACAACTACACCTATAGTAGTAGATACAACAAATATAGCTTTAGAGTTTGACATACCAAGACAAATAACAGCTATTAATATTATAGATGATTTATTGTTTTTTACAGATGGTTTTACAGAGCCTAAAAAAATAAATATAGAAGATTTTAGAGCAAACAATCATTCAAATTTAACTACTAATAGTAATTTTTATGTAAAAGGTTCTTCAGTTGGAACTTTATTAAAAGAACATATTACTGTGGTAAAGAAAAAGCCTACACAACCACCAAAAGTAGATTTAATTCCAGTAGGTCTCGGACAAATTTCTGGTATAACAGAAGATGTAAGTTTTGTAGGTAAAGTAGTAGGTGATAATATTAACGTAAATATACCGCTAAATACTTTTAAAGTTGTTGACGCTGGTATTGGAAGTCTTCAATCTGACGGAACTTATAATTATGTAAACATAGCAGGTACTACATTAGATGTGAGTGGAGGTACTAGTGCTGACAATGAAACCGTTGCAGTTTATGATGGTAAAACAATAGATATATCAGCGGGTGATACAATATTACTATCAGATCCTACGTCACCTGGTTCTTTACCTGAAAATGCTCAAGTTACATTATTAGTTGATACTGCTATTCCAGTAGATACTAATTCAGCGCCTTCAACAAGCTCTAGTTTTGATCAAGACGCTTATGCTTTAGAACTTGCGTGTAAAATTATTTCTTTGAGCTCTACAGTTCCATCTGGTAACTCGAGTTATGATTTTGTTTTACAAGATTTTCAAGAAACTTTGTTTAAAAAATCATTTCCTAGATTTTCTTATAGATACAAGTATAAAGACGGCGAATATTCTGCCTTTGGACCTTTTACTCAACCTTGCTTTTTACCAGGTGCTTTTAGCATACATCCTACTATAGAGCCATATAATTCTGGTATGGAAACTAGAGTTAAAAATATAATTATTAGAGATTTTGTAACTCATGATATTCCAGATGGTGTTGTAGAAATAGATTTGCTTTATAAATCTGATAATTCACCAGTCGTTTATTCTATAGAAACTATAAACTCTTCGCAACCAAATTGGAGTGCAGTTGACTTTTCTGATGGTGGCACGGCTGTTACAAAAATAAATTTAATTACATCTTCAGATGTAGATCCTAGTAACACTGGTTATTACAAGATAAAACACGATAACATACATGCTGCTTTACCTGAAAATCAACTACTAAGACCTTGGGACAACGTGCCTAAAAAAGCTAAAGCACAAGATTTTACTGCTGGTAGATTAATTTATGGTAATTATACTCAAAATTTAAAATTAGATTATTATACTAACAATCCAAGTTTTAAACTACGTAGAGAAACAAGAAAAATAAATACTGAAGCTTTAAATTTTGAAAAAGGACTAGAATCAGTTAAATCACAAAGAACTTACCAAGCTGGTATTGTTTTTGGAGATGAATACGGAAGAGAAACACCTATATTAACAGGTGGTACTGACTCTAGTGATTTTATACCTTACGATATTACACCTACATCTCTTAATTTTAATGGTGGCGCAGAAAAAGCTAATAGACTTTATTTCAAAAACAATTATGTTGTAAAAGCAAAATCAAATTGGGAAACTCAAACTTATGAACCTTATTATTTTAAAGTTTTTATAAAAGAAACCGCTTCAGAATATTACAACCTTGTAATGGACAGAGTTTATAGAGCAGAAGAAGATACTAATTTATGGATTTCTTTTCCATCATCTGATAGAAACAAAGTAAACGAAGATGATTTTATAATACTTAAAAAATCATTAGAAAGTAACAGTCAAGTACAGTTACAAAATAAGTTTAAAATAATAGATATTCAAAACGAAGCTCCAGATTTTATACGTAAAAAATATAGAGAAATAGGGCAAGCTGATGGTAACGGTGACTTAAGCAACTTATATATAGATTCTACTGTTCAACCTCTTGAAGGTGCAACTAATTTAATTTTAAGCAAAGATAGTTTAACTACTGAAAACATAAACGATTTACAAAGTCTTTTTGATGAAAGAAACAAACTTTCTATTAATTTTTCAAAAACTAATTCTACTAACGAAGAAATATTTTCTAAAAGATACAATATAACTAGTATGTCGACAACTGATTCTTCGCCTGATAGTTTTTATCTTATAACTTTAGACACACCTATAGCATCTGGAGACTCATGGGTTGAATCAAGTTTAGGAGTTTTAGAACCTACTTTAAAAACAAATTTTTGGATAGAAGAAAAACAAGAGTGGCAAGAGTTTCAAGGTAGATTTTTTGTTAAAATTGCTTCAAACCAAATAACAAACACTTATTTAGAACCACAAATAGGTACTTCTGTTCAAAACAGCGTAGTAACAGTAGCAAAATTATTTTATTTAGGTGATTCAGGAGTTTTAGCTTATAACAATGGCGTTAATCAAGTGAAAACATTAGTTGCAAATACTGACGCTACTACAAATGATACTAGTGTATTAGTTTCTGGTCAAGGCGTTTGGCAAGATATTGCTGGCGCGAGTGATACTCAAGGTGAGTGGGAAGATAATTTAAAATTTGGTGATGTAGCACCTAAAAGCGGGTGGTTTATTGATTCTGCTTTTTTTGTTGCTGCGCAGCCTACTATAAAATCTGATACTTCTACTAGTACTGGCACCCATCCTAGTGACGGCTGGAATCATAATCCTAATGTTCCAGATAATTATGCTGGGATAAACGATGTTTCTACTAGTGGTAATTTAATCGGTCCTGGCATTAGATGGAACGGTTTTATAAATTGTTTGCAAGGAGTAGTAACAACAACTGGAAAACATACGAATACTGATAATAGTAGTAGTGCTACATTAATGTGGAAAAGACAAACAGGAGGTAATTTTGATAATGATAGAGAACCAGAGGTTTACGGAAATACACCTGGTAAATTTTTTATGCATTTATCTTTTTCTGGAGTAGGAGGAGATTTAATGCAAGGAGTTTCAAGTATCGGAGGTTATACTGCTCAAGTTTCTTCACAATTAGGTCAACCAGGCACGGCATTTACTACTAATGTTGCATCTGGACAAGGCTTAATGAATCTAGGCTCTATACATAATTACAATCAACAACCTGAAAATGTAAGTGGTGGTTACGGTCCAGCTAACGACGCTGGTGAGTATTTACTTACTACGTGTAACGTAGAAACTAAACCTGGAACAGTTAATCCTGAGTTAGCAGAAAGACAATGGGATCCTACATACAATCATCCTGAAAACGAAGAAATAGTTAAAAATTTAACAGTTGGTAGTAAATTTAAAATAAGAACTAATACAATAGACACTGTTTTTACTATATTATCTATAACAGAAAAACATTTATATAACCACACTGCTTGGAATAGAGTTAGTCAAAGCGATGGAACAACTAGTAGATTTCATGGAATGTCAGTTAATCATAAATGGGAAAAATTTTTAAAAAGCGGTGCTAATAATAGTGATGCTAGTAATACTGGTGTGTCTGGCTCTGCAGCTAAATATCAAGACTTGAACGATGCTATTTTTAGATTTGCAAAGCCTGACAATAGAAGAACTTGTTATGTAATAGAACTTGATAAAGATCTAAATGATTCATCTAATTTTTTAGATACTAATAATAGAACTTTTGAAAATAGTTTAGCTGTAACTGACGGCGGTGGTGATGCTACTTTTATGGAATTTGTAAAGTCTTACGTATCTGAAAACTCAACTGTCATAAGTGACAATCCAGCCGTTTGGGAAACAGAGCCTAAAGAAGAAGAAGGTTTAGATATATATTACGAAGCTTCTCAAGCTATACCTATAGTTTTAGATGACGATAGCACTACAGCTACAGCTAATAGTTATGACGCTCCAGATAATAGAAAAGGTCATATGATAGCTCCAATAGGTACTAGCGTAAGATGTCTTGTTAATGGTTCTCATACGACTTCAGATTCAAACCAGTTTGGTGGTTGTGTGGTTAAAGGATGGGATGGTAATATAGTTGAGTTAGAACCAGGATTAAATACTTTTACTAGTTTTGATGGTAATAGTTATAACACAGATGACTTGTCAGATCAAACCACTGTTTACAAAAATAAAGACATTAGATTTTTTAAAGATAATTTAAGTTATGTAACGCTTCAAATAGATGAAATTGTAAATATAGATACAAGTACCTATGCGCCAACAAGTTTAATTACAAAAATTAAATTTAAAAGAAGAATTAATAGAAATATAGGTTTACCTTATTTTAACTGTTATTCGTTTGGTAATGGCGTAGAGTCTAATAGAATAAGAGATGATTTTAATAGACCTTTTATTAAAAACGGTGTCAGAGCTTCTACTACTTTAGAAGAACAATATTTAGAAGACAATAGAACTAACGGTTTGATATATTCTGGTATTTACAACAAAAACACTAGTTTAAATAGTTTAAACCAGTTTATAATGGCTGAAAAAATTACAAAAGACTTAGAGCCTACGTATGGTAGCATACAAAAACTTTTTGCTAGAAACAGTGATTTAGTAGCTTTTTGTGAAGACAAAGTAGTACAAATAGCAGCAGACAAAGATATTATATTTAACGCTGATGGTAATCCACAGTTAACAGCTTCAAACAAAGTTTTAGGACAATCAAGACCTTTTGTTGGTGAATACGGTATATCTAAAAACCCAGAAAGTTTTGCTTCTTCATCTTATAGAGCATATTTTACAGACAAGCAAAGAGGTGCTGTACTTAGATTATCTATGGATGGTATAACACCTATATCAGACGCTAATATGAGAGACTGGTTTAGAGACAAATTAAAGGGTGATTATTTAGATGATAAAATAATAGGTAGTTACGATGAAAACAAGCAATGTTACAATTTAACATTTGATTCTTTGTCTAGTTCAAGTTTTTCTCATACTGCTGATTTTAAATCAAGTCAATCAGACGTTACTGTTACTTATAGAGAAGATATAAAAGGTTGGTCAAGTTTTAAATCTTTTATACCAGAATCTGGACTCAGTTGTGTGAACACATACTATACGTTTAGAGATGGAAAAATATATAGACACAATCAAAATGATACCGATGATAGAAATAAATTTTATGGTCAATCATACGTTTCTTTTATAACGGCTATTTTTAATCAATCAGCAACTACAATAAAAAACTTTAATACATTAAACTATGATGGTGATCAAGGTTGGTTAGTTGATGAAATAAAAACTGACTTAGAAACAGCTACTATATCAGGTTTTATAAACAAAGAAAATAGATATTTTACAAGTATAATTGGTGATAATACTATAGACGATGTAACTTCATTTGATTTTCAAGGAATAGGTATTGCTGATATTATAACAACATAAAACACAATGAAACAAATAAAAGGTATAATATTAAATAACACAGAATTAAAATCTACTGCTAATAATTTGCAATATGAAATAGTAGGTGAGATTGGAGCTTTTTTTAGTTTACAAGTAGTAGATAATTCTTCTCCTAGTAAGTTTTATAATTTTTTAACAAAATCTTTTACAACTTCTTTTAGCTCTGAAAATGTTTTATCTAACATTGAGATGAACTCAGCTTATTATTCTGGTAACATTACCATACCAGCTTCTACAAACGGTAATACTTATAAAATAATGGTTTTTGCAGATCCATTTTTTAACACTAAAATAGCAGATACCGCTAGTCAAGATGACTTTGTTATAACAAGCATAATTAATCAAGCTTCTGACGTTACAGTTAGATTTAGTACTTCTTCAGATCAAGATAATAGTAATTTAGTAGGTATAGGTGCTTTTATAGGTTCGACTACAGGTACCGCTGAGGCTATTACAAATATAGAAGTTAATTTTACAGAAACACTAATAGATAGTTCAACTGGTGGACATGGTTATAAATGGAACCCGCCTACTAGTACTAATCCAAGTAATAGTTTAGCTAGTAACTTACAACCTATAGACAGTGATTTTTTTACAAAACAAACAAAAGAAACAGTTGGTAGTGGTAGTAGTGCTACATCTATGGTTTTAAACAATGTAAACAATTTAGTTATTGGCATGAGTTTAGTAGATATAGAAAGCAGTAGTGTTACTACAACTGGTAGTTTAGGTGTTTTAACTTATCCTACTATTACAGCTATAGACACAGATACTAAAACTGTTACTTTGTCAAGTGCACATAGCTGGGCAACTACTAAAGATGTTACATTTAGAGCTTATGGTAGCAATTTAATAAAAAGTTCTACTGGTGGTGTTTTTGAATTTAATTTAACTGTGTTTCCAGAAAGTTCTGTAACAGGAAGATTAGAAAATTGGGGTAGAACAACTATAAATGGAGTTCACAACGGTACAGATTTAACTGTTGATAATACTAAAGGTGCCTCAGCAGCGGCTCAAATATTATCACCTAGAATTGCTAATTTAGACAATGTAGAAATAACGTCTATTAACGCTGCTGGAACTGAAATCACTGTAAGCGGAACAGTAGAAGCGGCTGATAATACAGTATTAATAATACATGGAGCTAGTGATCAAGGCACTATAGAAGGTACAATAATAATTAAACAATTTCCAAGTATAAGCACTGATGTTTTTTATGACGTAGACAGAGCGTTTGTACTTTCAACTTTAAGTTAATATGGCAGTAATAAGATTTGCAAACAAAATAAATGACTCAGTCCAAATAGGTGATGAGCTTTTTTACAACACAACTAGCGGAGGTAATCCTACTAGTCTTGGCACAATAACTAATATAGGTGAAAATTTTGTAGAAGTAAATGACGCAACAGGCGCTAGTGTAGGAGATTTTTTTAGTTTTAAAAAGAAAGATAACAGTGTTAGTTTTAGTAAATCAGGTACAAAAGGATATTACGCTTCTGTAAAAATGCAAATACCGGTAAACAGTGGTAAAACAAAACTTTTTGCTTTAGGCACCGAAGTAACACAAAGTAGTAAATAATGAATAAAAAGTGTAATTATAAATACATAAATAAAATAATATGAATATAGTAGGTTATACATCACCATTTAAAAAGAAAGAATCTCCGTTAAAAATAGCGGCTTATCTTGCAGCAAACCCTGCAGTTGCTAAAATGGCTTTAGCTGCATTGCCAGGCGTTATAGGTGCTGTTGGTAGTTTATTTGGTTCTAGAAGAAGAAGAAGAGAACAAAGAGCTGCTCAAGAAGAAATGAGAAAAGCTAGAGCTGCTTTTGAGGCTATAGAATATGTTAATCCTTATGCTAATTTGGAAAATCCTTACGAAGGCATGCAAAACGTATACGAAGATATGACTGTAGATACTCAAGCTGCAGATTACTTAAGACAACAACAACAACAATCACAAGCTAATATATTATCTAATTTAAGAGGTGTAGCTGGTGGATCTGGTGTAGCTGGTTTAGCACAATCGCTTTCTAAAATAGCAACAGGACAAGCACAACAAGCTTCCGCTCAAATAGCACAACAAGAAAGACAAAATAAAACATTGGCTGCTAGAGAAGCTTCAAGGTTAGATACTTTACAAAGACAAGGACAGTTTGGTGTTGAAAAAATGCAAGCTTATGGAGAAGCTATGCGTAGACAACAAGAAGACGCTAGAACAGAAGCTTTATATGGTTTAAGTATAGATAGATTAAACGCTGCTGATAGAGCTAGACAACTAGCTAGACAACAATTTTTTACTGGTGTAGGTCAAGCTGCTGCTGGTGTAGCTTCTTTATACGCACCTGGAGGTGAGTTATATGATACTGGTAATCCTTTTAGTAAACAAGCTGTAACACCTACACCAAATCCAAGTGAAGGATTATATCCTTCAACAGGTGAATTTGCGTATGACATGGATAGAGATGGCGTACCAGATTATATACAGAATCCAAACGTACAATATTAAATTATGGCAGAAGAAACAACAAACAACGAAAACACAGAAATAAACGATCCTTTTAGTAATAAAAGTATGTTTAATATAGATAAAGGTTTAGGTGCTGTTATGGGTGCAAAAGCTCCTAAAACAGTAGACACTGAAAATATAGATAAAGCTATAGCTGGTTTAGAGAAACCTGTTAGTGGAAGTGTTTATGATAAATTAGCCGCTAGATATAGATCACAAGGTGAAGGAGCTTTACTGCGTACACAAAAAACTTTAGCTAATTTATTTTTACCTACTATAAACTTAATACAAGAAAGAGAAGCAGATGCTTTAGCTAGATACACGTTGTTAAAAAATGAATTAGAAAAATTTGATGACTCTACTATATTTGGTCAGGCAGATGGCACTGAAATGCCTATAGTTGATGAAATTAAAAATTTAGCTAACATGACAAAAGAAGACATGCGTAAGCTTTCTCGTTTAAATCCAGCTGATGAAAGATATGACGAACTAGCTAAAAAAATACAAAAAAACAATGATGCTATAGCTCAGTTCGACGACATAAACCAAAAGTTATTAGAGATTAGAAACGCTCAAGACGGTAGTGACGACGCTTCGCAGTGGAGCAAAGGTATGACACAAACCGAAAGAGATATGTGGATGGATATATATAGCGGTAAAGGTAATAATATAAAAATCCAAGATGGTAAATTAGTTTGGACTGATACTAGGGCTGATGCTGGTTATAATTTTGAATTTACTCAAGAATTTTTAAAAAAAGCAGCTGGAAGTGGTGATTTTGATGAGACCGAAGAATTTAATATTAAAAACCGAACTAAAGAAGGTCGAGATTTGTATGTTTTAAGTATGTCTACAGATGAAAGACTTAAAAATCCTCCAAATGCTGGTTATATTAAAATGATACAAGAAGCTTTAAATACAGTTGGCGTTACAGATAATAATGGAAATAAATTAGATGTAGATGGTGATTGGGGTGATAAATCTAAAGAGGCTTATAAAAACTATTTAAAACAAAAAAATGAATTAGAAACAAGTCATCTAGATAAAAACTTAACAGAAGAAGAAAAACAAAAATATAGTAAAAAAACAGGTGTTGGCCAAACAAGAGTTATAGACTTAAACAATATTAGTAGTGGACCTACAATGATAGAAAACTCTGCTACTATTTTAGAAAGAAAGATACAAGGAGGTGTACAAGATCTTATAAACGCTGGTGTAAGTATTAACGATCCTAATTATCAAAGAACTGTTAAATCTTTGATATATCAACTTAACCAAACTGGGCCGGCAGGTATAAAGTCTTTAATATTTGATGGATTAAACACAGATGACGACGATATATTTACTAGTGAAAACACTAATAGTTTTATTGAAGGTGTAATAGCTAATAACGCAGAAGAGTTTGGTATAAAAGATCCTGATAATATAACACCACAACAATTAGAAGATGCTATTGAAAAACTAAAAGAAGGTGACGTAACTATACAGTATTTAAATAAAGATGGTAAAAAAGAAAGTTTACAAAGACAGTTTTTAGATTGGTATAAAGAACTAATAGATACAAAAGTTGAAACTGGTGTTAAATCTAGATTTTCTAGTACAACTGGAAAAATTACAAAAAGCGGAGGTAGTGACAGACGTAGTGGTAGGGGTGGTAATAAAAACAAACCAACTTCTACTCCATCTAGCTTTGAAGATTATACTAGCACTTATGGCGATGGTAAAACTTATCTTCCGTCTACACCAATTTCTCTTCCTACTTATAACGCGAATGGACAACCAATACTTGACGCAAATAATCAGCCGGTTACAAGAAGAGTTGATGCTGATCAAATAGAAATTACTTTTGAAAATGGACAGCCTTTTATACAATTTGATCCAGACGATGAAAATACTAAATTTAACCAATCAAGAAGTGAAATTATAGATGCTTATGTAGGTGCTTATGGAGAAAAAAATAGAAAAAATATAGAAAAATTTGTTGATGAACAAATAAATATTTCTAAAAACAAAGAAACAGAAAAATTAAAAACAGAAAAATTAAAAACAGAAACTAGTTCAAATGTAATTGTTGAAGATTTAAACTTTGAAATTACAGACAACAGTAAAATTTCGCATAGAACTGGTTTTGGCAATCAAGCAATACGTCCTGTTAATCTTTTAAAAGCTTTACAAGCTATTAACGTTACAAGTATAGAAGAAATAAAAAGGTTAGCCAATACATCTGGTAGTAGAGATCCAAAAATAAAACAGTTGAAAGAAGAGCTTAAAAAAGATAAATATAACGTTAATATAACAAGTGTTGTTCAAGCTTATCTTAAAGATTTGTTAAAAGTAATAAAAAATAAATAATGTCAGATATATTACAGCAAATAATTAACGAAAATTTATATTCTAAATTTGAAGAAACAGGTAAGTATGACCCTTCTAAGCCTACACCAGATGTAGTTGGTGAAGTTAAAAAAATACCAGGTATTGACATAATGCCAACTGGTATAGATAACTACGTTTTACCTTATTTATTTAAGTTTTTTATTGGTTTAGATAGAATTTCTGGTGAGTTTATTGATTTTTTTGCTGCAGGAGCAGATATTGCTACTGGAGCCTCTAAAGAGCGGCAGTTAGAAAATAAAAGAAAAAGAGATTTACAAAAACCTTTTGCAATACAAGCAATAAAAAATTTTGAAAGTTTAATTCAAGATAAATACATAGACGAATCAGGTAGGGTGTTACAAGTGTCTGATTTAATGAGAGAAGGAAAGTATGGTTACGCTGCTGAACTAGCAGTTCAATCAGCTTTTGAATCTGCTCCATCTACAGTTATTAGTGTTTTAAGTCCTACGTTTGGTGGCGCGATATTAGGCGCTTCTACAGCTGGTGGTAAATACTATGAAGATTTAAAAAATAGACCAGACGAAACTGTTAATGACATCATATTAAACTCTTTACTAGCTGGTGCTTCTGAGTGGGGAACTGAATATCTTGGTGGAAAATATTTACAAGGGCTTGGTAGTATAGGAAAAGGTACTAGTTCAAAGGCAGTTAATGAGTACACTCAAGGTTTTGTAATGAGTTTTTTAGAAAAAGTTTTTGGAGGTGCTTTTGTTGAAGCAGGTACAGAAGCAGCTAACGCTGTTATACAAGAAAGTGGTAATGTTTTATTTTATGATGATGATATTAGCAAGAAAAAATATATTGATGGTGTTATAAACGCGGTTGCTCCAGCAATATTATTAGGTGGTAAAGGTGGTGCCATAGCTGCTGTTACTCAAAAAAAAGATAAAGAAAATTTATATAAATTTATAGCTCCACAACAGTGGAAATCTGAATATTTTAATATAGGTAAAAAAATTTACGATATTAACATAGATATTAGTAAAGCTAGTCCTAACGAAAAGAAAGAACTACAAAATCAGTTAGATGATTTAATAAAACAAAGAGATAAAAAAGTTAAAGATTTAAACGACTCTTTTGAAAATTTAACAGATAAAGAACTTAAACAATACGCTAAAAATTTAGACAAGATAAACAAAAACAACAATATAATAGGTAATAAAAAATATAGCGGAACAGCGCAAGAAACTGCTGAAATAAAAAATTTAGAATTAATACAAGAAAACTTTGATTTAGTAGGAAAAGAGTACGATGCTTCCGATATTAAAACACAAAAAATAATAGGTGAAGCTATAAGAGCATCTGAAATAATAGGTGAAAGACTTAAAAAGCTAAAAGGTATAAATAGAGAAGATTTAGATGTTAAAATACTAGAGACTCAAGAGCAAATAGATAAATTAATTGAAGAAGGAGATGTTAATTTTGATGAAAAAGCTGATGGTATATTTATTGGTAAAAATAAAGATGGTAAAGCTCAGATATATATAAACAAACAAAGAGCAAGCTTAGAAGGTGCTACTAATGTTGTTGGTCACGAGCTTTTACACTATATGATTTCTAGACAATTTAAAACTGACAATGCTTCTATGAAGCCTTTAGTAGATGATTTAAAAAAATACTTAGAAAAAAATCATTCAAAAGAATACGCTTTAGTACAAAAAAGAATTAACGATCATTATACTGATAAAAATGGTAATATAAAAAAAGGTGCTTTAGAAGAGTACATAAATGTTTTTTCAGATTTAATTGATAAACAAAAAATAGATTTAAGTGACGCTGGAACTAGTAGTTTAAGAAATAAATTTGACAGTGTTTTATTAGGTTTTGGCTTGCAAGACGTAAAAATAGAAACTGCTCAAGACTTAGTTAGATTTATTAAAAACTACAACAACAATATAAATAGACAAGGTTTATTAGGCAAGTTAATGGGTACTAGAATACTAGATGCTCGTATAGAATCTTCAAAACTTCAAAAACTAGATAAACCTGAAGAAGTAGAAACAATAAATAAAAAGTCTTTATCGGCAGAAGCTAAGCAACAAATAACTGAAAGTGTAAAAGAAATAGGTAGTACTTATAGTTTTGAAGGTGGTAAAAAGTCTTGGGATGAAGGTGGCGCTGACAATGCTATTACAGAGATAAAACAAAATAATTATTTAGATGATTTAATTGCAGCTAAATTTAAAGGTGATAGAGTACCTGTAGACTTTGTAGATAAAGTATACACTGAACTTACTAGTCATATTAGAAATTTTAATCCAGAAACAAATGACAACTTATTTGGTTGGATAAACAGTCAAATA
>Ga0209645_1000891_pt1 | contig 15325 bp, 29 predicted proteins | sample ETNvirenome_6_30_FD_184070 | JGI IMG/M metagenome (GOLD analysis project Ga0209645, IMG submission 184070) | Marine viral communities from the Pacific Ocean - ETNP_6_30 (SPAdes) (version 2) | ecosystem: Environmental > Aquatic > Marine > Oceanic | place: Pacific Ocean | collected 2013-06-19
CAAACTTATTTTTAATTAATTATGAAAACTATTCAAAAACTTCCTAAACTTCCTGTCTTTAGAGATGAACAAACACATAAATATTTTTGTGAAAAATCTAATAAATGGTTAAAGTATTCAACTACTCAGGTTTGTAGTGATTTAGATGAAGAAGCTAAGAAAAATATTGAAAGACTTAGACACATCTGGCAACCCAGGGGAGAAACTGTTCATTACTGTTTAGAACAGAAGATGTTAGGTGCTGATGATATTGATATGGGTGAATATGAAGAATGGGCGATCCCTTTATTCGAGTTAGAACTGTTCACACATTTTGAACCTATAGGTGTTGAATATATGATGAGCAATCCTGATAAAGATTTAGGAGGTCAACTTGATCTTATTGGATACGATACAAAAGCTAAGAAGATCAGATTGATTGACCTTAAGACTAAAGGAGATACAAAATATGATTTCAAGAAAAGAACTGGTTGGAGAGAACCATATAGAACAGATAAACAACTAGGTTGCTACATCGAAATGTTGAAACTAAACTGTGATATAGAGCCAGATGTTTGTAATACTGTCTGGGCATATAAAGGTAAGTGTATGTTAAACGAAGATCAACCTGTGCAGAGATGCTTAGATGCATGGCAGGAAGCATGGGAAAAGTTTGAAGCTAAACAGGAATTGTTTTAATGACAAAAAAAGAAAGAATAGAAGCTGCTCAGAAACGTATAGAGGAGCTAAGAAAACTTATCTCGGAGTGGACAAAACGATGACTAAAAAAAAGTATGAAACTGAATGGAATGATTGTTTTAGAGATGAATTTGAAGAATGGTTTTTCCATGAACAAGGTTACAATCCCTTTATTTCACAAGATAATTTTCGTGAATACCCTGATTTTAAAAGACCTCCAGAACCTCCAAGAATAGAATTTGAATTTTATACACCAAATGGAGAAGAGCATCAAGTAACTTTTTTTAATAACAAATATTTTTTTATAGATGATGAAGAAAACTATGAAAAAATATATAAATCAATAACATCAAAATATAAAAAAATAAAATATAAAGTCGAAGATTATAATTTTGAACCTTGTAAATGGTATGAAAGTAGTTTCGGAAAACATAAAGGGGTTGGTTATGAAGAATTATTTGTTAATTTATGGACACTAATGAAAATACCAACAGAAGAATTACCAACAATAGTGAAAAAAAATTGTGAAGAACAAGCAAAATTTATACAAAGAATAGTAGATCGTCATAACTATGATAAGCGAAGATTTCCAAGCAAAATTTCTGCTTGGCAATATATGGCACATCAAGAAATAGCATATCCAGGACCACATCATTCGTATGTTTATCATCTATTACCAGAACTAGGAGAAGAAGCAATGAAGTTTAAAAAAAATAAAAATCTTTATAAAGAAGTTAGTGCAATCCTTGATAAAGAAAGTGATGAAAACTGGAAAAGAATTAAGGATCAAAAATGAGATACAACTTAAACGTGTCAAGTGAGCAGTTTAAACTTATTAGGGCTTCTCTTGTTAATTTTCAATTATCTTTAATGAAATCAGATCAAGATTATGAAGATGTAATCAATGCAATAGATCATTGTTTTGAAAAAATAACAGAACAGCACTCAGAACAACTCGCAATTAAAGTTAAACATAAATGGGGTGTTATGAAATGAAATGTCTTTATAGAGAACTAGATAGAAGAAAAAAGTATTTGATTACAAAGTTGAATAATGAAATGGGACATCTTGCAGATTTATGGTTTGCACAAGAAATAACAGATCGAGAATACTGTGTTAGGTTTGAAAACTTAAAAAAACGTATAAGAGAACTTGAAGGATGATATAATTTAATATATACTTATATATAATTATATTATTTATTTTATTAAACATGGAACTTAGAGAATATCAAACCACTGCTTTAGAGCAGTTACATCTTCAACTTCAAAATCAAAACAAATCCCCTTTACTTGTTTTACCTACTGGTGCAGGGAAAACAGTTATCTTTTCAGAACTAGCAAAAGACTTTGTTAGTAAAGGTAAGAAAGTAATGATTCTTGTTCATAAAAGAGAACTTATTAAACAATCCTGTCAAAAACTTGACCTAATAGATTCTAAGTACGGAATTATTGCTTCTGGATTTCCCAGAGATAATACTCAACCTTTACAAGTTGCTTCTGTTTATACTCTTTACAGAAACATTGAAAAAGAAAAGTTTGTTCCTAACATAATCATTTTTGATGAAGCACATCATATTGCTGCATCTACATGGTTAAAGATTGTCAAAAGATATAAAGATGCCATAAAGGTAGGAGTAACAGCGACTCCGATACGTTTAGATAACAAACCTTTAGGTAAGTTTTTTAACATACTTATATCCGATGTACAAACTAATGACTTAGTTTCAAAAGGTTATTTATGTAATCACAAAGTGTTTGCTGGAGCTAAACAACCTGATCTAACTGGTTGCAGATTAAAAAGAGGAGAATATCAAAAAAAAGATTTAAAAAAAGTAATGGATCAACCAATGATTATTGGCGATGCCGTTGAACAATATAAAAAACATTTATTAGATAAACCAGCTATCGCTTTTTGTGTTGATATCGCTCATGCCAAAAAAGTACATGAAAAGTTTATAAAAGAAGGTGTTAAGGCAGAACTATTAACAGGTGAAATGAAACTACCTGAAAGAGATAAAGTCCTTGATAAGCTAAGAAACCATGAGATAAGTGTTGTTGTTTCTATCGACATTATTAGCGAGGGAACTGATTTACCATGTGTCACAGGAGCTATTTTATTGCGTCCAACAAACTCTCTTGCTTTATATGTTCAACAGGTAGGAAGAATTCTTAGACCAGAAGAAGGTAAAACAGCAATAGTATTAGATCATGTAGGCAATACTTACAGGCATGACTTTGTTGATGTTGAACGAATATGGGAATTAGATTTTGATGAAGAGAAAGTAAAAAACAAAGCTAAACCTATATTTAAAACTTGTAAAAAATGTAATTATGTTTTTAAACCACAAAAAACTTGTCCTAATTGTGGTCATGAACTTACAAAAGAAGAATTACTTGAAATTGAAGGTCAGTTAGAAGAACTTAAAAGGAATCACGATAAAAAACCAGAAACTATAAAAGAGAAGTATAAAACGTCAATATATGCAAAATCAAAATACCATAATTCTAATTTATTAAATTTTGAATTTTTAACCAAAAATAAAAAGATAGTTTTTGAAACTAAAACTGATTGGAATACAAGTTTTTATTTAAATCATAATCAAGATAAACAAGTAAAAATAGGAGATAACATCATTTATTATGTTGGTCATAATCAACAAAAGTATGGCATAGTTGTTGGCTTTATTGATAAAGGAACAGAAGATACTTATATGCACCCATATACTGTTCCATCAATTAATGAAAATAATCAGGAATATCTTTTTCCTAATTACATACAAAAAGGTAAAGAGTTAGGTGAGCTACAAGATATAAGAGAAAATGAACATTTTAACAAAATTATATTCTTAGGAAAAAGAACTCAGCCATATATCCATATAAAAAATAAAGAAACAGGAGACATAATGAATTTGTATTTACGAAGGTTGCGTAAAAAAGGAGATAAAACTCACGCAGGATATACCTGCATCATATTGACAGATAATGGACTAGAAACTTATGAAACTGCTGATAAAACAGGTTGGATGTCTACAAACTCTATAAACTTTAAACAGGGAGAAAAAGTAAGAAAAAGAATGAGAGGTTTTAAGTTTGATAGACGTTTAATGGATAATCTTATTGATGTTTGCAGAAAGGCTCATTTCAATGTTGGTTATAAAATTGATTGGATACATAGAAACTACTATGCTAGAAAACTTAGCAAAGAATTACAGAGGATTTACAGATGAATGAAATAACAATAAGGGTAGTTGGAATCCCTGCTCCTCAAGGATCTAAAACTCTTACACGTTGGGGTGCAATGATTGAAGCATCTAAAAAAGTAAAGCCCTGGAGAACTGATGTAAAAGAAGCCGCATTAAATTGCTATTCAAGTGGTGCATTGAATTTACCTGTAAAGGCAGATATTGAATTTGTATTTCCTAGACCTAAATCACATTATGGAACTGGTAAAAATGCAGATGTGTTAAAACCTTCAGCACCTACATATTGTATTAGTCGAGGTAATGGAGATATTGATAAGCTTGCAAGATCTACTTTGGATGGATTGTCTGTTAGTGCTGGAGGAAGTGTATTAGAAGATGATTGCCTTGTTGTTGAACTAAATACAAAAAAGAGATATGTAAATAAAGATGAATTACCTGGAGCATATATTGCCATATCCTCCATTTGTGATTAGTATACTAACAGTAGTAATCATACTAATTAAACATGACCACCACAACTCTGCCTAATCTAGCTGGGGTAATCAAAACTACTGACATCTATAAAAAGATGAAGTTTGATTATGTCGCTTGGGCTAAAACTGCACAGATTCTTAGAGAACACGCCCCAGGTTGGCAGTTCTGTCTAGATAAATCTACTTCTGAAGAAGGAATATCATCTTATATTTTTAAAGCTCCCGATGAAACTGGATTTCTTATGGGATATTTTGAGAACATTGATACAAATATCAAAACTACTCTCTTTCCTTTTGCTATTACAGACAATGCAAATAGACCTTTACAAAAGATTTCTTCTGTTAACTTTCAAAACTCACATCGTAGATGTCTTTGTGCCTGTGCTTGTTTTACTTTTGGATTAGCCTACGAATTATGGGCACAGATTGAAATTGATGAGGCAAAACAGGTTGCACCAGAACCTAAGAAAGGTATCTCAAGAACTCCTACAAAACCTAAACAAGAACCTGAACCTGTTGAATCCATTGAAGATAAGAACTATGGTAAGCCTATAGCAAAACCTGCATTAGATGTTCTTGTAGGAAAAATTATGAACTTATCTGAAAAATATCCCGATAAAAAAGATGAGGTTATTAATAAATTTAAAAAACAATACAGCATAACAGCAGAAAAAATTGGCCCTGCTGACATAAGAACTGCTGAACAAGGTAAATTCCTTACACTTCTAATAAATGAAATCGACTCAAACTTATGACGCAGGAAGAAGCAGAATTTGCAGGGAAACAAGTTCGAGATCAACTTCAAGAACGCAAGTTAGACCGCCATAAGTATTACAGCAGAAATATCTTTACTGTTCGTACTAATGATCGACTTGCAGAACAAATAAGAACTTATTGCAAAAACAATAATGTTCCTCCCAATCAATTTATCAAAACCGTATTACAAAATTATTTCAATGGCTAATTCTCAATTCAACCCAGCACTTCCACTACCTATCAAATTCAACATAAATGATGGTAAATTTGGAAATCAACTTACTTTATGTATTCCAGTTGAATCTGTTACACATTTCATGGAACATATACAAAACCTCGTAAATACAAAAACATCAGATGGAAAAGTCTACGATTTCACAAAAAAAGAAAACATTCAAACTAAATGTATATATATCAACGCTAAAGCGTTGGAAGGAGACTACGGCATTTATGGCAACATTAATCCACAAAAGATAGAAAACGCTCCTAATACTCAAGGTTTATTTTGATCGAACCTTTAAAAATCCTTGATACTTTTGCAGGTATTGGTGGTTTCTCTTATGCTGCAGATAAACTTGTCGGAGGATTTAAGACTACACAATTTGTAGAAATAGATCCCTTTTGTCAAAAAGTTTTAAAAAAACATTTCCCAAACGTACCTTGCCATGACGATATCAAAACATTCACAGCTATCTCTGGACAATATGACGTCATCACTGGAGGCTTCCCCTGCCAAGATATCAGTGTGGCAGGAAGAGGAGAAGGAATCACAGAACAATCCCGATCAGGTTTATTTTACGAACTCATTAGAGTCATACGCCTGGTACGACCAAAGTTCATTGTCATGGAAAACGTGGCAGCGATCCTTAATAACGGATTGGACATCGTTCTCGGAGAGCTTTCCGAAGCAGGGTACGATGCAGAATGGTCAATTATATCTGCAAGTTCACTGGGAGCCGCCCACAGGCGTTCAAGGTGGTGGTGCGTTGCCTACCCCAACGGCTTCAGATGTGGAGGGGGGAGTAGCAAAGGATGTTCAGTACAAGAACGGGCATTTCTTTCGGGAAAACAAAAAAGGAGTGAGATGGGGAGTGAAACTGAGAGATGCTCTACATTCTCTTCCAATAGCGAGGGATTACAAAGGAAGATCCTCAGAAAAATGGAATCAGGAATATGGTCAGCGGAACATACCAGACGTCTTGACCCAAACTGGAGACAGTATGTCAGTAAGCCCATACTTCCTAGAGGAAGTTATGGGTTATCCTATAGGGTGGACAGAACTAAAGCCCTAGGTAATAGTATTGTCCCAGCTGTAGCTGCAATCCCATTACAACGTGTACATGATCTTTATTACAAATAACAAATGCACAAAAACAACTTCCCACATAATCCATACATAGGTATGATTTATTACAATGGGTTTACTGAAAAAACTTATGAATTTCAGGCATATCCTAAAAGTAATTCAAATCAAACCGTTTTAACAATGAAACCACGGTGGGTTGATATAACATGGGAATTGATATGAAAAGAGATGAAACTCCTTCTGGTTTTAAACTAAAAAAACTAAAGGAAATCAGACGTAAAAACTTAGAACGTAACCTTTTAGACATCGAGTTAAAAGGTTATGATCATTATATTTTTATTAATGAAAGGAACAAAGCTCAAGTAATTACTAACCAAAGAGGATGGGTTAGTGAACACATTAGAACTGCAATTCTTAAATTTAATTATGAAATTGACAAGATTACAAAATTGAAAGTAAAGGATTTTACTGAAAAAGAAGTTAAGGAATATGAAAAAACTTTTTTAGACGACTAACTCTTCTTGTTCCTCTCATTTTTTTAGTTAATAGGTTTGCTTCAAGTTCAATTAACCTATTTAATATGCTTGCAAGAAATACATCTTGTTTCATTTGATGCCTTATAAGATGTGTGCAATATCTTTTAATACTGTCCACATCATTACTTGCCATGATCTCACGACAACGAAGTTCAACGGAAAGTTCTAACTCTGCTGGTGGATCATCTATTTCTATATTTAGAAATTTTTTAATAGTCATTTTACTGGAAATAACTTTTCTTCAATCATCTTGACAATTGCATCATCAACATCATTATCAGATTTAGCTGCTAAGTCTTTTAAAAGCGACAAACAAGCTTTACGAAGACTTTCACTCCTACCAAATTTAATGATCAGATTGACTAAGAATTTAGACATAAGTTTGTGTGTTCTTTTCCAAACATACCAAACATTCCCAACTTTGGCCTTTCCTATTCACGTTGCGTAAACCTATGGCTTTGCATATATCCAGCCAGTTACTATGTACTTAGGAACTTTTGTTGTATAGCCACGATGAACATAAGTCCAAGTTGCAGGAAAAAATAGTAAGTTCCCAACTTTAGGTTGTATTCTCGTACCGTCAATAAACTCTGTCCAACCACCATCTTCTTCTTTTATTGTATTTATATACCAAATGTAAGTATAAATTCTAGACCACCCTTCATGTAAACACCAATCATGATGCCAATTATAAAAGCCATTGGGTTCATACTTTTGTACCTTATATCCTGTATCTTTTACTCGGTATCCATCGGAAGGATGTAAATTCCATTTTCCTAAAGAAATCTTTTGTAGATAAATTTCATATTCATATAACGCTTTACCCAAGGCTTTGTATAAAACCTCATCTTCTTCTTTCCATGCAATATTATGTGTAATAGTAGCGTCTATCGTTACTTTTAAGTCTTTATCAATTCTAGGGTTGTTTTGATTTACTTTTCCTGCTTTTCTGTAAGGATCAGTTTCAAATTTATTAATAATCTGACTACAGAAATTTTGTGTCAATGATTGTTCTTTTACCCAAATTAATTTTTTAAACATTAACGATTCTGACCTTCTATTCTGCTGACTATTTTTTCTAATTGATTAATTCGATTAAATATTTCTCTAATATCTCTTTCTCTTCGATTACTTACGTTGGATAAGACCATAAGAAAAGCGGTAGCCGCTGCTCCTATTAACGCTGCATATACCTCTGGCATTGATTTAAGCTATATTTATGTATAGTATGACTAATAAATCCCAGTTATGACAGAAGAAGTCAAAAAAGGCCCTCTACAGAAACTGAAAGAGAACATTACAGACAAAGAAGAGCAGTTAGCTTTTATCTCAGTTGTAGTCAGACTCGTTGTTGTTGCTTGGAGTGGATTCATTGTAAGCCTCAACTACATTTCAATCCCAGGATATAGCAACGAGCCAAAAGATATTACGTTTCCCGCTTCTCTACTGACTGGTGCGTTGGCCAGCTTCGGCTTGGAGGGAGCTAAGAAGAGAGGTGATGGAACATACAAGCCAGAAGATAAACCACTAAACAAGAAAGAAGTAGAAGCGTTATTAGCTACACAGTCAGGAACTTATCAAACAATTAGAATAGAAACACCCATCAAAATACTTGGTGCGGAAGTAATAGACAAAAAACAAAAATCATGAAAAAGTTTCTTCCTTTACTATTCATCGCATCTAGTGTTCCTTGCTATGCCGATGTAACCTCCAGCATAATGACCAGCGTATCAATTCAAGTAAATGCCGCTGGAAGTAATGTAGAAAGACTTGGTGGATCTTACTCTGTTACAGGTACTAACGTAGGTACTTCTAATAGTGGAGATCAACTAGGTGGTTTCGATGTAAACGCCACAACTGGCGCAGTAACTTTTGATGCAGGGCAATATTCTATAAATGAAAATGCAACAAACTGGTCTTTGACTGAATCACTATTACAACCAGACGCAATGCAAAGTGGTGATTTAGCTGTAGGCGAAGTTAATAATTTTGGTAGTGTTGTATCAACTGAGGCTGGATCAGGAACAGGTTTTGATGTTGATATTACTTCTGCTCATACAATAGAGAACTTAGATGCTGGAGGTTCTGGTTCTGTTACTACTGGTCAGTTCGTAACTACGGTAACTACCAAATGATAAATGAAAAAACTTTTACTGCTACTGCTTCTATATGCTATACCAGTTAAATCGCAACCTATTGTTCCTTCTTTTACAACGGGAACGACCTCAAGCACCACAAATACAACTACTTCGATTACAGAAACAATCACCTCTACAGATTTTTCATCAGGCTATGAATATACCGTTACAGGTGTTGGAGTATCTATGGGGGAGGCTGACAGTATATCTCCAGGTTCATTATCAATTAATGAAACTCTAAACGGACAAACACATACATGGACAGGACTAGATTTAAACAGCAAACCAGATTGGACAGTATCAGACGGAGATGCATTTCAATTTACAGAAACATACGTTGCACCTGGCTTGCAAAATATAACAGTAATTCAAAGGAACATAGAGTCAGAAAGCGTTATTACCACTACCTCTGTATTCTCCCAATAGCTTTTACACCTTTAGAAGTATTTGCTAATGCTGTAAGTCAATCAAATAATGGCTCGGTGACGAATCAAGCCATACAGGTGCTTAATGGCAATATGGCTACTCAGCAATATGGAAATAGTATTGTATGTCAAGGATCAACTTTAAGTTTTAGCCCTTTTATTACTTTTGGTTCTAATTACAGAAAACCATTTGACCATTATTACGAGACACCTTTTTACGATCCAACAGATGCAAACGATGATGGTGTGCCAGATAACCCAGGAGATATTCTTTTTTATCAACAAAACTATAGTGGTACGAACAAAGATAGCTTTGCAATTAATACAGGATTTAGTCTAAGTTTTACTATCCCATTAGGAGGAACAGATTTATGCGAAGAAGCGGCTACAACTCAGGTGTTATTACAACAGCAGATACTGGAAAATAAAAGATTAGATTGGCAAATTGCAAGAATTAGAGAATGTGGAAAGTTATTACAGATGGGTATTGTAGTAGCAGAGGATAGTATTTATGCAAACCTTTGTGCAGATATAAGTTTAGAGCCGATACCTAATCAAGTCGTACCGCATACTCACGTCATAGAATAACTAAGCAAAAGCTCGCCCTCAACTAGGGAGTGTTAGCTTTGGTTAAGAGTTCTTTTGCTAAGCAAGCAAAGGATCATCTTCGACCAGAGGTTAAATTTAATTAACATGACTACAGCTTCCTTTGCTAGACAAGTAAAGGATCATCTTCGGTCAGAGGCTGAACTAACGCCAGCTTGCCTACAGCTTCCTTTACTTAATATCTATTCTACCTTGTCTTTCTTCTTTGTCAGCTTCTTAATTAAGTTCTTTACTATTGGTTTCACTAAGTTCAAAATAATAGGAGTAGTCGCAGCCACAGTAGCGATAATAGCAGTAGAGACAACCACGCTAGTCGTTGGAATATATTGGTCGATGAACGGCACGTCTTCATAAAGGGTTACACATTCAATTAAATCATCGCCTCTTTTATGCCCAATAACACGTTCTAGACGTTTTTCGTTACGAAAATCACCAATTCTTTGATCATTTGGTCCTGGACATGGCTCTAACTGTATGATTTCCTCTTCTTCGGGTATATCAGGTATTTCAGGTGTTACTGCCTCTGGAGGGTCAGGAGTGCTTATAGGTTCTGGTTCACTTTCTTCTACTATTTCTAATGTTTTAGGATTGTATTCAATAGGGGTATAAGATGGTATCTGACCTTCTGGACAACTCCAATATGATCCATTTGGATCGTCAAATATAATCTGTGTATTTTTTACACTCGCATCTCTATGACTTAATACACATCCAGGTAGATCAAGACTAGGTAATGGTATATGTAAACTAGAAGAAGTCGTAGGAATATAAGTTTCTATATTAATAGGTTGCATCTCTGGTATAACAATTTGAGATACCTCTGGTATTACAATCCTACGAATTGACATTCATTTATTTCTGATCATCAAGAAACTGTATTGACGGGCCTGTTGTATCAGGAAGTGCATTATCTAACATCTTAGGCATTAGTTGTTGTACATTCTCTAATACTTGATTCATCATCTTATTTTTAAACTGTTCTGATGTTACATATTTATATCCGAAGTATCCTCCACCAACAACAGAAGCTACCATTAGGAATGAGAGAATACTCAAAACATTAGCAATTTTTTGAAACATGATAAAGTTTGCGATTTTAAGAGCCATGTCTGTTATGACATTGGCTACATTACTGTTAATTATAGGTCTATCTCCTCTTTACGTCACGATGGGTGTAATTCACCGTCAAATGCTTGAAAAGAAAGGTTAAGTTTTGGTTTGTTTTGCGTCTGAAGGCTTAATCTCCTGCTCTTGATTTTTTGTAGATAATAATTGTGCTTGTGCATCTTTTACACCTATGATTGCACCTTGATACCTGTCTTCATTTTTACAAGCAATCTCATAAGCACGTTTAGCTTCTTCTTTTTGAGTTTGAACATTAATAAGCTGTTGTTCGTATTGCTTGATTAGATCATCTAGTGGGTTGGTCATTAGTCTGCCTCCTCTGCTGTATTTCCCTCTGCTACCCAAGCAAGGTACTCTTGATAATCTGTGTTTGCAGAATCCATTGGAATAGATGAAATTGTACCATCATCTAATATTCTCTTAATAGCTTTTCTAGCCATCTTACTGCCATCTTTATTTTCAATGTCAGCATAAAATTGATAACGTGTTGCCATGATTAAAGCTCCGCTGAAAATTCTAAAGTACCTACTGCATTCTGTGCTTGCAATGAGCCACCTGCACCAGCATTTGCTCCACCTTGATCTGCTTGTAACCACATATGTGAAGGGTAGGTTGTTGTATGATTAACACCACCATTAACTAATGTACTAAAATTAAAGTCTTGACTAGGGTTATCAGAATAAAATCTTGCTGCTGTGGCACTACCTGTATAAGTAGGAAAAGCTCTCATTACTTGTGGAAAATTAACAATAAACCAATAAAGACTAGCAGAATAAGTGAATCCAGATAATAGAAAGTCATTATCATCACCAGTTAGTTTAAAATAATATCTCTGACACCTTCTCAATTCATCTGCAAATGACCTGTGTTCAAAATCAGTCGCATGATCTCCCACTTCAAGCTGAATTCCTGTAATTTCTAAGGTTGCATCATTTGTTGTGTACCATGTTGTAGTTGATACTGGTGTTCTTGTTCCACTTGCGTATGCTGCCCAAGCATTTTCTGTCACCCCTGCATCTGTGTAATCAGTTCCAATATACGGCCAAAGATATAGTTGAAGCCCACTTCCATTATCATTATCAAAAGTTAAATTAGAATTTCCAGGAATTGTTTTTGTTATTTTTGTCCATGTATCAGCAGATAAGCTACCAGTTGAATATGGATATATCTGTGATGTTCCGTCAACACTTCGCAAGTATCCTTTAAAATCTTGAGCAACACTTGATTTTACCCAAAATGATAATGTTATATAACTTGAACTAGATGTATAATTCCAACCACTGTTTGCAATATCTTGTGCTTCCATTTGATGTTCAATATAAACTGTGTCAGTAGCACCAGCACCACTTGTTTGATTTCCATTAGTTAATTTCAATGCTTTACGAAATCCTAATGTATAAGGTGTAGTTCCACTTGCAACATCAACTTGTGCAAATGTTGGGCCTTCATCAGTTCCAGTAGAGCCATTATAGAATCTATCGACAGTTTTATAACCAGTAGATGTAGATGACGTGCCACGTTGGGCTATGGTCATTGCCCCATTTATGTTGATGCGTCTATTACTTAGGTTATTAGTAATTTTAGCAGTGCAAGTACCGTCATTAGCAAGGGTTACAGCATCTCCTGATGCTCCTGTGTGCCTAATACTGTTAACAATTAATCTACTACTCATGGCTTGGGATTAGCGTCTTTAACTGCTTTGATGTGGGTAGCCCACGTTCCAGTTGTATCAAGTTTACCTGCAAGCATATCTTTGTACAGCATATCTAATTGATCGCCTAGAGAAGCATAAACAGTAGAACCATTAGTTGTTCTATCAGTTTTGTACTTAACAGCAGCCGCTTCGTCATCCAAAGCTTTTCTTGCTGTATTTATTTTGGTTTGAGAAAGCGAGACAGATTTACCATCTTTGTCGAACGCTCCAGTAGAGTCATCAATACTAACGACTGTACCTGCGTATGCTTTGTAAATAGCTTCGTGATCGAGTGCCATAGTGTTTTACTTTTAATTATAGAAGATAGCCATTATCCTGCTATCTCCATTACTGTAATTGTAGAAGCTGTCATTGCATCATAATTAGCATCACCGTGTTCACTATAATTTAAGTAAACAGTTTGGCTCGAATCATGAGCGTGACTTCCCCTAATTGAATAAGTAGTAGAACTTGTTGAAGGAGAAGTTACAACATAAGACAACCCAAAATTATATTGTGTTGTACTGCTTCCTGGTCTGCCCCAAACTGAAGTTCTTTGCCTACTACCTGCTGCATCTCCACGATAAGCTGATTGCGAGCCACCAACAAAAAGAGATAAACCAACAGTGGCAGTAGAACTCATCCCCATCTGTACACTGGCTATAACTAATATTCTATTACTGGAGGAAGCTGCCGCACAGGAGACAGAAATTAAATCAGTAGAACCTATTGCGCCTTGTGCTATAGCTTCACTAGCAGTATCTGTTTTAGTCGTTGTTACAACTTGAATTATATTACCTGCCTTTGGGTTTGTTGTTGTAAGTACCGTTCCATCAGCAGTTGTAGGTAACGTAATAATACGATCATCACCTGTTGAAGAAGGTGCTTGAAAACTTACTGAACCACCACCTGATGCTGCGTTTAGCTTTATCTTTCCTGTCATGCTGCTACCTCCATTACTGTTATTGTTGATGCAACTCTACCGTTATACCAGTTATTATCACCAGCACCTACTCTTCCAATATATCCAGTTGAACCATTTTCTACTTTCGCATATAACTGATAAGTAATAGCACTTGTACCGCCTGCTGTGTCTAAATAAGAGTTTGAAAGTGAAAATGGATCAGGATTTGCATCACCTTGTCTATGACATAAAAATGCAGCATCCCTACTTCCTTCACCTGTTCCACTAGCTCCTGTTAAATGAGAACCCGCTTTATATAATCTAAAGAGGTTTGCATAATCATCTCTATCATTAGAGGTATATACGTTAACCTGAATTAATATTTTATTTGAAGCACTTGCAGGGGTTATACTAGCGGATAAGCCAGTTACGGCTGTCCAACTAGAAGAATCTCCTGCCTGTGAATAAACATCTTGTTTAGTCGTTGAAACAACTTGAATAATAGACCCACTAGACATTGCTGAGTCTGGTAAAGCTGCCAGACCTGTTACTACTCCTGTATTTCCGTTGATTGATACTGCCATCTAAACCACCGTAAATGTTGAACCAGAAGGTACAGTTAAAGTATAAGTCGCCATTGAAAAAGGGCCAGCAACTAAACCATTCTTATTAGTACCAACTGTAATATTTCCTGTTGCTGTTGCAGGATTTTGAAATATACTATCTGTTTCTCCTCCAGCAGAAATAGCATTAGTAGATGCAGCAGTTATTCTACCCTGGGCATCAACTGTTATAGCTGGAATAGCAGTAGCCGATCCATAACTACCTGCACTAACAGCAGTATCAGCAAGTCCAGCAGCTTGTGCTTTGGTTAGTCCCATTAATCAGCCTCCTCTGGAGTGTTTCCCTCTGCTATCCACTCTAAAATTAATTGATAGTCCATATTATCTTTATCCATTGGTACTCCCATTTTTACTCCATCTATCTCACATAGTAATCTATCATTTTCACCACCCGTACCGTCTGGATTTTTTGGTGATTTAATATATTTTGCTGATGTAATTATTCTGTCCATGATTTAAAGCTCCGAAGAAAAGGTAAATCCAACACCATTAACAAAAGAAGCCCAAAAACTGTAAGTTCTACCTGCGGATGATGCACGAACAATAGATGTTGCTTCATTTATGCTAGTAGTTGGTGTTTCTGCTGCTACATTGTTAGTCTCATTATTACCATGAGTCATTGTACCAACCATCGTAACAGAGGGAGCTGATCTCATTGTCACAGGAAATGAAACTTGTCCTTTAATATATATATTTGCATCGCTATAACCATCTCGCCACATTGAACTTGATGGTACATAAGCGTAAAAATATCTCTCACATAAAGCAAGCTCCTGTGCGTAGCTGCGATGCTCAAACGAGGTCGCATGATCTGAAACTTCTAATTGAACTCCTGTAATTTCAAATGTTGCATCATT
>Ga0209645_1000892_pt1 | contig 15310 bp, 22 predicted proteins | sample ETNvirenome_6_30_FD_184070 | JGI IMG/M metagenome (GOLD analysis project Ga0209645, IMG submission 184070) | Marine viral communities from the Pacific Ocean - ETNP_6_30 (SPAdes) (version 2) | ecosystem: Environmental > Aquatic > Marine > Oceanic | place: Pacific Ocean | collected 2013-06-19
GGTTGCCACCGCCGTGCTGCCTGTCGTGGCAGTGCCGGCACAATGGCATCAGGTTGTCAAGGTCGTACGCATCGCCACCATCACTGATGGGCTTGATGTGGTGTACCTCGGTCGCTGGCCGCTGGCATTCGCGGCACGCTGGCGACTCGGCAAGGGCTAACGCTCGTACACGCCGCCAACGCCGGCCATATACACCATGCTGCTGACGGGCCGGAGAGGCCACGAGACGGCGACCGTGGTGTATAGGTCTCACCGGCCTCATATGATCGTCCAATCGTCTGAGCGGGCGTCTATGACGGCCTGAGAGAATCTCATGAGGTCATCGAGGCGGACAGTCACAAGCCACGGGTGAGACTTGCTGCCAATTGGCAGCACCATCTTGGAGCACACGCATGGCATCTTGGTCGGGCAGTCGCGGATGGCCTGCTCAATAGCGTTATGAATGCTCGGCCTCGCTTGGTATTTACACTCGATGCGTACGCCGGTGATGCTGTGCTCGATGTCCTCGTCGCGGCATCCAGCACGGCCACCACGTGCAGCCTTCAGTCCGGCGTCGGTGAGTGCTTGTGCTAGGGCGCGCTCACCTCTGGCTCCTTTGTTCCTGCTCATACGGCCGGGCATAGATCGACTCCTCTACCCTGCGCGCGTCCGCCTACTATTGTTTTACTGTTCTCTAACCTATAGACTACTCGGTTGCGCAAGCCAGAAGCATCAAAAACGCGGTTTGTCATAGCCGGCCGCCCACATTCTCGCGGGCCAGTTCAGGCATTGCGGCCTGCACGTCTACCAGCATGTCGCCGGTGATCTTGTGCAGTCGGCGTATCTGGTGGTATAGCAGTGTGCGGTCGTCTCGCTCTGGTACGGATGAAGTCTCACACCCATCTAGTACTGTGGCGATGTCCACGGCTTTGAGAGCGTCTCCGACGCCCTTGGCTCGCTTGTAGAGTCTGGCACCGAGGGCCGCCGCTTCGGCTACTTCGTCGCGGTAATGCTTGGCCGGCTGTATCAGTTCCGCCCCGCTGCTGTAGACCGATCCCTCTACCGGTGCCGCGTTCATCTTGTCGGCCGCTATGGCCACGACACGCTCCATCAGTCGCGGCTTGCTGCTGAGTTTGTTCACGGGCATATTGGCCGCTCTGGCCACCTCCTCCCGTGCCTCGGTGAGGTATGCGCGGCACCTTCCCTCTGGCGGCATCTCGTCCGCCGGGATCTCCTTGGCGCTCCAGCGCTCGACCAGCAAGCCGAAACCCAGCATCCGAGATATAACATAACTGGGCTTACCTAATACCTGGCTGATCTCGGCCGGAAGCATTCCATGCTTGTACGCGTCTACCACCACCGAGGCTACGAGGACGCCGCCATACCTGACTGCTCGCTCGTAGTTCTCACAGAGCACGTCATCACGCTGTACGTGGTCATCTAGACCGCGAAGCGACTGTATAGCGGGCGGGTGTTGGACACTCACCACGGTAGATCCTTGTCATCCAGTTTGGGCGTGGCCGCCGGCTCGGTTGGGTGGTTGCCGCTCGGCCCTTTCTTGACTGGATCGAACGTATCGCGGATCAAGTAGCCGTTGTACTTCCCTGTTTTCTCGCTAAAGCGCACGTACGCTTTGAAACGTCCGGGTGGCAATCCGAGACGGTCGCCCCGCTGGCCTTCGGCGTCTGGTTGAATTTCGAGATTGACTACCAACTCGGCTTTCGGTGTTCCATCCTCGAACGTCCCGCCGGCTAGTTTCATCACGGTCGCCCATGCTCTATTCGGCCACTTACTCACAGTCGGCCTCCTTTCTTCTCTGTGCCACGTGCCGGGTCTGGTACGTGGTCGTTCCTCATGTCCATTTCTACGTCGGCCCTTGGGACCATCAGCAAGCCCAGAAACCAGTATTTGGTGCCATCAGTGAGCGCCGATGCGAGCGCCTTGTCGTCGGGCCGGCCCTTTGACACCACTACCGGCCAATCGACCGATGTGCGCCATGTTTCATTCGTTTCAGGGCATGCAACCACCATGCTGATGGTGACGAATCGCACCGGCTCACCGTCGGCCGTAACAGACCAGCGAGTCCAGAACCAGCCACCACGTACGGCGGTCAGGCCGTGCTGGTGGAGCGATACGCGGCAATGCCGGATGATGTCCTCACCGCTGGCGTAGTCGTACCCCTGAAAACTGTTACGGCTGGCCTTCGGGATGTCTCCGACGCCCTCTTGTGCCATCAGCAGCCGCTCGCCTATGCCGGGCGGGATCTGAGTCTGTCGGATTCCGCCGGCGTCGAATGGACTGCTACCGTCCCCAAGTCTCGTATTTGTTTCCATTGTGGTCTACTCCATAGCCCGATTGACAAGGACGGCCAGCCCTTCCCGACTGACCGCCCTCGTCCGGCGCAAGTTTTCGCAGATTGCACAACGTCGCGAACGCCGCGAACAGAGAAAGGAAACCGAACACTAGATAGATAATGATGTGCGCCACCTGCTTGCTCCGAGCAGATCCCGCCAACGTCTGATAAGAGTCATTATCGGCGAAACCTGTCTAGGAACCTATTCGGATAGACGGCCGTGACGCCTCAAATCATTATTGCAAGATTCTGCACCGCGATCCGCGATATCTCGGCTCCGGCTGTACCTCCATCGCCAGTCGGCCTTCTCGTAGACCTCGCTCGGCGGCCGGGTTACGTGCCACCGCTCGTTCTCGCCGTCTCTTTTTACCAACCACCAGTATCCGCCCGATAAATCTATGGGCATAGTTCCACCTCGCATGGAATGTGTCCAGCGGCGGCCTCGCTCCAACGGGGCCGTCGCACATTCTGGCCTAGCCTACCACGGCGGCCAATACCACGACCACCGATTCAGATATCGCTTGCGGCTGTTGCATCCACAGCCCTTCCGGCCGAGTAGCCGGCCGATGGCCTTGGCAATACGTTTGCCCTGGTTGAACGTCACCGCGGCGATGACCTTCTCTAGCACATTCCCAAGAAAGACCCGCCGGCGTACGCGTCTGGTCTGAATCTTTGGTCTGCTGCCAATTGGCAGCGGGTCGAACTGCTCACACTTGCCACAGAATGACCGCGACGGACTGGCGACGGCGTGAACAGGACAAAAACGGTACTGTGGGTGAAGATGGCGGCAGTGTTCCGGGTGTTGCTGTAGTTCCATCGGTCAAAACTCCAAGGACATCGTGATGGTGTGAGCGCGACCACAAACGGCGTTGTATGAAACGCCGCACCACCCGCCGCCATTCCAAGTAAGATCTGAGGCATCAGGACCAGTCCAGCCACAATACCCCTGCAAGTGCTGTGCGGTGGTAATGCAATCACCAGATGGGCCGACTGACGCTACCCCGCCACCTGAGAACGAATATGCGTTGTAGGAGTTACCGCTAGCCAATTGGCCGCCGGTACAACCATCCTCGCTGATGGTGCCAATCAGCGATAAACCAGATAATGCAGCGTCTTCCCAGTAAGCCCACGACACCGAGTATGGGCTGCAATTCGTAGTCTCATAGGTCTGGCCGTCTTGGCCATAGTTGTCAAACCAGCCATGCAGGCAAGGACAGAGCGGACAGTCCCAGAAGTCATATTCACAGTCAATAGGGTCCGTGTCTATCGTAAAAGTAGGCGATGGGTAATCGTCCTCTTCGCCAAGTAGCGTAGCGACTTGGTTTTGTGAGAAGTCGAAAGGAAGAGCGGTTGCATTGGTCTGTATTGGGAAACGGCATAAGCCACATTCATCCAAGTCAGGGCCGTAGACAATCCAATTCCGAGATGGAGCGCCGGCGGTGGCTGGCCACCCTCCGAGATCGGTAATTTCAATACGGGCGGCGGCTCTAATTCCATTCCGCCCATACTTCACGTTCCCTACCGATATTTTGGCCTTCACTGTCCTCTCGCTCGGGTTGGATTCTGTGAACCCCGCGCGGTAATCGCTATAGGTGCCAGGTGAATCTTGTGGGCCAGATATGCCGCTTGGCACCGTTGGCGTGTAGGTTCCCTCATACTCTACGACGCACCCATCTTCACCCGCGTCGCCGCCGTTTACAAACTCGCCTTTGGTGAGTGTGACTGAATAGTCCCCCACATCAGACTCCAAACCGTTTAGCGATTTGCCATCGCCTACCGGCGGACACTCCACACTGTAACAAAGGCGGCATCTAGCATAATAGCCCTCGCATGCTGACGATGGCAGGTCGTCACATTCACCGTATCCATCTCCACCGTAGTTCCAAGCGCCTACCCACGTCTGCGAGAAGTCTATTTTGATCGAGGATGGGAACTCCTCCCACCGTATTTGGCCACGGTCGCTATTGCAATCACTGAAAGGCGGGCCAGAGCACAAGTATTGATCGGCTTGGGGTGTCAGGTTTAGATTGCAGCCTTTTCGATTTCCAAACGCACCACAACAACACTTCTTTCGCATGAGGCTCATCAGTCGCAATCTCCATAGAACTGAGGCGAGACACTGAAGGTCACGTCGTAGTTGTCGCTGCCTGGGTTGTATTGCAGGCGGGCATGAACGCCGCCAGATATTGCCCGCATCTTCCAGCCATCTAGCCAACTAGACGGATGCCAGCCAAGATTTGCTTCTAGGATATTGCCGGCGCTACCACAATCGCTCGACGTTGCCCCGCTATATCCGTCGTTGCCTGTCTCGGTCCATGTGGTGTAGGTGAATGGTCCTGTACCGTCGCCAGTGCTGGCGGTGATGTTGATAGGGCAAAAGCGATTTAGTGACGGGCCGGCCTGCCAATACACCAAGGCGAGTTTTGCTATATCTGTTTCACCGTCGCTATGTGGTATTGTCGCGTTATCGATCATGCGGACGATGTAACCACGGCCACAGTGCCGGCGTGGGAAACACGCGGACATTTTCACAGGGTCGCCCTCTTCGCCATACGATCTAATTTCCTCATCGGTCCCTAGGTCTACGTAGTTGCCGCTCCCCTCGGGATCTACCCAAGTCCACGCATAGCCGCCTGTGATGGCGTAGCCGACGCCACCATCTTTTACGGTTTTCAGCACCGTTCCGATGATCGTGTCTGTCCTTGAGGATAGGTCTGACACTTTGGCGTAGCCTTCATACTCGCGCCATGGTCCCCCGTCCGCGTTGTCTGATAGGGTGTCCTCATCGGCTGACGTTGAATCACAGAAAACGGCGGACATAGGGTGCATATCCTCGCCGCTCATGTTCTTGAAGTAGGTCAATTCACCGATACCGAAAGACTCAAATTGCTGGACGTCAAACCCCTGTCCACCAGCAGTCGAGCCATAGCCGTGTCCTGGTGCCGGCATATTTGCCACACGTGATATGGTCTGCACGTGTCGCCTCCACAGCGCGTTTGCATGCTGGCCACGGCCCACGCCCTCATTGGGTAGGAATTTGCTCATGTGATTAGCGCGCTCGCTTTGTTGGCTTGGCTAGTTGTGAGCAGCGTTGAGAAGTCCCCTAGCGACTGGTGCAACTGCACCCAGTACACATATTTGGCGTGCTTGTGCGGGTCGAAGTCGGTCGAGTCTGTGACGGGTGAATCTACTTCTCGCAAAAACTCTTCTGTATATTGGCCGTTGGCGTCGGATATAGCACGCTGGCGGAGATGGCCATACGGGTCGTACACGAAACGCAAGTCAGATATCGGCATATCTCCCTGCGTGCCAACGCGGGTAGACGCACCACAGAACAACAACGTACCGGTGCCATAGCCGAGGAAGGCGGCATTGTTTCTCTTGTGGCGCATGGCTCGCCAACGTGCTCGGTACACGGTCGCGGCGGTGGCTGTCTCCCATGTGGTTTGGATAATAAGTTCTTCCTGTGGTAGTGGTGCCGTCATAGGTACGCCAGCAAGGTCTACCACTTTGGTAGTGTTGGCTTGGAGTGTGTCCTGATCGCTCGCGGATGGTGTCGCAGTCTCCCACGGCGTACCCCAGAAACTCGGGTCGGCCAACTTCCACCATGTGGCCGATGTCTGGATGTCGCGGATATCGCAGTTCACGTACCCCGGCGCTGTCGGCACTGACGACTGTGTGGACGTGGAACCCCAACCGCTGCTGTATTGCAACTCGTCCGACCATGTGACGGTTTCGCGGACGGCGCTGTCGTTGATGTGCTCCAGTTCTACGTTTGTCACCCAGCCACGCACCACTGGCAATCCGCCGGCCTCGGATGAGATCGTATCGCCTAAATCCTTTGTCGCTCCGCTGTCGATTAGTTCATCTAGGGAAAACGCGTTGCCCTGGTTGTGGGTGTATACGCGGACCTGCGTACCGCTGTTGAATGGGCGATCCACGTTTCCGTGCCATACGTCGCTAGATAGTGTGCTTGAATATGCTGGAGGCATGGCGGCGGTCCTACGGGTGAGTGTTCGCGGCGGTCTTTAGATCGCGGCGGAGGCCTTGTATCTCGCTGACGATGTGCTGCTGTGCTACTAGTTGATTCTGGCGGACGCGATTGGCTTGGTCGCGGTCAGGCATGACGAACGTACCGACGGCGGTTTGGAATGTATTCGTCTGGATGCTCGGCGGCTCGGCTTGCATCTTTTGCAATCGGTCCTCCGCTGCCTTCAGGTTTTTGGTGATGTTGACGGCGGCAGCCTGCGCGATATCTTCGCTTCGCTGGGCGATCTCCCGGCGGAGTTTCTCCGCGTCTAGTTCAATCTCGGCTTTGAACTCGGATGTCTGTACGACGCTGGCCGCATGCTCTAACAGTTTCAACTGTTCGCGCAACTCTTCTACAATCTTCGCTTCACCGTCTAGCCGGGCCTGAAGCACATCATTTGCATCGGCACCAGCGGCCTGCATCAGTTCGGCCTGCTGGTCGGCGGCTCGCTTGATGTCTTCCGTGTTTTCTATCGACGACTCCACCCACAGGCCGAGCGTCACACGGTCGGCGGCCTCCTGCTGATCCTGTTCAAACTGGGCCACCTTGGTGTCAAAGTAGGAGTCAATTTGTTTCTTTGTCTCAGTCGAACGCCGGTTGATCTTCTCTATGTTTTTCTGATGCTTTGCCCATGCGCCGCGTTTGTGACTTCTGTCTACGTCTGGATCATCCAGAAGGTCTAGAGTCGCCTTTTCCGAGGCTTTGATGGCGGCGATAGTCTGCTCGCGGCGTTTTCTGTGTGCATCGAATCGCCCGCGCTCTGGATCGCCGGCCGTGGGAAACATCGCCTCTACTCTGGCCTTGTCTTTCCACTTTTGGCCACTCTCCCAGATGTCCCAGGACTGTCCGCTCACCTTGGCCATCCGGCCGGCGTGCTTCTCCGCTGCAGCAAGTCGCTTTTCTACTAACTCGGCCGCCTCGGCTGTACCCATAAGTGCCATTTGAAACTCATCGACGGCCGCCGCTGCTGTGCCAATGCCAAACGGTAGCGCCTTGATGGCATCTTTTACGCCGTCCAAGTCGCCAGCCATTGCACGCGTCACGGCCGTGGCGGTTTTGCCGAACAACTCAAACGCGCCCGATACCACGCCAATCTTGGACTGGAACTCGGTAAACGCCATGCCGGTGTTCTTCATCCGGCCCTCGAACTTACCGAGGGTGCCAGCGGCCTTTTTGATCCCGCTGTCGAACTTGTCCGCGACGGCGTTCAGGTAGATCGTGATGGTGCCTATATCGCTCTTTGCCATCAGATTTGCCCCGCTTTCAGTTTCGCCAGGAGAGCATCAGGGCCGCGTGGCTTTGACCACGCCAAAACCGGCATGAAGTCTTCGAGCGGTTTCTTTGATCCTGTAGCAGCGACAAGGGCGGCGGCTCGCTGCCACTGAGCGCCAATATCTGGCAAACCGCCACACGCGTCGAACTGACGCCACGCGGCCACCTCGGCGGCGGGCAATGCCTCAACGGCCGATAGCGTTAGGCCGAGCGCCAACGCCAAGCGGTGCATGAATCGTTGAGGCTCGCTCATTCCGGGTCTAGTCCTTCGTCGCCGGCCAATGCTCGGCTCGCCGTCTCGTACAGTTCTCGGTATTCGGGAATGGGCAGCGCTTCAACGGTCGCCGCGTCTTCGCCGGTGAGGCGACATATCACCTCTGTCGGCGTTGGTAGTTGGCCGGTCGTGCTATAGGTGGTCATGTACCACGCCCAATCGCCGCCTGTAGCCTCTCGCAGTTTCATCATATGAGCGCCCTTTTTGCCTCGGTTTGTGTCATCTTTGGCGATGTAATCCACGCCAGAACTGCACGCATGTATAGGTTCCTGTATTGGTTCCGGTTGGCTAGATACACCTGCTTGGTGGGATGCTTGCCGCGTACCTCACCACCGCCGCCGGTTTTGTGCGAGAACTCCAGCAGGTGGGCCATACGCGCCCGGCCGGCGTTCTTTTTCTTGTAATTGAGATAGATACGGCCGTAGGTGTGGAACCCAACGCTACCCCGCTTTGATCCCACTTTCACGGTGAGCGCTTTGGCGGCGTTGCGTCTAATGCCGACGCGGACGGGTTTCGACTTATCACCTACCGGCGTGTTTTTCCATTCCGCTTTCAAGTCGGCTTTTGCCGCATTCATAGCCAAGCGGGCCGCCTTTCGTTCGATGTTCTGTCGATGGCGAAAGGTGAGTTTTTCTAGTTCTTTGTTTACCTGATCAAGGCCGGTCAGTTTCATACCTTGCCCCTAATTGCATGCCATCGGCCAATGAACCACGGCGCAGAAACGCCGACGCCGGCCAGTACCAGGGCAATCAGTAACGGCCAGAACAGGTACGACATGAACTCTAGAACGATAATCATGCCGGCATTCAGTGAAGCCCCTACCGCGATCATCAGCAGACCCCGCCGCCGGTTGCCAAGTACGGCCCACACGATAGCGCCGGCGAAGATCAATGCCACACCCGCGACACCGAGCAGGCTAAAACCGCCGGCCTGCTGTAGCGTCGTGGTGAGCGTGCCGGCCGCCGTATCGTGGTCTACCTTGCTGCTGCCAATTGGCAGCACCGAGGCACAGCCAGCGCTGGCTAGGTAGATCGCCTGAAAGGCGAGCACGATGGCGTACCGTCTCATGAGTTTCATGGCGTCCCCTCAAGTCGATCTAGGCGGTCAAGGATGTACTCCTGGCGCACAAGGATCTCGGCGGTCTGTGTAGATAGCCGAGTCCATAGCGCTATCGACGGTATGACAATGACCAGCAGCAAGCCGGCCAAAACCATCCAATCCTGTACACCGAGATGCACCGTGTTGGCGTTGCCTCTGGTCATTGGTCACGACCCGGCTGTGAATGTCCACGCGGACAACTGCTGCACGTTGACCGACATGGATACGGCTGATCCGCCGGCGATGTTGAAGGACGGCTGATCAATTACGCCAGAGCCTGACCAAGTGCTGCCATCGCTGAAGGTGATCGTGACGGTTTCAGATCCACCGTCAGCCAGTGCCAAGATGGCGCTGTAGTCGGTTTTGTTGTAGTTGAGTGTGACCGAGACGGTGCCAAGGTCAACGTGTCCGGCCAATTTTACGCGCGTAGTGTCACCGAGGGCGGTAACGTCGAGCAGTTCGACCGATCCGGCTGAGAATGATACGTCTTGAACGTCGCTGTAGTCGGTTCCGCCAGACGTGAACGAAACAGTAGTTCCGAGGGGTGTAGTGCCTGCCATTGTGCTAGGTCTCCAAGTAGAGGGTGGTATTTATTGGGTAGATGATGACGGCGGAGCCATCTGGCTCTGCGTCGTGTTCTGCTGGTCCGCGATGCGCGGAGATGCTGTATGCCTTGCCGGCTGAAGTCGCGCCGGCGGTGCCTGCCAGGGCGCTCAACACTTCTTCCGCTATCTCATCGGATGCCGAATGTGTCGCCGCTGCACAGTCAACCGATAGATCGCATATCAGCATGGACGCGGTGCCGCTAATCGCGGCGGCGTCGTCGGCGTCGTTGCCTTGTTCATCTATCACGATGCAAGGGATGTCGTCGCCACGGTCACGCCAACCGACTGCGATCCGTTGGCCGACCAAGGCGGTCACGTCGGTATCAGCGGTCAGAATAGAGATAACGATCTCAGCCGGCGTGCTCATCGTGTTACCTGCCTCGCAACGATGTCGATGAACTTTTTGTATCCGTCGCGGTCTATCGCGGTGACGATCTCGTAGTCTTCCCCGTGCCAGACAACACGGTCTCCGGCTTTGATATCGTAGTCATCAAAATAGGGCGTAGTAAATTGAACCACTTTCAGGGTGGCGTCGCCCTCGGCTGATTGCATGTCAGACGCTCGCGGGGTGCGAACGGCAACGTACAGTTCTGCCATATGACTGCTGTACGCTTTGGTCTGGTGGCCGAAGTCGTCACGCGTCAACGTGGCACGCTCGATAGATACCGGGATATTGCAGAATCCGGCCCTCATCCAATCACGCTCCGGCTGAATTGCTGGCACACGAGCGAGAGCGACCACGGTATCTCTTTCAGTTCTGGCGATGACACGGTTTCGCGAACGTTCCAGAAGTGACCAAACGCGAACAAGACGGCCTGTTGTACGTTGGTCGGTAGATCCGTGAATGATGATTTTCCGACGCTATACACGACGGTCATCTCGCCGCTGGTCGATGCGGCGGCGGGTACTTTCACACGATCGGGGATGCGGTCATTTTGTAGCGTCAGGTCTGACGAATACGTGGTTTCTTCATCTGCTATTGACGTGACACTGTTGACAGGGCCGAAGGGCAAATCGATCCAGCGGTGGCCGTCTTGGTCCGCGCGGAGATACTTCGCCTCTAGTTTCAATGTTATGTCGGCTTGAGTGATGCTATACGACGTGATGCTTTCCACTAGGGCGCCGGCACGCTCGGCCGTGGCGTTCAAGTCGTTCATGTTTGCGCTAGTGGGTACTCGCAGGAATCTTTTTAGGGTGTTACTGCTGATGGTGGCCCACGGACCAGAACCGTACGACCTTGATAGTCGGAGCGGCTGATTGTTGTATGGGTGTAGTTGGCTGGCTGTAGTCACGTTGGACCCCTTCCGCTAGTGGGGAGGTCCAAACGGACCCCCCCACGGCGTGCGGACGGCACAGGGTTATAGATCAAGACGCGTCGGTGTCGAACAACTTCGCAGCGTTGCTATCAACGAGCAGACCATCAGTGAGGCGGTACGCCCACAGTTTGGTCAGGCCGCTACCGGCGCCGCTGTACGGATCGGCGAGAATCTGAGTCGGGCCGAAGTCATAAATACGATACGCGCGTGCCATGTTTCCGAAGATGATCTGCGTGTTTGGCATGTCCTCATCGACGTGGACGGGGTAGCCGTACAGCAAGCCGGGCGTACCCTGCTCGATGTCGCTATAGGAATCAGATGGCTGCCAGACATAGGCGTCGTCGGTGCTGTTTACCTTCATTTTACGGATGGTCTTCAGCGTGGCGTCATTCATTACGAAGCGAGCACCGACGCGATACGACGCACCGAGTGTATGGGCGGCGTCGATGATGGCGTCTGCACCATTGGTAGACAGATCCATGTATGAGGGTGTGCCGAGAGCGGTAACGATTCCCTCAGGCTCATTGCTTGAACCACTGCCAGTCACATAGCCGGCGTTCAGGCCGAGAGCCATACGGCGACCGACTGCGCGGCCGAAGTACTGTTCGACGTTTACGACTGACTGCACGGCCTGTTGGAATGACCACACAATGCCGGTGCTGTACGTCTTTGGTGTCGCAGTTTTCTTGTCGATGGTCACGTCTGCTGTGGTGATAGATCCACCTTCAGCGATCCAGCCACCGCCGCCAAGGGCAGTTTCGACTGGTACGGCCACATCACCGCTGGCTTGAATCACGTCGCACATGCCGCGCATGGTGGTTGCATCGTCGAGCATCTCGAGGATGCTGGCTTCCATATTTTCGGGGACGATGTTCCCGCCAGACGTGCCAGATGTGAGCATGTCGCGCTGTTCGTATGTGGCTCGACCTTGAAGGGATGCGGCGAACGCTTCGCTATATGCTCGGCTTTCTCGGTTGCTTGTGACGCTACCGGAGACGGCTGGTGATGGTCGCTGTGGCTCGTCAAGAATTGCCTGAGCGCGTGCCAACGCATCACGCCGGCCTTGTGCTCGGATCTCTGTCTCGCATTCTGATAGCCGCTCTTCGAGTCGGTCATATTTTTGCTGGTCTTCGGCGTTCATTTCGCCATCCAAGATGCTACGCATCTCGGCATGGAGTCGGCGGACCTCGTCCATTCTTGTGTTTTCGTGTGACATCTTCGGGGTGCTCCTTGTTGATACGGATGTCTCTGGATATGCCGGAGTCGATACGACCGAAACGTCGTACAAAACAAGGTTTGAAAGGCGGCGATGTCTCCGGCCATCGTCGCCTCTAGTCCATTCTTCGCTCGTCTCATCACGTAAAGCGAACGCAAACGACATTGATTTGAGGTCGCCACGGTTCACTTGTTCGCGTACGTCGTGGCCTAGTTGGGTGTTTGGTATGTCGATCTCGAACGCTAGGCCAACGGCATCCTCTGATAGTTTCAGCGTGTTGGCTGTGCGGCGTGCTAGTAGTTTGCCTGAATCATGATCGACCAGGGCAAGCACCTCATCACCATCAGCAAGCGAGCGGGTGAACGCTCCCGGCTCGATACTCTCAGTGAATGGCATGGGGTGGCTGTTGGAATTGAAAAGCGCCGCGTAGCCGGTGAGGGTGTTCCCATCACCAGACATACGGACCTCTCGCATTGGTACAGAGCGGTGCTCTACTGTGGTCGGGTCGTGATGTATTCGCGCGTATTCAGTCATCGAAGTCGATATCCATTTCGTCGTCCTCGTCCTCGTCCATCTCGGCGGTGTCGAGTCGCAGCACGGGCGTGTCGAGTCCTTCGATAGGGTTCAGGCCGAGACGGGTCCGCATCTCGTTTCTGGTAATCACGCCGCGATCTACGGCGAGGCTCCACGCGTTCACCTGGTCGGCCAGTGATCCTTTGGTGAGCGCCGTAGTGTCGAACTCCACTTCTCGATTGCGTAGGATCTTGTTCTCAATCTCGGCGGTGATCATGGCGAGATGGACGGCGAGACACTGATCTAGATATGATCGGTTTAGTTCGCTCACGTTGCTGAAAGTGCTATGACTGTGCTCACTCAGCATGGACACGGGTACACCGGTCAGCCGCGAGACTTCGCCTATGCTCCAGTTGCACGTGGCGAGAAAGTCCAAGTCGGTCATCTTTACCGATAGAGTCTCTACGCCCATGCCATCCTGTAGCAGTACGACGCCGCCGCTACCGGCGCCGCTGAAGGTGGATTGGAACTTTGCTTTCGCAGCCAGCGCCATCTGTTCGCTGAGTTTGCCGGGATGCTTCAAGACTACGCGCGGTTGCACAGTGTTGGCCGCAACTGAAGCGGCTACGCGCTGCTGACTTCGTAACTGGGCCAACGCTTCGCGGCCTACGTTGAGCAGACCATCACCCCACATCCCGGTAGATCCGCCGGGCATCCTGAAATGCAGCACCTCAGACGGTGCTAGTTCGCCTAGTTCTTTGTGAATGTAGACCGGCTCGGCGCCTCGGTATTCGATACGGACGCTGCCGGATTCCAGCGGTAGCAACTGGAGCACGCTGTCGGCGTTGCTCTTTTGGATGTAGCAAATAGCGTTTCCGTGAATGAGATACTCGCGAACGATGTGCCGACGCCATGCGAAACTGTGCAGCGATTGAGTAGGCTGGCGCGTGAGTAGTTGCGCGGTGGGGCCGCCTTGCTCGACACGCCCGCCAGTTTCATCACGGCGAACTAGCCGCATTGGCAGACGGGCGATGTCGCCAGCGATCAGGGAGATCGCCCGCTGTGCGGCTGGTAGCCATTCAATGGTCTGTTCTGTGACTACTTCACCCGCGACGGTGCCACCGGGTGCCAGTAGGTGGACGACGCTTGAGGGTGCTTGGTTACGTTTGAAGATGCGGCGGAGAGATATCATGAACCGAGGTACTCCCGGCGTGCTGTCCGCTGTGTCTATTGTACTTTTTTCTGCTGTAATGCCAAACGCCAAACGCTATACGACCGGGCAGGAATCCGGCATGGCCACGCTGTCGAGATGAGCACGGCCGGCCATACACAGGCTCACGGCCGGGTCGATGGGGCCGTCTGATTTGGCTTTGTGGATTCGCACATTCATATTGACGTCGGTATACGTTCTGCTGCTGGCGATGGCTTTAGCGAGCACGGGATCATCCACATGGAAAAGACGCTCTTGGGCTACCAGTTCTTCTATATGTAGCGTGCCAGGTGATAGTTGTACGGTGGTCTGCTGGAGGCCGTACACCGGCAGCCCCTCGGCCTCTAGTTGCTGCTCGCCCCACCCAGTCAGATGGGGATCGAAGTAGCACGCCTGCACGTCGTAGGTGTCGCACACGTGGCGGATGGTGTCGTGGATTTGGGTGTAGTCGATGGTGCGGCCGGGATTCAACACGATACGGCCCTCCATGCCCCACTGGAGGATCGGCATACGAAGGACTCGCTCCCGTTCTTTCGCTTGTTCCTCTGGATAGAAGTACCGGCCCCACACCCAGAGCGAACCATCGGCCGGGTGCTCGATGATGCCGACGATGGCGGACAGGTCGCGCGTCTTGGAAAGGTCAACGCCGAACCACGCACGGCCGCCGACTAGTTCATCATCGGGCCGGCTCTGCCTCGCGCACGCGTCCCACCTCTCGGCCGGTATCCACGCCGCCACGTCGCCGGTGTACTTGCATAGGTGAAACCGGATGAACTCAGCCACGAAGCGCGGCCCCTTGGCTAGGTCGGACTGATACCGCTGCTGGAGGTCTTCAAGTATGACGGTCTGGCCCATCGACGGGTTGGCCTTCTGCCATTTGGCAGCATCGGCCGGGTCGTCCGCTTCATCTATGCCGGCGAGAAAGTAGAAAGTACCGTCGCCGCTTTCGCCGCCCTCGAGTACAGAAACACCCTCGTCGCGGTATTGGTAGTAAATCGTGGTATCGCTGCTGCCGGGCGTGGTGATCAGACACCCGAACGCGCTCCGGCGTTTCACTGTCGCCGTGGTGAGTTTCTGTAGTGCTCGGCTCTGGTACTCGCTGGCCTCGTCGCCCACCCAGAAGTAGGGATCTAGACCGTCGAGGCTATTCTCTTTCGCCGGGATCGCTTCGAGTCGGTTGCGGTTTTCCTCATCTCTCATAGATGTCTCGGTGATGAGGTATGTACGATCACGCCAGCGGCGCTTATCGCTATTGGCTGACGGTATCACCTCATCGGCCATTGAAGAGGCCATCACGCGGGCGTCGGCATACGCTAGTTTTGCCTGTCGTTGAGTGTTGGCAAACGTGTACACCTGCCGGCCTTCGCCTCGGAGAAACGCCCACAGAAGGACGGAGCCCATCAGCACGGTTTTGCCGTTGCCGCGTGCCACCTCAATCAGGCCG
>Ga0209645_1000894_pt1 | contig 15304 bp, 26 predicted proteins | sample ETNvirenome_6_30_FD_184070 | JGI IMG/M metagenome (GOLD analysis project Ga0209645, IMG submission 184070) | Marine viral communities from the Pacific Ocean - ETNP_6_30 (SPAdes) (version 2) | ecosystem: Environmental > Aquatic > Marine > Oceanic | place: Pacific Ocean | collected 2013-06-19
TTCTATTTTGGATTAGAGAACGAATACCTAATTGGCGCTTTAACTGGAATAGCACTACAAGGTCTGAGTTACCAAAACTGGAGCATATTAAAAAAAGATAGAGCAAGTAAATTCGGAGTGTGGAAATAATGAACTATTTTATAGAGATAATGTTAGAATTGATGGAAGTATTAGAGGCTGGAGATATTATAGAGGATATGGAAAATCCATACCATAGAGCAGTAATCAGTATCCTAACTACCATCATTAGGAATGAGTTGAACAATGACCGTATTACGAACGAACTACTTAAACAACTAGATGAAATAAAAGATATTGCAGATAAAGTGAAGTGATTTATTGGCAAGAGGAAATGCAAGAAGTATGGACTATAGTTATTTCAGAACTGCTTTTGATAATGTAATACGAGGCTTGGATGTACCTATTATTAAAAAATATGATTTTACGATTCTAGTGTATAAAGAATATTACAAGTTATCGAATCATAAAATGCATGTAGGCAAATCTTGGGATAATGTAGTAAAAAGATGTTGCACTATGTTAACTGAAAAGATGTATAACGAATGTGGATGGAAAACAGTGAAGAGAAAAAACGTAGAAACAAAAAGAGAAGAAAGATTTATTACAAAGGTGAATTAAATGGAAGAAGAAAAATTAGAAGTTAATATTAGAAAGAATGATGAAGAGATGACAAAGCACGAAGAATGTGCTAAATTTCTATTAGGATTAAGAGGTCAAATGATTGTTGGTCAAGCACTCTCTAACTCTATTAAAACGATGGAAAGAAGAATGCCGGAAATGTGGAGAGAACCCTCCAACATCAAAGACATGAAGTATGTATTGAATAATTTTGGTTTAGCAAAAGTAATGGATATTGACCATAAAGATACAAAATACTTTGTAAAGAAAAATGGTGAAACAGTTGCGGAATACGATGATGCTATTCACAATAGTATTGTTGCTTGTGAAGTGGCTAAATTCATGCATTCAGTAGATACCGCAAACTATTACGTTGCTTCTGTTGAAGTAACATTTAGCCCTGTACTTATCGATGGTGGAAGTAAAGAACCTACAGAAATTATAATGTGGTCATCCGATTCGGTATCTCTAGACGACGAATTTGATTTTGAAGGTGCTTAAATGTCTAAGGGCGATTTTACAATTATTGGTAGGATACCTAGAAATAAGGATGACGAGTGGATTATCAAAAGAGGTGTTTACTGGAATATCGATGTTGTTGATATTAGGTTACATAGTAATGGTAATCCAACTAAGAAAGGTGTTCGTCTTAACGTGGATGAAATTCAAACACTAAAGGCAATACTCACTAAAGTAACTAAGCACGTTGAAGGTATTGAAATCGCCCAAGAACAAGTAATAAGTGACGAGGAGTGGTAATTATGAATTGGATGTTTTTTAGAGAATATGATTTTGAAGAATGGTGTATAGAACATAAACAGTGGATGGAGAAGAATCTCAGTGAAAGTATGGTAAAGGAATTCACTAAACAAAAAGAAGAACTTTCTAATGATGTTGATAAGCATGTTTTCATGCTATACCATCTTATGCATATGGCTAATTCCAATTCAGAATATCTTTACGAAATAGAGGCTAAACAAGTATGGGAACTAAGTATTCCTATGATGCAAGCCTTCAACGCTATGTTAATGTCATTAGCGTATAGGGCTGGAGATGAACAAACGCATCATGCTATTGGTTTAGCCAATGCACTAACTATGAAGATATTTTCATCGGGTGACAATGATGAATGAGTTTTCCTATACTAGAAGTTGGGAAGATATAGAGAATATGTTAGATAAAGCAGAGAGAAAACAAAATATGCATTTTACAGAAATGCAAAAGAAGATTACAAAGAAACAGAGAATAAAACACATGCGGAACTATAAAGCCCTAGAAGGTGTAGTAAAATCACTACGTTGGGTTTTAGGTGATAGACATGTGGAACACCCCTTGGAGTGATTATAATGAATTACGGAATGGATGATGGCGACTTGGTTAAGAAAGCAGTAATGACAGTATTCTATGTATTACTTATGTTGATAACCCTAAGCGCATGGTTTCTTGCATAAGAGGTATAGTAATGAAATGTAAAAAACCAAACTTACACTTACCTCAATTTGAAGGTAGATATAATTGTCTACATTGTATAAGAGATGATAAAAATGAAATGGATAGAATTTTGCAGAATAAATCAGTTAATAGAACTGAAAGTCCCAACAACTAAAATAAGTAAATTGAAGGCAGATTGGGAAGGTATAGATAACAAAGAAATATTTTTGAAAATATTGTGTTTAGATTTAGAACCTAATAATCTAAAAACAAAGAAGGCTACTAAATGGCTAACAAATGTAATGAATATCTTTGAAGATGAACTCGAAGCAGAGATATATACCCATGGAGATATTGGTGAAGCCATATATTTCTTCGATGATGATGGTGAAGATTCGGAATATACTCTGAATCAAGTTCTATCATTATTGGAAATGGATTGTTCTAAAAGTGATGGAGAATCGTATAAGCGGTTTTCAATTACTTACAGAACTATGTCTTCTTTGGAAAGAAAGTGGTTTGTCAGATATATGTTAAGGACTCCTAGAAATGGGGTAAACACAGGAACAGTTAGAAAACTCATATCAAAAATATATGATAAACCGGAAACTGAAATTAAGAAGTATGCTCAGTTACATGATTTACCTTCAATTGCACTTACTTTAGAAAGAGGAGAAATACCATCTAACAGATTAACTGTTGGGAGATACATCGCTCCTATGTTGGCTAAACCAACACCAAAAGAAAAGTGGCCTAAAGAATACCTCATGGAATACAAGTACGATGGGGCTAGATATCAAATACACAAAGGAAGAGAAGTCATCATCTTCAATCGCAAAGGAAAAGTTGTTACAAACAAATTTCCCGATGTTGTTGAGATAGTGAAGTCTTGGGATGAAAAGGTGGAATTCATTATCGATACAGAGATATATCCTGTAGATGGTGAAGGTAATCCGGAACCCTTCAAAAAGTTCGGAACCCGTATTCATTCCAAGAATATTCAAGATGCTATTGAAAAATGTCCTGTAAAACTCGCAGTTTTTGATTGCATGATGTATGATGTTGAAAACCTAATGGACTTACCGTTAAGAGATAGATTAGAATATATTACTAAATTTCCTAATCAAGCAATTAGAGATACTACTAACAATAATGATATCTTTTATAATTTAGCAATAAACGATAAGTACGAAGGTATTATGGTAAAAGATTTGAATGGTAAATATGATAGTGGTAAACGCTCAGATAGTTGGGCTAAGTATAAACCACCACGTTTTGATATAGATGTTGTAGTTACAAGTGCTAGATATGGAGAAGGTAAACGTGCTACTGTATTTGGTTCATTCGATATATCTGTTAAAGATGGTAACGGATTTACCCAAGTCGGTAGTATAGGAACTGGATTTAGCGATATGGATTTGATGTTAGTAACTCAAATTCTAAAGAGAAACATAATATCGTTAGATAAATCTACTTATTCTTTTAGTCCTAGAGTAGTGCTAGAGGTTACTTGTGACTTAGTTACTCAGGATGCCGACGGTAATTATGGACTTAGATTCCCTAGATTAGTTAGAATAAGAAACGATAAACCTGTATCTGAGATTAACACATTAGACGATTTATTGGAGATGATGATATGAAGAAAAAACACTGGCATAAATGGATAATGGATATTGTCGAAATAGATGAGACTATTAATTCAAGAGTCATAATCGAAAGACTATGCGACCTTTCAAGAGAACATGGGAGAACTCGCAACATTCCTCATCAAGCAGCCGTTGTAGGTTTTCTAAAACTTAGTGACTGTTTTGAGAGGATTTCTGATGAACCTAATGGGCGTCACTCATACAAACGAATCGCATGAATAGTAAACTATATGGGGTATATTAATACACCCTTATTTCATGGACTTGGAGATGGATGACGAAATCAAGATGAAATGGTCTTCTAAGTATGGAAGTATCACGACTGTTACCTTTGTTGTCTATGGTGAAGTAAAAGAACATGAAGTAGACATGATGAGTACAATACTTGTAGATGAATCAGATATCGAAGAGTGGGCCGTTCTAGCAGAAAAAATACCTTGGCAGAAGGCTAAGATGTTTGGTATCGATAGAGGCATGTGCTTACAGTGGATTTTTCCAGATAAATTGAAAAAACCTGAAATTATTGAAAAGTTATTGAGCAAAGTCATGACATTTCTAAAACTTAAATACGAAAGCAAAGGGGTGAAAAATTATGTTTACACAAGAACAACTTGAAGGAATAATATTATCTTTGGCTAATCCGGAAATTAACCTAGAAAGAGATAGCAGACAGTCTATCGGTTATAGGATTAAACTGAGGATACATTTTAGAGCATCTAACATAGAATTCTTAGAGATGTTAGAAGAAACGCTCGACCAATATGGTATAGATACATATCTAAAAAGAACCGAAAGCGTATCTAGGCCATATCCATTACTAAGAATAACAAAGGTGGATAATCTCATTAATTTTCTAAATTTATTGCCGGACTTACCAAGTTCTAGTAATAAGTTTGAAGCGTTTAAAGAGGTTCTCACCATTGTTTCTAACAAACACCATCTGTTGCAGAAAGGCTTCGACAGAGTGTTAGAAATAAAGGGGATTATTACATGAGTCTTATAGGAATAGCAAATAAAGTAAAACCAATTTTAATTACAGGAAAAACAGGAACCGGAAAATCAACAATGGCAAAATCCTTAGTAAGCGAAGATGCTCTAATCTATTATGCAAATGAAATAGAAGATAAGGATTGGAGAAGTATTACTCAAGATATTATCATTGAAGATGTTCATTATAAAGCGAATAAAGATATTATTATGGATGTCATTAGACATTGTAAAAGTAATATCGTGATTACTTCTATTAATGAAAAGGATATTCCAAAAGACATTAAGAATTCTTGTAAGATAAAAAGGGCTGGAACAGTTAAACATCTACAAGATTCCATTAAGGGATTAGCACCTAGATGTCAAACTCCGTTACAGTCAGATATGTCAATAATGGAAATCGTATCTGAGTATATGCGTAACTCAGATAGAGATGAAATGGTTAGAATATTGAAACATAACAAGCCAGCAGATGTTCAGATAATGTCTTGGTTGATTATGAATCTACATCCTAACAAGTTAATATTCGTAGATGCTAAGGTGAAGCGAAGATGGTCTTCTAATTACTTCTATGAAATGTTGGCTTATGCTCACGATGGAAAAGTGTTTTCTAAGTTATCTTTTCCTAAGAGGGGAACATATTCGCAAGTTCCTAAAATTATACGCAAACTGAATCTTAAATTGGGTGACTCTCACTTGGTTCCTCAATTATTACAAGATGAGGAGTTCAAGAACTGGGCTTCTAAGAAACTTAGAACAAGTGAAACTAGGATAATTGGTATCAAAGATAAAAAGAAAAGAAATGCACCAATTATTCCTGATAGAACAAATAAATTAGATAGGTGGTTATGAAATGAAAAGTAAAGAACTAGAAGAGAGAACAAAAAAGGCAGCAGAACTAGAAGAAATGATTCATAGAGCGATTAATGCAGAAATGGTTGTTGATAGTTTACTTGAGGATTTAAGAGATTTTGAAAATATTCCCGAACCTCATGGTTGGTTAGGTAGTATAATGTCTGAATTGGTATCTCAATTAGAAGCAGAACTGGAGAGATTGTAATGTTATGGACTGAAAAATATAGACCGAAGATGTTGCATCATTTGATTGGACAAGAATCATTCAAATTAGATGCTGAGAACTGGATTGAATTAAGAGATATGCCAAATGTATTGTTACATGGCCCCGCTGGTATTGGTAAAACTGCTGCCGCAGGTGTACTATCACAACAAATGCTTGGTAATGATTTTGAAGCAAATTACTTTGAGATTAATGCTAGTGACGATAGAAGACTGGAAGTAGTTAGAACTACTATCAAAGATATCGCACAACAAAAAGCAATAGGTGATTGCCCTTTCAAGATTATACATTTAGATGAATTAGATGGTATGACATCTGATGCTCAAAATGCTCTTAAAAGAATAATGGAAAGATACGCTAACAATGTTAGATTTATTATTACGGCTAATGATAGAAGTAAAATCATTTATCCGTTGCAATCTAGATGTGCTAACTATTATTTTGAAGCACTAGACAATGAAAAAATCAAATCACTACTAAAGAAAATCCTAGAGAAAGAGGGTAAAATGCACCCCTCAGACTTGGAACTTGAAGACTTTATAAGTTTCTACAACGGTGATGTTCGTAGAACAATAACGGAAATGCAAGCCGCACTTGCAAGTGGTCTAACACTAAGAAGACAAGCAGATAAAACACTGGAGAACTACGAAAAAATCTTGAAGTTAATAGTAAGTAATGACCACAACAAAGCCTTAGAAAAATTACATAATGCCCTCTATTTAGGAAAAACTGTGAAAGATTTATGCTTTGGGTTACATGAAGTTATTGTAAAAAGTACACTTGATGATAATTCAAAATACAAATATCTTAGAGCAGTTGGTGAAGCAGAATGGAGAGGAAATTCGATGACCCCAAAGGTATTGGTGTCATGGTTAATAACACAAATGAGGTGATAAAAAATGAATAATGATATAGATAAAATGAATAAGAAGATAGACAAGTTGAACAAAGAACTAGATGTAATGGCAGAGGAAATGCCTGACTACGCTAAACTATATGCGGCAGTTATGGAAATCCAAGATATGCTAACTAAACTACATCCGAATGAGTGGTTTCAACACAAATTATAGTCCTAAAGGATAAAAAAAATGGAGGTAATATAAATGAATGAATTACAAGAACAAATGAAGAACGAAATTGCGAAATATGCAGAGAAGACAGGTATTTCTGTTGAAGAGGCACAAGCCACCTTTGACAGTTTGGTTACTGAGCATAATTTAGATACTAATACAGAACAAGGTCTACTTGTTGCTAGAAGTGTATTTAGAGCCAAGTTTGCTTCTACTAGAGCAAGAATGCAAGCAGAACCAACAAACGATAATACTGGAGATGAAGTAGTATCTTACACTAAGAAGGCTACTGGTTTCTTTTATGCAGTAGAACCACCCCGAAACTGGGAAGAAAACAGAAGAAACAACCTATTGGCTGAGTTCCAAAGAGATGCACAAATGGCACTTAATACTGGAAATATTGCAGTAGCAGTACAATTAGCCGACGGTAACTACGAAGTAACAAAATTAGTTGATGATGAAATTGTCACAAAGGTTTTGTCTAAACTACCTAACACTGAACCTATGCAAGTAGATGATGACCGTTGGATTATCCCTGTAGATAACAGAAAGTCCTTTGGTAGTGGAACACCTAATCCTAACTACGGTAGACCATTACCAGCAGAAGCATGGACTAGGAGATTATTCTTTGTAGGTCAAGTAGGTACAGACTCACAACTAAAGACTTTCCAACTACGTCTAAAAGATGATAGTGCTAGGGCTTTCAATCCAAGTACATTTACTTGGTATGAATTTGATTGTATCCCTAACTCTAACATACCAAACTTACTACATGGTAGAAAAGATGGTAGCACTGTTACATCTTTGAAAGCATTCCAATCAGAACTTGACATGAACACTGTTATTGATAGTGTACTCGGCAACATCAAATCTTCACTATTGGAACTGGAAAATTTCCACAATAATGTAAAAGATAAACCATCTCATGAAAGAATGGTCGTAGTTGAAGGAAATGCCGCTAACATGAGACTTTCATCTAATGGAAACCAAACAGTATATCTAAGTGATTTGAATGCTGAATTTAGTTATGGTGATGATGATAATGCATCTACTCCATGTTGGATTCCGCAAGAAATGGAAATTGATTTCGGTATCGGTAGTAACCTAATGATAGTAGGTCGAACTTCCCAATCCGTTAGAGATGGAGAAGTAATGCCAGTTAGTATTAACGTACTAGGTATAAATGTTCTACATCGACACGGTTCAACAGAAATCGTTTCTCAACCAGTGGAGGATTTGACCGATTGGTTCTAAGTTACTCACAGGGAGTTACCATGAAAAGAGTGAATTTAGTCCCACAAGGTAAGGGATATTTGTCCTACTCTCTCCCTTGAGTTTTTGAGGTGTTATAATGACGTTAACTAATATGAATAATAAACCAGCAGTAAATAAAGAAATGCAAAAAGAATTGCAATACCAAGAATGGAAAAAGCAATCAGCAGAGCAAAGAAAACTACAACTTGCTCGTAAGTTTCCATTTCAAATAATCTCTATTGAGGCTAAACCTAAGAATGGTAAATCTGGCCTTGCTTTGGATATTAGAACTAAAGAAGAAATAGAAGCAGGTTACGCAGTTCGACTTTTAGATTTTGATGATGGTGCAGAAGTTACATGGAAAACTTGTTGGGGTTCAGACCCTAACATCTATGTCTATTGCCCTAATCATTACAATAGTGATGGAACGGAAAACTATGCACTAACTATGCAGAATGCTATCCACTTTGTTAGAGAAACCGAAGAGATGATTTCGGAAGGAAAGAAAGTTAGAGCATTCGTTATAGATGGTATGGATAAGTGGAATGATTGTGTTACTAACAAACTACGCTACGAAAGAGTAAAAGGTGACAGAAAGAAAATGATGGACCCTATTCCACCAACTTCTTATGGAGCAAGAAACATTGACCATAATGAATTGTTTAACAGTTCACTAAAACTACAATGTGATAAAGTATTCATTACTCACTTAAAACCTACTTTCAGTGACCACATGAACCCTACACCTACAGGTTTTGTACCTAATTGGCATAAGGATGTTCCAGATAAGATAGTACAAATGATTGCTATTAGAGATGAATCAATAGGTAAGAATACCAAATTTACTGCTAGACTAAAATCTAGTAAGACTAATCCAAACATGGTTGGAAAAACTTGGACTATTTTTGAGTCAAATGGTCAAGAAGCCACATGGTACGGAATTCCCGAAATGCAAAAGAGGGAAATTTAGACTCGTAAGAGCAGGGTTTACCAAATAAAAACAGAAAAATTCGTTTAGGCTGGTTGTCTCACTGGTAGGGGAGGTTACTCTCTCTGTCTTCCTTCTGTTCCCTGTTATTTTTTATAGGTGATAAAAATGAAAATTGAAATTAACAAAAAACAATTTATTGATGCATTGAAAAATGTTGAATTGAAAGGCAAGTGGTCTGGCACTAGCGGATTATCTTCAAAGTCTTTAGGTAGTTTCATCTACTTTGAAATTGATGATGGTAAATTAACCATTATTAATGCAGATGAATCTACTGTTGTTGTAAAACACATTACAATAGAAACCGAAGATGAAGGAGCCTTTTGTTTAGATATTGATTTACTTAAGAAATATATGAACAAGATGAGTGACACTATTACTATTGATATTGGTGATGTAGTTACACTAACTTCCGAAGGTAAAAGGGCTACTATTCCTATAGTTACCCAACATCCGTTTCTTAATAGGATAGATGCATTCATGCAATATACACTACCTACTTACAGTGAAGACCTAACTAATATACCAAGAGTTGGGAATATTTCCCCTAGTTGTGGAATACAACTTTCGGGTAGTGATTTCATAGATGCTATTGAGTCATGTGAAATAGTTAATAATGGTGTATATCGTTTTGATTATTATGAAGAAGATGATACTTCTAATGCTAAACTAACTATCTCTTCTGCTGAACTTAATGCATCTTACAATGAAACATTAACTATGTTACAAGATTCTGGTGAATCAGCAACAGTGCTTTTTAGTGCGCCACTACATAAATTTGTAGATAAGAAAGAAAACATAAATCTCTTCATTGGAGATGACCAACCACTAATTCTAGTTACAGAAAACGGAATATTATTTAGAGCAAACAGGATGACTTGAGATGATTATATCATGGTTAGACAGTATCAGGGCTATCAAGATAAGATGGCGTGATGAAAATAAAGTAAGAAAGGAAAAGGTAGTAAAAGATTTCCGACCCTACTTCTTTATTCGTTCTACTGATAAAAGACCAGAAAAGTATAACACTACTCACAGAGTTGTTGGTTTTGACCCTATCAAACAAACGGGGTTCTATGAATACAAGACCAAAGATTGGATTAACTTACAAGGTCAATCATTGACAAAAGTTTTCTATTCACATCCTAAAGATATGAGAGATGCTAGAAAGAAATTCCAAAAAACTTGGGAAGCAGATGTTCCTATACTTAGAAGGTATTGCGTTGACGAATTAGATAAAGTTCCGGAATATGATTTGAGAAAATGGTATTGGGATATGGAATGGCTACCAGATAGTCATGAATACGGTGGAGCGATTACGGCAATTGGTGTATATGATAACTATACTAATGAAAGTAAACTATACTCATGGATTCCTAATGAATACGAACATCAGACGATAGAAGAAGCATTCGACATTGAAAGAGATAACACAGATGAATTACAGATGTTTGTCTCTGAAAAAGATATGCTGAAAGCATTCCTAGATGATATACAAGAACAAGACCCCGACATGCTAATTGCTTGGTATGGGTTACAAGCGGATGTACCTAAACTAATTGAAAGGTTACACTATAATGACCTTGATGCTAGAAAACTATCTCCTCATAAAGAAGTAAAGGGTGTCGGTTTCAAGAACTTAGGTAATCTAGAATTTAGTGCTATCGAGCAACCAATCAAAGGTCGTCTATGTCTTAATCTAGATATGGCTTTTGAAAGACAGTGGAACGATGCACAAAGAGGAACACTACCTAGTAATTCTCTTGATTATTGTGCTAGTGTATCTGTTGGTGAAACTAAGAAGAAAGAATCTAAATTTACTGATAGGAATGAATTCTTTATGAAAGCATGGAGAGAAGACACTGTTAATTATCTAGCCTACTGTATGCAAGATACAGAATTGTTGTATAAGATAGATGAAGAGATGGGTCTTAGTGAAGGTGTTCTTGCGATTCAAAAATTAATTAAAGCACCTTTCGGAGATTGTTTTTTCGTATCCCATATGGGAAGTACATATTTCATGCGTAACGCTTGGTGGAAAGCACCAACTGGTAGATATGCTGAGAAGCAAGAATATGATGGTGCGTTAATCTATAACCCTGCTGATGAGGGAACGAATGGCTTACATCTTAATGTCGCTGCGTTTGACTTTGCATCTCTGTATCCGTCTTGTATCTTAGCAAGAAACATTTCTTGGGAGACTAAGAGTGAAAGTGAAACTGAATTTGCCGTGAATATCCGAACTCCTAGAGACTTCTCAGAAGTAAAGATGTTTGACTATAAGTATTACAAGACTGACGAATTAGGGTTACTACCAAAAGCAATTGCTACATTGAAACCCCTAAGAAAAGAGTATAAAATTAAAATGTTAGAAGCACTAAAATCAAACAATAAGAAAGAATACGTTAAGTGGAATTCTATGCAAATGGCTACCAAGCGACTACTTGCATCTTTCTATGGCGTCGTTGCGCTTAATGGATTTGGATGGAACGATACAGATTTAGCCGCTAGTATTACCGCTAGTGCGAGAGAAGCAATTAGAGAAGCGGCATTCAAAGTAAGGGAGTTGGAAGTATAATGGATAAATTAACTTTAGAAACCTATGCCTTGATTCAAGACATGATACCAATGAGTGAAGCGTTAAAATTAACAGAAGATGATGGTTTAGTCATTCTAAAATATAAAGATTTGATGAAAAAATATTTTACTGAAAGTAAAGACATTAAAAGAAAAATAAAAGGTAAAAAGACTAAAAACTGGAAATACATTATTTGGAGATGTCCAGTTCAACTAGATGATAATTTCAAACCTGCGGGAAGATACCCAAAAAAAGGATGTAACCACATGAATATAATGATGACAAAACTCGCTTTAGACCCCGTTAATTTTCAATCTTCTCCATGTAAAAAATGTGGGAAGAGGACAAGACAACTACATTTAATGAAACAATTTAGTAATGAAAATGAAGCAAAAAAATATTTAACTCAGAGGCAATAATATGAAACGTGGTGAAAGAAAGGATGGTAGTGTTGTTAAGCACTGTGGAATTGGTATAGCATCTAAATGGAATTACTGTCCGATATGTGGTAAGAAAAAGGTGGTAATAAAATGGAAGTAGTTTATGCACACACAGATTCTCTTTATGTCCCAATCCCATCAGTGGAGAAGGCTCAAGAGATTCAAGAAATACTAAACAAACACATACAGGAAAAAGTATTCCCAAATGTAATGGGTCTTGAAGACCATCCTATGGATTTAGAGTTTGAGAAATACTACAGTGTATTGGGTGTAGGAGCCACAAAGAATCGTAATGCCGGATTCATCAACTGGAAAGATGGGGTCTTCCTCACGGAGAAAGAATTCGTTTGCACTGGATTTACTTTGAAGCGCATTGCGGAATCCCCACTAGCAAAAGACATTCAAAAGAAAGCCATAGAAATGTGGATAGGTCAGAAGACCAAAGACGAGATTGTTGATTATGTGAGAACAATATATCATCAAGTTCTGAATGGTGAAATTGAAAAATCTAGGCTAATTAAACGTGGAAGAGTACGTGAAAAAAGAATGTTTGTAAAGTGTTCTGGTAAGCGTTGCGGTAAGAAATACAACGTAGAATATTTGAAAGACTTACTAAAAATAATACCAGATTACATTTGTGAAAAAGAAGAATGTACTAAACCTCTAAAGTTTGCTACTACTTTAGAAGGTAAGAACCCTGCATACGGAGGAGGATTTGCAGGGGTATTTTATTACAATGAACACATCAACCCAAATGATAAGTTAGATGATTCTTTCTATTATTTGAGATGTGATTTCAGACCGGACCAGAAAAGAGTATTTACTAATTGGAATGGTCAAACTAAACCTGCTAAATATGTTGCCGTAAGAAGCATATCTGAATTAGATGATTACGAACCTAATTGGAAATTTATAGCAGAGGCCGATGTATTGAAGAAAGTAAAACCAGTCTTTGATGCGATGAATTGGTCATTGAAAGATATAACTAAAGACGATAAGCAAACGTCATTAGATGGATGGTTTTGAGGTGAAAGAAAATGGAATATACATATCAATGGAATCATGAATGGGCTAATGACCCATCAATGCCTATACTAAAAGTTACGAAGTCTTCATTAAATACTTTTGAATACTGTAGGAAGCAATACCAGTATAGTTACATAGAAAGAAGAAAGCAAGAAACAAGTGAAGCAATGTTAAAAGGAACTATTGTTCATAATTCTTATGAAGACTTTTACAATGCTTTTGATGTAAAGAAAGCAGAAAATATGGATTATAATGACATATACAATTATTGTATGAGTCTATTTCCAATAGATGATTACTACGACTTATATCAAACAATGGCTGCCTTTGAAACAGAAAGATTTGTTCAGTCAAGAAAAGGAGAAGCACTAACTGAATATTTACCATCCGGTAACGAGATAGCCTGTAACGCTAGACTAGTAATACCAAAGAATGCACATCCAGATTTCTCTCTAAAGAGAGATTACACTGTTCATCTACAAGGTATCATAGATAGAATCTTCAAAGAAGGCGATGGTTACATCCCTGTTGAATTAAAGACAGGTGGATGGAAAGATAGGAAAGCAACAGGTATGAGAAACGAAATGGCTTTCTATAAAGTACTAATGGATAATGACCCCGATTGTGACATGGCCCCTATTACTCATTGGGCTTGGTATTTCCCTGCGGCTAACCATTTTCAAGTAGAGAAAGTAAAGGCTAGGAATGTTAACTCTATACCAAAGCGTATTGCAAAACTGTTGTACGCATACGAACAAGGAGCATTCCCAACATCTTATTATCCGGCTAAATGTCAATATTGTTCATTTATAGGTATATGTGATGAGGCCCAAATATCACAGGCATGGGATTGGTAATTATGGAAGAAAAAACAAAAGGTATTGGAAAGGAAATATTCAATTTTTTATATCATTTAGGAGTAATAGTAGTATTAGGATTGATATTACTACCCATTATTTTTTGGGGTTTTCTAACTGGTTTGTTTAAAGGTGATTAAAATGAAAGACAAGATAATGAATAAAATCAATAGTAGAAACTGGAAGTTCCACGAACTTCTGAAATTAGATTCTATTGCTAAAACTTTAGCAGAGGAACTGTATCACGAAGTTGATATTAAGGAACAATTAGAACTGATATGGGATAAGAAGGTTCGTAGTGATGGGGCTACATGGGGTATGCTTTTCAAAGAAAATGTATTATCTGAATTGAAGAAAAGTATTGTTACTTCTTTTCAGCAAAAGTTTGAATCTGCAACAGTTAACTTCGATAATCAGAATATGGTCATTGAACCACCAAAGGTAGAGAAACCAGCATCTATGATAGCACCACCAGTTGAACAAACAGAATCACTAGAAGATTTAGTAAAAGGAAAAGACGTGCTACCTAATCTAAAAGAAAAAGATGGGAAAGTAAACACAAGAGCAGGTAATGTAAAAGTAAAGAGGGTATAACATGGATTTATTTGATGATTTATTAGATGGTCAAGATAGGTTGACCGATATTATGGAAGAGATACATACTACACTTAAGTTTAGTAATCGTATAATTATGATGGTCAATGTCGTTAATATCCTGACTATTGTTGTAGTTGGGATGGTGTTGATTCAATGAAGTTTCCTAGAGAAGTATGGCCTAGTGCTAATCGACAAACTAACACCTTCTCAAGTAAAAGAAAACTAGTTTACAACAAAGAACAATTCAATGACTTTGTTAGATTACATAACGGCAAGATGAACTGTTATACATCCGTATATGATTACGAAGAATATACTGACAAGAATGCAGTAGTATCTACCGTTATACTTGATAGAGTGTTCTTAGATTTTGATGCTCATCATGGTGAAACGGATGCAGTAACAGGGGCGCAGTTAATCGATTCTGAACAAATAGACAAGTGCTTAGTAGACTTGAAACTTGTAGTGAAATATCTAAATGAAAATGATTACAAACATGATATTTCTTTTTCTGGTAGAGGGTTTCACGTATATGTTTATGGTGAACCCACTAGAGACATTAGAAGATTAACGGCTTTCTTTAACTTGGTGAAAGAGTTCACAGTAAATGGTACATTAGATAGTTCTGCTATTTCTAGTAGAAGACTTAGAAGAATCAGAAATACAATGAATATGAAAGCATCTTATGGTGACGGATGTTATTACTGCATTCC
>Ga0209645_1000895_pt1 | contig 15294 bp, 15 predicted proteins | sample ETNvirenome_6_30_FD_184070 | JGI IMG/M metagenome (GOLD analysis project Ga0209645, IMG submission 184070) | Marine viral communities from the Pacific Ocean - ETNP_6_30 (SPAdes) (version 2) | ecosystem: Environmental > Aquatic > Marine > Oceanic | place: Pacific Ocean | collected 2013-06-19
ACAAGCCTGACCTACCACTTCGGTGAATAAGGCAGGGTATGCTGCTGGTGGCATGGTCTGCAAATGGGCGTTATAAGAAGCGATTTCACCTTTGCCATCGAACTCTGTGTTTCTTTGGATGTGCGACATGTAATCGTGGATTGCCCTAAATTTTGCGTTAGTTTTAGGGTCAAATACATCGTGCTCTGCGTCAAGGGTAGAAATCTTAAGGACGCCGTTCTGCTCAACATCCTGCCTTAATTCGTCAGCATTTTCATAGGGGTGTTCCTCAACAAAGTGGACATCAATTACACCCTCAATTCTTTTAAACATCTTATCAACAAATGGCTTCATCGCCTCAAAAGAAGCAACAGCATTCTCTTCATATGACGGAGCCGAAGCATAAGCCTCGGCGACCAATTGGCAATACTTATCCCAGCCGTCAGGGCCTGGCTTTAACATTAGTTTTTCATTTAAAGCGACAAACTTTCGCCATTCTGTTAGTATTTCTTTCATCACGCTGTTGCCACCTCTTCTTCGCCTTGGTCTGCCTTAGTTATTTGAACAAGATTTTTCTCCAAGTCTGATAAGAAGGTTTTGTCTCCCAGAGCATCAATGATTTGCTGAAGTATTTCTTCGGACTTTATTCCCAACTTAATTAAGAAGAGCAAGGCGGTGTCTTTTCCCGCATTTCTTTCCATTTTTTCAATAAATTCTTTGCCTTTTTTATTCAAGCTGCCTTTATTGTCAAACATGTCTTGCTTGAGCATGGCATTTTTTAGAAGCATGAGAACTTTGTCATCCGGCAGAGTTTCAAATTGCTTTTGCATGTCTCGACTTGTTTTAGCTAGGGTTGTGTTGATGTCCCTTTGTATGGTCGTAACAATCTCCGGCACCATTGACTCGAAATCGGTCTCAATAAAAGCTATGGGATTGACCAACACCAGTAAAAGCTCCTTGTCTGAAAGGGCGTTTCGTGTTGGAATGAAAACCGGCGTGAGTGGAGACTGCCTAAATTTCTTTATTGCCAATCTATACTCTGAGTTTCTGTTTAGTTCATCAATGGATTCAGGTCCGAAAATAGACCACACTTTAATTTTATTTATTTGCCCTTTCAAATAATTTTTAATAACTGGTTCGGTGTACTGTTTGGATTTTTTGTTAATCTTATTTAAAATTGCGGGATCCCTATAATAAGCCTTTAATCTGCCTTTGATATCTTCAAGAAAATCAACCCCTTCTATTTGTTGATTTTCAGACTTTATCATGCGAGCAAAGTCTCCGGGGTTTGTTTGAAACTCGTCGTTAGATCTGGGGGTTTTGTTCGGATCCTTAATTAAGCTAACAATCAGATCTCCCGCCTTAGTCTTCGGGAGTTCTGCTTCCTCTTCCTGCTCTTTTATAAATTTTCGCCACTCCGTTAATAATTGTTTCATTGTTATTCTTCCATGTGTGTAATGCCAAACCTTTCTGCCAATAACTTAGACAGATTGCTTGGGTCTTCGCTGTTTTCTGCTACGAGTTGCTTGACTTCCTCTCGCTTTTTATCCGAGAGTTCTTCTTTTTTATTCTCGTAGTCTTTTTCTATCTGGGTAATAATCTGATGATATTTAGCCAAGGCGGCGTCACGCAAAGTAATCTCCTCGGCATGTGATCCGTTGAGAACATCTAACTCTTTCTGGTGGGTGTCTTCCTTTACTTTAAGAACCTCTTTGACTTTATCAGTCTGCGCCTTGAAGTATACCCACACAGCAATTGCATAGAATGTGCCAACAAAGATTTGCCAATGCTTCTTTATAAACGCCCAAGTCTTGGATGCCCACATCTTTGCAACTAGCCAAAATTCTATCATCTGCCATGCTTCCATTGCGTAGCAAGGTCGGTTAACCCCTGCATTCCTATGTATGCCAAAGAGATGGCAACCCAGTCACTAGAGTCTAGTGGTGTTCTTTCATTAAGCATCAACACTGTGGCTGTAAGCCATACCATGAGCTTTCTTGAGACTATTTTTGTGAGCAACTTATCCAAGCCATGCCTAATCGCTGTCATCATTTTATCCTCCATCAGGTTTCTTAAATTTTAGGTTTTGAACTGGTTCGACTTTAATACCTGTCCAGTTTGGATTTAATTCTTGAAATATGTTTATTATTTTTTCTTCATTATACCATTTTTTATTGGCTTCAATGTGGAATATGTGCTTTGCGCCATCTAAATAATATTTTACAACCCAGTAATCTTGGGATCTCATTGAATCTCCTAACCTAATAAGTCTGTACTTTCAAAAAAAGCCAATGATACAAATACACCGGAAATTATCCAAAGCACTGTATTCATTGGCTCTATAACTACAAAACCAAAACAAAAGAATGTTAGAGCCTTTAGTAGATTAGACTGGAAAAATCTTTTTGGTTTCATAAACTAAATAGTTACATTTTGTAAATGATGCTATTTAAAGGTTCTTTCTTTAGAGGATTTTTCGATTTCATTGATAAATGATTTCTTAAGACTCAAAAGTCTGTCGAATTGGACTTTCTTCTTAGAGTCAACATAAAGTGCGGTTGGCTTCTTAATTTCGCCATCAATTACTTGTTCTCCAAAATCATAAAACTTAGACTTCGGCTGTTGTGCCAAGGCAGTGGATGCGAAAAGTGTGATTGCTACAACAACGAGAAACTTTTTCATGGTGACCTCCTAAGTCATTAAGTTATATATATAATATACAACACAATAAATCACTTGTCAAGCCATTTGTGTGTCTTTTTTTGTTTTTTGCACTTTCACAAGCCGATTCATATAACTTCTTATTTTGTCTGGTTGAGATTTCTTTAGCATTTTAAATACCCTCAAGTCTACTTCGTCTTCATCAAAATACATACTGGGCATATCTACAACGCTCATTAATGCTTCTTGGCTAATATTTCCCTTTTCATCAAAAAAGTTTGGATTTTTTTCTTTAAGCTTAGATTTAATTACTTGCATTTTAGCATAGAATTCTGCTGGATCTGTGATATATTCTTCTTCTTTGCTTGTAGGAGACTTAGTTATGTCACTCAAGAGTGCTTTTCCCAAACTAATGCTTGGCGCAAATCGTATGTCAGCTTGAGTTTTGCCAGCTAAACTTGGGAACAGGTCACCAACCTTAGTATTACTATCAAGCGCATGTTGGAACTCTTCCATAACTGCTGCTGTTATTGATTTTAAGCTAGTTTCTCCCGATTTTATAAAAGAGGGAGTATTAAAATAGATAACATTAGTAGCCGAATCATATATGGACCTTACGGTGCCCCGGCTGGTATCAAAGCCTGTTGCAAATCGACTATCGACATTCTCAGGAAACTCAGAACGATCATCTGTTGTTTTTATTGAATTAACTATATTGACGAGTTTTGGGGCTAGAGTTTTGTTAAAGTATGCTTTTATTTCTTCATCGGATGCTTCCTTAAATGCTGGGCTTCCCATTCCTTTAGAAAAATTGACAAAAGACTCGGCTGCCTGTGACGATTGGTATCTCTTTACTAGCTGTTTTCTGACATTCTCAACCGCTGTGCGAATATTAGACCTGACTCCGGATCCTATTTCTTGCTCATTTATAAACTTATTCCAATTGTTAAATATTTCTTTCATAATAATTTAAATAGTCTAGATTATTGATTAACGCATGCAAAGCCATCTATTTTGTCAATCTCAATTGTCATATCAGCAATATCCTTCAAATGATCTACATGCGAGATAAGAAGAACGGTCTGGTAATAGGATTTTACCATATCTAGGATACGAATGAACCCTTCCATGTTTTCTGCATCTAAAGCAGTTGCTGGCTCGTCCAAAATAAAGATGGATCCCTTGGGCAGCGAAGACACAGATAACAAAGCTAGCCTAATGGCCATGGCAGCAATAGTTTTCTCTGCGCCAGAGCCCATTTCAATAGGTCTAGCCTCATATTTAGGATGTTTGATGAAAATGTCTAGTTTATTACCCTCAGATTCAAAGAATACCTCAAAATCAACAACATTAGCCAAAATTTTGCTAATTTCTTCGTTGATAACTGGTAGTTTCTTCTTAATAACATCCAAAGAGATGCCATTAGTGTGCATGCAGCGCATGAAAAGGTCGTATGCGGCAAAATTGTCTCTCAAAGTTTCCATTTCTTCTTTCTGATTTACAAGGTTTTCTAGTTTTTGTTCTAAAGATCCTCGCTCCTTAATCAATCCAACAATTTCTTCATTGCAATCCTCTAAAACACTTTGTTGACCTTTTAAGTTGTTTTGCTGCTCCACCTTTTGCTCAAGAAGTTGCTCCAAATTCTCAATAGCCTCACGATTTTCTTCGTATTCCTCTATTTTTCCTTGAAGTTTTTCTATTTCTAGACCTAGAGTTGAAACCTTGCTTTCATTCTTTTCTATAAGAACCTCATTTCTAGAAATAGTATTCCAAATTTCTTCCCTCATATGCAAAACTTCTTCATACTTATTGATTTTTTTGTCGACAGCATCAGGATCTAGATCGGAAATTTGGTTGAAAATATTTTCAGAATCGTCCCGCAACTCTCGCAAATTCTGCTCAATAACTCCAACATTTCCTTGAGCTTTATAAGCGTCCTTAATGAACTTGCAAGAAGAGAATTCATCGCCGCAGGGCACCTCAAGGAGCAGCTTAACTTTGTTCTTATTCTGGACTAGCCTATACTCTTGTTGCTCTATCGCTTGATTTGTATGATCAAGCCTAGAACTGTTTTCTTCTATTTGCTTCTTCTTCTCTTTAAGGGCCGCAATATCAAAGTTATTAATCACTTCATTGATCTTCTTGTGATCATTTCTTTTTATCTTACAGTCATCCATTAACTCTTGAGATTCTTTCGTCAGGAGTTCAATTTGTTTTTCTTTAGATATCTGCTCTTCTTTGACTTCAACAATGTTGATAATCTCGGCTGGTATTGATTCTATTTTTCTAGCAATTTCTCTAATTGTGTTTTCTGTTTTTTCAACTGCACCAGAGTATTTCCTGCATTTATTCTCCTGCTGTTGCTTTGAGGCAGTGTTTTGCTCAAGGAGTTGTCTAACATCTTCAATTTCGGTATCATATTGCTTTCCTTCTAGTAGTTTTAAGGCACCTTTCATGTCAGCAGCGTCTTCTTTTGCTTTCTTGAACTTTTTTTCAAAGATCAAAAGATCAAGAAACTTGCCCAAGATCTCTTTACGCTTTGTGGAGCCTTCGTTAATAAAGGAGAGGCTACCTACCTGAGAAGACATAGATGTCAGCAGAAAATCATCTACTGTTCCAAACATCTTGCGAATGTTTTTATCTGTGCCATTTCTGCTATCACCATTGAGTTCCTCACCTTCCTGCGCTACATGGTCGTAGCAGGAGAAGTTGATATCGGTTTTAGCCTCTAGGGTTTCCTCGCCTTTGAGCTTCTTGATATACTTAGTTGACTCTCTCTCAATTAGAAAATCTTTTTGCCCCACTGAAATTTCTAACTTGCCAACTCCATAGTCTTTATTTTGGTTAATTACATTAAGATTTTTCCTTTCATTCTTGCTAGTAGAATTAAAAAGAGTATATAAAAGACCATCAATAATAGAGGATTTGCCAGAATAATTCTTTCCAAAAATACCAACGATTCCATTGAGTTTAGTAAAATCTACCCTGTTTCCTTCGCCATAGTTAAAGAGATTGTCCCATTCAAAAGATTTAAGAGACCAGTTGACATTTCTGGCTACTTCTTCTTCCTCTTCAGCCATAGTGTTGTATCTTCTATTGAGAGCATAAATTTTTTCCAAAGTTTCTTTGCTTGCTTCATAGTCTTTAAGATATTCTTTAATAAGCCCCTCTTGAACCTTAATATCTCGCAGATCTTCAATGTTAATACCGTCAGTTATGTCATTTACATCTGCCCTTTGTCCCGATGCTTTATTAAGAAAAGTCACACTTTCTGGCTTAAACCTGCCCTTAGCGATGTCCATGGCACGACGCATGACATCAAGCGGTAAATTATTCGTAGATACCAAGCGTAGGCGAGCGCCGCATGGAACATCTAGATTTCTTGGCATCTTGCCCTTTGGGGTCAGTTCAATGGTCACAAAGGGTTTTGGATTTGTAAGCGAATAGTGCTCACAAACAAAACTTTCCTTATCTTCAATGTCCCAAAGCAAGAATCCCTTATCAGGTGTCTCGCCAAAGTTCTGTTGAACCAGAGAGCCGGGGTATGCAACTCGCCCATCGTCGTCTAGTCTCTGATATGTCTTGTGGATGTCTCCGAGCAAAACATAGTCAAACGGAGCAAACTGGTCAATATTAATGTCTCCATGTTCCATAACCCACCCAGTATCGGTAGTAACGCCAGCAACAGAGCCGTGGAAAACAGCAATATTTACTTTACTTTCGTCCGTTGGGTCGACCCACTTGTCCTCGTCTACAATAGAGAGGACATTCAAAACAAAGCCATTACCCAAATCAACCTCTTGAGAAAACTTGTGGAAATGAATGTCCTTGTGATCTAATGCTTCAACAATAGGGGTTACGGCGTCAATACGGCTTGGATTACGCAGGTTTAGGTCATGGTTCCCAAGGATCACATGGAGAGGCGCTATGTCTGCTAAGTTCTCAAAAAGCTTGGCTGTCATGTGAAAATAAGCAGGGCTTAGTTGTAGTTTGGTATGAGCCGTGTCGCCTGTGTTAACAATGATGTCTGGCTTGAGTTCCCTTAGTTTTTCGTAGAGTTCCTCAAATACAGCGGTGTACTCTTCATGATACCGATGGTTGCGAATGTGAATGTCTGAAACATGTGCGATCTTCATTTAGCCTTCCTTACTAGCTCAAGTTCTTTGTTCCATACTGGAACGGGGTATTTTGCCCCTGCTGGTATGACCATGTAATAATACCTATTCCAATCATGATTTGTACCTTGAATTTTACCCTTTACCTCTGATATTATGCCGAGAGTTTTCATGCTGTCCCTAACCATTACAAGGTCTCCGACTTCGAAGTTTGGATTACTTCTAACCACTTTGTCGGCATCGGATCTGTTCCCTTGTTCGTTACCCATGTTACCTCTGCTATTCCTAGTTCTTCATCGATGCCGGTGATAATCCCCAAAGGAGAATTATTTGGCAAGCCTATTGGCGTCTTATAATAAACTAGATCTCCAATCTTCATAACAAAAAAGCTCCCCTACATTATAGCAGGGGAGCTTTGCAAAGTCAAGTGTTTTTTTACACTTCTATTTCATTGGTGTTTGCGTTTGACGATATAATGTTGGACTGTGGTAAATTCCTGCACGAAAGTCGACATCTCCGAACAACATTGTTCCTGTTTTTGTTTTTGCAGTGACACTATTTTTTACACGGCTTCCATTTACAACTTTTTGATATTCCGCAGCTTGCAGAGGAATGGCGGTAATGTTGAAGTGCGATAGCGGGAATACTTCTGTAGTCAAAGACACGCCATTATAATCAAGATCAATCCAAACAAAAAGCTTGTTATAACCAGTGTCTTCCGATGTGATCTGACGATCACCATTAGTATCGTAAGCCATTAACTGGGCGAAGGCGTCTTGTCCTGTGGTACCAAAGAATTCCGTACCATTGTCTACAACACCATTACCGTTAGAATCGCTAAACAAAAACCCATCTCCTTGTAGCCAGCTTGTTGCCGTTGGGCGGTTCCCCGTCATTGCAAAATTGACGCCACGCTCTACTCGGGTGATATCAAAAACACCATTACCATTCAAGTCAAGGATGATTGGGTCCGACACATTGCATGGGACAACCTCAAAAATCTTTACTGCGGCAAGGGAAAACTCATCTGCAATTCCCTGCTCAATAGCCTTTGAGAAATCAGTTTGAGCTTGGGCATATTTTAGTTCTTCATCGTTATTTGAAGGTTGATAGTCTGCACACAATGGATTACCAGTTACCGCTTGGGAGATGGAATTCAAGGCGTCATCATATACCGGGTCCAACATCGATGCATTCGCATCACAAACCTCAATGGGCTCAGACATCACCGGATAATCACCTTTGTGACCATTGGTTGTGAGCCAGTTGTTCATAGAGTTAATAAAGTGTTGCCGACCAACAACAAGACCTTTTTCCATCGAACTTTCAACTGCTGTAGGTGTTTGGTTGCAAATACTCTCTGTCTTCATTTGAACCTGAATTACGACACGAGTCTTTTCTAGACCGCTAATTGCACCTTGTTCATACCAAAAATCTTGCTCTGATAGCGTAGAATTAAAGTTTTCACGCTCGGTCTGCAACTCTGCTGCCAATTTTGAATAAGCTTCAGATCTTGCCTGATCTACAAGATACTCACAACTAGCCTCCGATAAAGGCTTTTCATTGTCATAAAACTCAACAAAGGGACAAGATGATACCTCCGGTAATGTTTCATCGGCGCCCCAAGTAATGTCTCCATTAAACAAGCCGAGTTCTTCTAATGCAAGATTCACTTGCTTAATATAGAGATCTTCACCCACATTAATGCCTTCAAAAATGTTATCTCTCAAAATATCAATTTCTGCTAATTCATCAACCGTCAGATCTTCAATGGTTACTCCTTCTACTTCCTCTACTTCAGTTGTTTCCTCTGGTTCAACTTCAGTTTCAGTAGGGTCGACCTCTGTCTCTGTGCCAGCTTCAACTTCTGTTGGAGTTGTACCTGTTTCAGTTTCAGTTGTCGTTCCAGTTTGCTCTGTTGTAGTTTCAGTAGGCGTTGTTGTACCATTGTCGTTTGCTCCCGTGAAACTGACACCTTGTTCTGTTTCAGTTGCTGCGTCTGTAGTCGTTGTGGTTGTATCCTCGCATGCAACCAATCCAAATACAAGCATTGTAGTAATAAAAAAGTTCTTCAAATTATTCTCCTTTAAAAATTAAAACTGTTTATAAACTTTTGTAAAAATGCGTCTTCCGACGACATAAGCCTAGCGGCTTTCTTCCTCTTAAGGAATTCTTTTTTCGGCATCTCGCCTACATCACTGTACGGAAATACATCAATATTGTAAACCTCCGCACCATATTTAATTAAATTTTCTACCAAATACGACGCCTTCCTTTTGGCATCCAAGTCAAAAGCAACATAAACTGGCGTGTCGTTTAAAACGATACTTTTGAAAAGTTTAGATTGCTGCTTCAAAGTGGAGCCTAAAATGGGCACCGAATTTTGTCCAGCTATTATAGCATCAAACACTCCTTCTGTCAAGATCAAATCTTCATTCCAATCAATAAAAAGCTCATTAAAGATAATTTTACTTTTCGCTGTTGGCGGATTCATGTATTTTCGCCAATCATTCTGGTAAGTTCTGCCAATAAAATAGTTACAGTCGCCGCTCTCATTGAAAGAAGGTACGATAATTCTACCAGCATACTCTCCGCTGATACAGAACCCAATTTTCCAAAACAAAATGTCTTTCTCATCTATACCCCTCTTTAGCAAATAGTTTTTTGCGGCTTGAGCTTGTAAAGTGTTGTTTTTGTTAGCCAGTGATATAAATTCAGATGGCAAGTCGACGACGATTTCTTCTTCTAATTGTTCTTGAGGGAAAATGCTCTCAATAATTGAGTCAAACTCAAGGAGATCTATGTCATCAGTTAGTTCTCTCCATCGACTCTTATTCTCGTAAGTGCCAAATTTCCTTACCAAACGGTAAATATTGTTGCCCCTATAATCACATATCCAACACTTAAATACATTTTTGTCTAAATTAACACTAAGTTTCTTTTTGTGGTGATTGCATTTTGGACAACTGAAAAGGTGCTCTTGCCCGGTTCGACCATATCTTCCGAGGAAATCTTTAAGAACTGCTATCTTTTCGCTACTTGACAAGTTCGTATCCTGCTTTGGCTATAACAATACTATCGGCAATATCATAATACTTGGGCTTCAAGTTCCCAGATTTTGTGTATTCTACAATAAATTTAGGCTCATTGTCAAGTAAAAACTTAACAACCTGTTCTTTTGCCTTAGTTCCTCTCTTAATAGTGATGCCACAAGACTTGCGAGCAGAGGCGGCTGAGATGTGTTCGGCTTTGATGCCCAGTTCTCGGTAACAAAGGTAAGTTACAACACCATTGAACGAAGAAAGAGTTGAAAGTGTCTTGGCTGATGAGAAGCCAGAGCGGAACATTTGGAGACTTTGTTCAATAAAGATATGCTCTATCTTGTATTCTCGCTGAATATCAAGCAGCTCTCCTTGAATGTGGTTGTATTTTGAATATATGTCTGGGAATTTGTTCTTGTTTCTTAGATCTACTGCAAATGTCTTTACTATTTCGCCTTGATCCACGATGGTGAATCCAATAATACTTGTTGAAATGTCTAATCCTAAAATCATAGGAGGAATGTAACAGAGTTTTTATTAGATGTCAAGCTTTAGTTTGAAAGTAAGATCTCTTTCTTCTGTTTTTTTGACTGGGGTGGCTAGCTTGGCAACTGCTATGAGATTTTTGTTTTCATCATATATGCCAATTTTTGAAATGTATGTCTCTTTTTTGAACTGCGGCTCCTCATCTGTATATGAGGCACTAACAACATTTTTTAGTACTAAGTTCTTCTTTTCTATGTAGAAAGTAGAGCCTGTTGTCGCAGTTGCTGCTTGTCCATAGCTTTTAAATGTTGGATTGTTTGAGTGGTTAATCGCCCCTTTGGGGGCATTTGCAAACATTGTAACGACTTGAGATTTAGTTGTACCAGCAAAATCCAAAACCCATGACGACTTTTGACCAGATATTGATATTCCGTCCTGTGCCCCTACTGCAAATTTCAGCCAGTTTGGTACCGTATCTGAATCGGAAGGGTTGTAATCCTCTGTTGTGTGTTGACCGCTTGTCAAATCCCAAGAACCAGTTAGCATTAGGAAACCCTCGTTGTACAGGGCGACTCCTGCGATTGAGCCAGAGCCGTTGCTGGCGGGGGGACCTGTTTGAATTAGCTCTCCATTTTGTTTTTCATCTTTGAGAGTACCCACCAAGGTGCCAGAAACAAAAAAGTTTAATTCTAATGATCCTTTTTTTATCTGAGATCCGTAAAAAATCGATGGTATGCTAATCAAATTAACATCTTGCGTATCCTTATCCCATCCGTCGTTAAAATTAGACGAGTAAGCATAGTGCTCACTGTTAGCCTTATAAAAATTCATAGTATTTTTTAAAGCATCTAATTCTTTCCTGTCTTGAAGAGAGGATGAAAAGAAGTTCCTTGTTATACTAGCAGATAAAGGATATGAGCCGGTTATTATGTCTCCAAATTGAAAATCTGAATTAAATCCGGTTGTTGAGATCGTCTTAAAGGCAGTCAAGGAGCCGTTTTTTGTGAGAAACGGATATATCAACTCGCCTGCTGGGCGGTCAACATTTACTTCGTATAAATTTAAAAAACCGGGAGGGACATGATTAATGTTTTGTTCCGACAAATCCCCTTTATTGAAAGGTCGGTTATTGTGATAAACAACACCACCATATATAAAAAAGGTGCTTTTTGGGAATGTCTTTAGCGTGTTTCTTACAATGTCATCACGACCAAATGGATAGTAAGGCACAGGGTCAACCTCCTGTTAGTAGTCCAGTCTTACTCTTAATGTCAACTCTGTGTCTGGAGTTTTCTTTAGAGGTTCTGATACTTTTGCCACGGCTAACAATTCATTGTCAGCCGAGTATAGTCCAACGGTGGTGATGTAAGAGGCTGGTTGGTCTAAACTGCTGTTCTTTACTCTAATTTGACTAGTATTGTCAATGTATGTTGGGTTAGAGCTATAATTAAATTCATTATGACCTGCTCTTGCAAAATAAATAGTAGAATTTAATTCTGTTGTATTGTTGAAATCTAAATCATAAATTCTGTGCCTGAAGGAGTCGCACGATCCTGAAATAGAGACACTTGTTAGGGCATCATTGATCGTTTGACCGGAAGGCGTAAATGCTACAGCAGAATTCGCACCCCCGGCGCCGCCGGAGACGATTGCGTTCGTAGAATCGGTACCTGCTCCGAGCATGACCGATGCGGTTAAAACTGCAATCCCTGCTTGGTAGAACAACTGACCAACAACGGTGTCGGCTGGAGTAGTTGCACCTGTTGCATAAAGTATTGCATATTCCCCTGCTGGAGAGTTTACTTTGTAGCTTGTTGCTGCGCCAGAATCAGTTATTGTCAAGAGTTCTCCAAATTCTGTTGCGCCTGCGCCGCCGGACATAAATGAACCACTAACCCCAAGCTTCAAGTTGAAAGATCCTTTTTTAATTTCATCTTTTTGAAGTAGTCTAGCAAAATTAACAAAAATGCACTCACGAAGCTTTGTGCCTGTGGCATAATTACCGTCTTCATCAAACTCTCGGATTGACCCCGTTATGTCGTGTCCTGCTAACAATTGAGCCATTTGATTATAAATGTTAATTTTGTCAGCGTTTTGGGTGTTTGCAGAAGCTGAAAGATCTGAGTTGTTTGAATACCCCACTGTCAAATCTATAATGTGATTCGCAGATGAGCTTAAATAAGGATAATCATACACAGACTGAAAAAGACCATGTGAATAATTTTTAATATTTGTCTCTGCATTCGAGCCTGTCAACACAACTGCTGGATTATTGTAAGTTCCTGACAAGATCGATCCCGTGATCGGAATTGCTTCATGCAGAAGAGTCCTAGTTGTTGTAACATCGTTGTTTAAGAAATTTTTAAAACTTGTTGCCATTTGATTATTCCTATTTTATTGTATTTTTAGAAACGAAACTGGAATCGTTATTCTGTATCCGGTTGTCGCCCCAGTAATTCTAATATTTGTATCAATTCTTCTAAAAGTTCCAGTTCCGCCATTGAAAGTAAGCGAATTTCCACTAGTCCCGAGGAGTGTAAACAAATATGTTGAGCTATTAAGCTCAATGGAAGGATTAACTCTAAGAGAAATCCTACTTCCTCGTGGACCCTGAATGGGGGAATTGCTATTTTTTGTCAAACTTATATTAACCATATCAGAGTCTGATGAGAAGTTATAGCTAGCAATATTGTCATCATCCAGATAAGAGTATGCTTGTGTAGACCCTTGCTGATCTACGACATATCCAATCCTATTATCTATCTCCACGATGTATTGCGTCTCAAGCAGTGTTGGATCAATAGTGAAATTTTTTGATATTGCTGTGGTGTTTAATCCCTGATCAACCATAATGACAGTGTTTTTTTCTTCATTCTGCCCAGATAAGAATAATCCCTGCGGGATCGTGTCTGCTCCAGAGGCAGAGTATGTACCTTGCTTGGTGAAAAAGTTGTCTGTTGCATCGTCGCATGAAATAAAGAATGTATTTGAGCTAGTTGCCGATCTTTTTTCTGCCGAACCATCTTGTTCATTGAGCAACATTGTGGGCAAGTATAGAAGATTTGTCTTTGGAATTGACAGCAGTCTGTTTTTCATCGTAGACATATTATTTGTCAAAGCTTCGATTACTGGTGTTGTCAAAATGTTGATGTCATAGTAAGCAGAGCCGCTGGAATGGTTTAAGTCATACTTAGCATAGTCGATTTCATCATCTGCAAAAGCATATTTTACAATCTTAAATGATCCGTCGCCCCTCGCTAATCTTGCTCTACCAGCGTCGGTGAGCACAGCATCTAAAATAATATCTCCACTGTTGTCTAAAAAAGCCATTTATTTTCTCCTAAAATGCGTATATTGCCTTTATAATTAGTCTTTTCATATAAATAGTTAAGTTTTTTAATTTGTCTCATTTAATCTTTTTTAAAACTCGCCCGGACCAGCAAAAGTTGATCCAGCCTTGACCACTTCTCCAACGGTGCCCTCTGTTGTTTCTGGTTGTTGCGTAACCTTTACTTGACCTTGAGAATCTCCGCAAGTTGTTATTTCTTCCGTTGGCTGTTCATGTCTGGAAATAAATGCTATATTTAAATCTATTATTTTGCCTGTATGCTTAGATTTAATTCTAAACTTATATTTCTGAGAGCCGCTTGATGTAAAAATCCCTTTATCTTTAATTCCGAGTACAGGCTTCTGATTGACTTGAGGATATGCTGTGTCGGAGTCTTTTAATTTAGATTTTTCCAAATTCACAATTCCTTGCAGGGTCTCGGCATCGATCTGTAATCTTCTTTTAAAAGGCTTAGTTTTTAGTCCCAAAGCTGGTTTTTGGAATTCATAAATTGATATCACTGGATATACAACGCCTGAATTTTCTACCATTTCCACCTGATAGACCGGTGAGGGGTTAGAAACATTGCCATGTACATCAACAGACCTAAACATGTAATAGTATTTCTTATTTTGTTCTAGTTTATCTGTAAAAGAATGTAGTTTTAAGGCATTTATAGTTTTCTTAGTACCATTTGTAAAACTTGGGTATTCTGTAGGTGGCACATCCATTCTATAAACCTGATATTTGACTGGGTAGTCATCCGATTTAAATTGCAATTTTGGCTCCACAAAATATGATGCAGGCAAAGCTGAAGCGAATAACGCTTCGGCAAAAGAAATTGGTGCTTTTAGTAAAAATCGATCTTGTGCTGTTCTGACCTTGTTAAATATGGGTCCATCATGTGCCAAATCAACATAAACTGGCTCTACCTCCCTGTCAACAGAGGGGGGATAGAAATTTATTTTTAAATCGTTGTTTTTGCCTTTTAAGGGAACAATATCGACTTCAGGTGCAAGGGATGGTGAATCGTGTACAATTGCATTTTTCTTATAAAATGGCACCTCTACAATTTTTACATCTGGCTCTAAAACAACATCGAACATTGCCATTATTTTATTTTCTTGATCTAAGCTTTTGTAAAAATATGCCCCTGTCCATGGGGATTGACCACCTGCAAGCATTCCCTTTACATCTACCCCACCAGCTTGAGTGCCGAATGAAGACTGAAGCGAGGCTACTTTTTCAGGTATTAGAACATTTATAATATCGCTAACTTGTTTGTTTTTTTGGTCGATTGATTTGTAAACATCTGCAATTTGTTTTTTAATTAGTTTTCCGTAACTAATTCCCTTAGCTTCTAGCTGTGTAGAAAGTACAAACGGCGCCTTGCTCTCTATTGTTTGGATTGCCGTGTTATATAAATTCCATATTTCAGGATAAATGGATTCTTGAAAGTTTGCAGCCATGACTTTATCTAATTCATCTTGAACTTGTGAATAATAGCTTGCGATTTCCTCTTCTAGTTTGGAATTTTCTGATTGCATTTTTGCAGTTGATTCAAGAGTTATGTATGTTGCCAGATCTGGGTATTTTATTAGTATTTCATTGACTCGCTTTCCGTACACTCTTGGTCTCAAGGAATTATACAATTTTTCAAGATTTTGCAAAACCTCTATGCCGG
>Ga0209645_1000897_pt1 | contig 15288 bp, 19 predicted proteins | sample ETNvirenome_6_30_FD_184070 | JGI IMG/M metagenome (GOLD analysis project Ga0209645, IMG submission 184070) | Marine viral communities from the Pacific Ocean - ETNP_6_30 (SPAdes) (version 2) | ecosystem: Environmental > Aquatic > Marine > Oceanic | place: Pacific Ocean | collected 2013-06-19
AGTGCTTCTTCATAATATTCCCAAGTCTGAACTGGATGTGCATTTTGTAAATTCACATAGGCCCAAGGCAACTTAGGATCACCACGACGGATATGAAGGAAGATCTTACGATCACCCTCAATACTATCCACCATCTCCTTACAAGGTTTGTAGATAGAATCCTGGAACTGAAAGTCCTCACGAATCTCTTTCTCTACATTCTTGAAATACTTTTCCGTCTGGAAATATCCATCCAGGTTTACACCATCAGGACACTCATTAAAAAGTTGTTCGTTAAAGTGAAACTCTTTCCAGATAGCCCAGGGCACATTATCAGGAATGCCATGATGTTCCTCTGTAGCACCAGTCATCTTGAAAGTCTCAAACATGCAGTAGTTGTTCTCACAACCATACTCATCAACACCTGAAGTGCCTGGAGGTGGAACAACCCAGTCAAATCCACGATTAGCAGCAATACCTCTCAGTGCTGCATATTGAAACATCTGGTTACCTAGACGACCAGACTTACCAAGTTTATTAAATGATAACATTAAATTTTCTCCCAAGACTTAGGAATAAGATCATTCATATTATAGTGAGCATATGCACTACCAAACCACATCTCAGGTGCAACGACTTTCCCTGCACCATCCTGCAACCAGGCACCCCACCAACTCATACTACTGTTAGCAATTATAGCACCCTTACACATAGACATCAAGCACAAATCCCAATATGGAATCAGAGATTGTTGAACTGACCCATCACCCAACTTAATCTTATTAGGATACTTAATATGATTCTCAGAGAGTAGGAACCGATCACTATCAAATAGTTTTTGATCTCTAACCCAATCAAGCGTATCGGAAAAAATTAGAACTGGAATATCAGAATCAAACTTACTCAGTGCCTTCTCATAATACTCAATTGGTTGTACTGGATGATGATTTGGTGTTGCAATATAATCACCACGACGAACATGGAGAAAAATTGCATCTCCAACATCTTTCATAATCTCCTCACAATCAGATACAATATTTTGATCGAAAGTAAAGTCTTGTCTGATATCCTCCTCAATACCTTTAAAATATTTCTCTGTTTGAAAATACGAATTGAGATTTACGTTATCTGGACAGTTGTTAAATAAATCTTCATCAAAATGAAATAGTCCAGTATCAATAGTTTGCCAGTCAGAAGGACCATATCCTAGATTCTTCTCCTTGACATTAGTCATCTCAAAGCATTGGAACAATCCATAGTTACAAGTTGACTCTGCATTAGCAGGAGGAATGACCCAATCAAGTTTACGATTAGCAGCAATACCCCTAAAACCAGCGTACTGGAACATTTGGTTTCCAAGTCTTCCATTGGATCCCAGTCGATTATACGATATAGTCATAATTTTTTTTCATTTCATTAAACACTTTTGCAATTCCATCTTGCATATTCGTTTTGGGCAACCACCATCCAGTGATATAAGTATCTGCTTCATTTCTCTTATCCATCTGAACACTATCCTTGGCAAGACCTGGACTAATTTTAATATCTTTACCAATCATTGAAAATTGTCCAGAGATAATTGATGCAACATCTTTAATTGTTGTTGCATGAAAAGAAGTAATGTGTAAAGGATCCTCTGGTTTAAAGTCAGTAAAGTTCTCCATCACTGTTTCCAGTGCTTCACAACAATCCTCAGCATACAAGAACTGTCGTTCTTCTGTACCATCAGTCATCATTTCAAACTCACCCTCTTCAAATCCTTTACGGATAAAATCAGTAATGACATGTGCCTTTTCCATATCGTTCTCAATGCCATAGACATTCCAGAACTTAACAGTTAGACCTTTAAGTGCGGTAGTATGCAATTCACCAACACGTTTCATAACACCATAAGGTGAATATGACATGTTACTCATCTGGGATGAAGCAAATACGAACCTCTTACGATACTTCTCAAGCAAAGCAAAAGTATTTGCCATCATACGAGTATTGTTATTAATAAAATCAAACGTATGTTGATACTTCTTCAGATACCGAGAACCACCAACATCAAAAGAAAGAAAGAATACAAAATCTGCATTCTTAATAACATTCTCAACATAACTGTTTGGTGTTACTCGAAGGTCATTCTGAGGTCCATCAACAATATCAACTCCAATAACATCATGTCCTTTTTCTTTCAGATACTCTTCTAAGTAAGCACCGATCTGTCCAGCAGATCCCAAAATAACAATGTTCATCAGTCTCCTTTTTCAATACGAATACTATCTTCATCAAAATGTTCAGTAGAAAACTCATACATTACAGTATCTTCTAATGCTTTCATCCTGTGTCTCATACCAGAAGGGACATGAAACTTTTCACCAGGACTTAGTTCTTTAACGTAAGCCATTTCAAAGTCGTCAAAGTTGCTCCAGTATACCATAAGTTTTCCACTTTGTACATAGAAAACCTCATCTTTTTTGTTGTGGTAATGCCAAGAACATTGCTTATCTTTACAGAACCATAGGATTTTTCCACAATAAAGTGGACCGTTTGTTATCCATTTTTCATATCCCCAACCTTTGGGAACAAGTTTAATTGGATCATTTTGAGAAGAAGTCATCGGAGTGTACCCCCTTATCGTCAATATAATAGTCTGCAGATGGTTTACCTAGAAATAATTGATGATACTTACATCCCCACAAACTCAATTGTATCTCTGTAAATTCGTAAAATTCTTTCTTTGCCAAGTCTACATTATTTTTGTGCCGACCCATTCCTCTAGCAGTAAGGTATACGATTGCGTGACCCTCATCGTACAGTTTATTTATTCTATCAATTCTATCCTGAATTGGCATCGCTTGTTCATATCTCATCTCCTCTGTGGGGCCTGGAGTACAGATAGTCCCATCAATATCAATTACATATCTCATTTACATCCCTCTCAGATAATACATAAGTTCCAAAGTGTGTCACAGCAATGGCTGCTGCTTTATTTGCATAAGGTATTGCTGTCTCTATTCTACCATATAAAAGATAAAAGTAAACCAAAGCAGAGAGAAAAGTGTCTCCTGCACCACATACATCAAAGACACTTACCCCGACTGCTGGATAGTTTTTACCTTGATAATCAACACCCTGTGACCCCTTAGTAACAATCAGATTAGGTGAGTCTTTCAGTTCCTTATCAAGTTTAGAATACTCATCATCATTTATTTTGATGTATGCATAGTCAACTGGCAAAGTGGTCTTCTTACTGTCAATGAATACAGGTCCATCAAACCATTCAACCAATTCATAAATTCTTTTTGTTGTTAGAAAACCCTTATCATAATCTGATATGACAAGAGCATCAAAATGATCTTGGGGAAGATCAAAATCTAAGGGTTTTATAAAATCCTCAATATCAACTCTCAATATCTGTTGATTGTGTCTCTGATCAATATATCTACGCTTTATAATTTTTTCTTCATGAGTTAGAATATAAACCTCAATACCAAATGATTGTAAATTTTTTCTGACATTCCATGCCATACCTTCTACGGTTTGAGTATTTCCACAATTAAGAATAGGAACTGGTGCTTCTGGATTTAATCGATCACAAATACCATAAACATATTCATCAGTACAACTATCTCCGATCAATAATACTTTCAATTGTTTTTGTTGTTGCATAATCTTCTATTCTATCAAAGAACCTCAATTCAGCAGAATACATAGAACCAATTACTGACTTGTCTTTCCAGTCAGATCCTACGACCATTATATCAGGTTTTACCACCTTTATACAACGCTCTAACTCTTCATCACTATCAAATACTACGACGTAGTCAACTGTCTTTAAACTCTGGAGCATAAATGCTCTGTCATGTACATTGTTAACTGGTCTAGAGGGTCCTTTCTTCTCTGCAACCCTTCTATCACTATCTATACCAACAATGAGAGAGTCACCCAGAGATTTAGCATAGTTTAAAAGTTTGATATGTCCTGGGTGTAAGATATCAAATGTTCCGTTAACAAAAATATTTTTGTTCAATGATATGTCCATGGAAGATTGTGTAGTGGTATTACATAGGCATCACTCCAACCACCTGAGCGATGCCAGAGATGTAGTGGTTTATCCTTTACCTTATCAAATAGGTCTGGAACTTCTAACAAATAATTCAGGGAAGTTTCAATCATATAAAATCCTTTTGCATTCTCCAGAACTTTATACCAATCAAAAATACTATACCCATCTATTATACCATGTTCGACTACTTTGCATCCATATGTTTCTGGATCAGATGGTATACCTGAATATATTTCTTTGGTTGGTCGAGTTTGCCAGTTCTTATTTACATAAACATAATCTTCACCATCTTTCAATCCTAGAACATTATAAAAAAGTTCATCTTCTTTTTCTGTATTTCTATCAAACCTAATATAGTCTCTCCAATCTCTCCAATCTGCACATACCACATTATACTTTCTTTGCATTTCTGGACCAAACTCATCGTTCCCATGTCCGTTATAATACAAGAAATTATCGTCTTCAAAAATAGGTGTCTTATTGCTATAATATTCCTTTCCTATAAAATCAACATCAGGAAGTGGTTTACCAATATCCCAATTCTCAAGTACAACCCAATTTATTTCTGGAATATAATCTTTTAACCATCGAAATTCATGAAAAACAGGCCAAGTAACTTTATACCCATCTGCAATAAACAGGTGGGCTAGTTTTTGCATAAACAAAATATCTCCTAGTCCACCTGGGAGAAATATCAAAGCATTCTTCATGATTCGTACCACCAAACTGTGTCATAATCAAACTGTTTTAAATGATCCATTAAATTATTCCTAATAGTACCCTGATCAATATTTTGACTTATAAATTTTTTCCAAGTATCTGAGGTAATAAACTTTTCATTTATGTACCAATCTTCCATAGAATAAGAACCATCCATAACATCAGAAACAACTCTAGTATATCCTTTAGACTCTAATATCTCTCTGGATTCCTTCCTTTCTTTTGTTCCTCCAGCCCAATTATCATGTTCAAAAGTAATAACCGAAAAAGTAAAATTATCAAAATCTATGCAATTTAAACATTTAAACGATTGCCAATAAGGATCGATGTCTATCTGCAAATAATCTATGTGTGTTGGTAAGTTATTTTCTTTAACTAATTTAGTATAATCATGTTTAGTAGCATCCCCACCAATGACAATATTTTTTCTAATTAATCGAAATAAATCATTCTTCTCTTCATCAAATTCAAAAGAGATACCTTTCCAATCAAATTCTGTCTCTAATAGATAAGTATTATTATTATCTACAGGAACAGAAGATCCTATCTCTAAATACGTTCCACCTCTCTTTTGATCAAGAACTGATAAAACAAAAATATCTTGAGCAGATTGTGAATATGATTTTAGATTCATAGTTTTGATCATGAGATTTTGTCGTACCAATACTTGAGAAGGTCATTGAGGGTGGTATCAATATCATACTCCTCTTTAAAATCAGTCATCTCTACCAAGTTAGTAGAGTCACCATGTTGGTAATGAATTTCGTGCGGTCTCCAGAAGGGTTCGTGAATCTTTTGTTCAACCTCTTCCAATCCCGACAGTTCAATCAACTTGTCAGTGAAGTATTGCATCTTACGAGGAGTGTCACCACAGATGTTGAAGACGTGATTAGTCACATCTGGGTTCATCATGGCCAGATAGTATGCTCGAACAGTATCACGAACATCCATCACCACACGCGTGGTAGACAGATTGCCGATCTTGAGGACAGGTTCTTGAAGTCCTTTCATCATCCTTGCAATTTGATATGCATCAGATGAGATGGAGAAGATACGTCCTCTTCGTGGTCCAGTGTGAGAGAATGCTCTGGTGATAAATCCTTTTAAGAATCCATTATTGAATCTCTCTTGGAGATACACATCAGTTGCTGCCTTAGAGGCACCATAAGGATTAGACGGGACAATGGCATCGTTCCAGTGAATCTTACGTCCATCCTGTCCAACATTACCATACACCTCTGATGTAGAACAGAACATCACCTTACAATCAGGTTGATGGTCTTGAAGGACTTGAATTAGATTGGCACTACCCATAACATTAGTCTCCATAGTCCCGATAGGATCATGGAAACTGGTGGGTGGGTGTGACTGTGCTGCCAGGTGAAAAACACCGTTAAACTCATTCTCTTCAAAGACCTTACGCATTGAGCGATAGTTAGTCAGATCTCCATACAGGAAAGTGATAGAGTTGTAAACATCATCAGGAACAACATCACGAATGTCACTCTCCATACCATTGGTACGTCTAATTAGTCCATATACCTTATGTCCTTCACGATGAAGAAGATTTGCTAAATGTGCTCCAGCAAATCCAGTAATACCAGTGATTAAAAATTTCATTCATTCAACCTCATTAGGACAACATTCTCTCCAAGTATCTCTATCATACTCTACCATTTTCCAGGGTTTTTTAAACAAGTTATTGATCATAGGAGGAATAAACTTGTAATGTCTAGGGTGACAGACCATTAGTTCTGCCTTGACATCTAGGGATTCTACCACATAGAGCATAGCTGTGTCAACAGTATGAATCTGTTCAGCATTCTCAAATATCCAACACCAATCAAAGATTGTGGCTTCATTGAAGACCTGTAGTTTGATCACCTTCCCATCATAATCTTCAGGGATAGATTTGACTACACCGTTATTTATCATGTTGAATCCATAGGAATCATTATAGATTACAAATGGGTCACCTTTCTCAATACCAAGATGTTTTCTAAGATCATCTTCTGTTTCGTGATTTCTTTCAAATTTCACTGAGGATGCCCAGTCTTTCCAGTCAAGACCGTACCTGGTATATTTAACTCTCATCAATTCAGGACTACTCCTATCAACCATATCACATAGAGTGAATACTTTATCTGTATCAGATGGTTGAAACACATTGGGTCCTATCTTTGCTGGTGAAATGACTCTTTTGATTCCACTCTCCCAGAATGTTGGAGCAACTTTCCAATAAACATCTGCCTCCTTTGAGAGTTGTTCAGCGAAATTGAGTGTAAATAAAATATCACCTAAACAACCTGGTTGATTAATAAAGTACTTCATAATTCAATCCAACACACATCCTCTTCAGGTTGTCCCCAGATAATCCTACTATCACATTGGTGTTTCACAATATCATCAACAACATATACCTTATGACCTGCCTCAATTAGTCCCAGACACAGTTTATATTGTTGACTCTCTGTGATAATATCTGTTCCTTCCTTGTATGCAACAGACTTAAATGCATATGGGAGGTTCTTTTCATTGTGACCCAAGAACCAATTCAATAGAAACTTAGAGTGTTCCTCGTTAAAGTTGTCAGTGGTGAACCCCAAATTGTACTCAAGACCAACCTTCTTTGCGTAGGCTGCAAATGATCTATTGTCTCTTGGAAGACAGGGACCACCATAACCATACCCATAATTTAAGAACTTCTTACCTACTCTAGTGTCAGAACCAATGGCTCCAAGAACTGTATCAATCTCATCGGAGATACCACTCTTTGCCATCACTTCACCAACCATATTGGCGTAAGAGATTTTAGTGGTAAGGAAACAATTTACAGCCAACTTGACGAGTTCAGCAGCAGTGGTACTCATCTCATAGATAGATGGTTTGGTCAACTGAAGACCGTAGTACATCATTCTGATTTCCTGAAGATGTTTACCTTCACCACCAATCAGAACCATATCGGCATGTTGTAGGTCTTTGATGATGGAACCCTGAGCAATAAACTCTGGATTGTAGTATACATCCACACCAAACTCTTTCAAGTGGTTTTGAAAGTCTGCACAATCACCTGGATTGGTTGTACAACCAATAACCAAAGACTTACCACTTACATCAAAATCACAGTTCTTGATGTCTCTGATAACTTCTCTGACTGAACTCACATCGTAACTTCCATCAGGAAGAGATGGTGTGGCAACAAGAGTGAAGATGATATCACACTCTTTAATGACTTCATAGTTGCCATGAGAGAATATAATATTAGATTCAGAGAGTAACTCCTGAACCAATGGTTCATTAGTTTTAATGACTTTATTTTGTAGATTTTGGATATATTCTTTTCTAATGTCTGAAGCCATGACTTCATAACCAGCCTTTTCTAGGAGGAGTGCAAGACAGATACCCAACCTACCTGCACCTAATAAACCGATTTTCATTTTAGTTTTGCTGTAATTAATAAGTGCCAACCAAGATTTTTCTCTAGAACTCTAAACATGTCGTCAGGCATCTCAGCAAACCATGGTTGCTTTACATACTCTCCACGTTTGTAAGGTTCTACTTGATATGGGAAGATGTGGTCTTGTTCAATAGAAAGGACATCATACCCCTCCATCAATTCGACAACTTCATTCCTAGTGTATGTATTAGCAATGGGACAACCATACTGAGCCTCAGGTTGATCAAAACCTGCCTCAATCATATAGTTTTTCCATGAGTCCTTTGCATATAACATAACCTTAACAATACTATTCTCATTCATGTACTTCTTCATCTCAGAGAAGATTCTAGCAGGTCTAGGGCTATGGTGAATGACACCAAAGGAATAGATCAAATCGAAGGTCTGTGGAGGAACAAAGGTAGAAAGAAGTTCTGCGTTCCCTTGATAGAAATTGCCACGTTGTTCAAATAGTTCAAACCTTTTCTTTGCAAGATTGAGAGTAGATTCGGACAGTTCAACACCTGAGTAATAGGCACCATTGGATGCGAAGTTGATTCCAGCAGTGGCCATACCACAACCAATCTCAAGGACCTTCTTACCATTCCACTTCTTGAAATCAGAAAAGGTTTTGATATGTGGTTCGACAAAGAACTTCTTATCAGTTACATCCTTGAAGTACTCAAGAGTTCCTACTTCTTTGTCGGAGTGTCTGATATTACAGGGACGATCATCCCAAAACTTTTTTACTTGTTCTATAGTTGCTGTCATTTGACCCAGAGTGTTTTGTGTGGTTCAGCAGATAAATCTTTAGTTGGTTCCTTGGTGTAATACCAGATGGAAATAGATTTTCTGTGAAAGTTATTCTGTGTCTTACTTACACCATGATAAGTCTTATTGTTAGTAGCGAAGAAGACACATGTATTAAGTTGTGGTACTACAATCTTTCCTTTGTTCAGTTGTGTATCGAACATTTCAAAACATCCACCACAATCTTCATCCCAGTCGTCATTGAGATAGAAGAGCAAGTTGACCGATCGGTATGCCTCAATATCGTTATTATAATTGAAATCGATGTGAGTAGTCAAGTGACTTCCTGGTGGATAGAAGTTCAATCCTCCACCATACAAACCCTCATCAATAAACAAATTATCAATCCCAGTATCGTCACTAATCCTCTGAATAAAGTCTTCACTTTCTAAGTCACAAAGAAAGTCCACAATACTTTTAGGCATTGCGGACTTATCAGTTAATTCTTTTTTATAACCGTACTCAGATTTGAAAACCTTACCGAACTTTTCCCACACTTCATCATGATAGGCAGGAAAGTCTTGGCAAAGAAGTGATGCTCTATCTTCATCAATGAACTCTTTAGAATATCCATGAGTCCAGGGATAATTCAGAACATCATATTTCATAGTACAAATGTAGGGATAGGTTGCATCTTATGTTGGTTCATCTGATTGAACCTTTCAAGAACCTTTACACCTGGACCAGTACCATTCTCCATGGCCTCTTCCAGTTGTTCATATGTGGCACCAAGTTGGTCCTCATCAGTTCTCTTGTCATCCCACAGACCATCAGTGGGTGGTGCCTGAACAATACGTTCATCGACACCAAGGAACTTACCAAGTTCCCACACTTCAGTCTTGTAAAGATCTGCGATAGGGGCAACATCAACCCCACCGTCACCATATTTAGTGTAAAATCCTACACCATAATCTTCGACTTTATTACCTGTACCGACCACAATACCACGGTTCTGACCAGCCACCTGATACAGAGTTACCATTCTCAGACGGGAACGAGTGTTAGCCAATGCGTGACTACTAGTACCCTGTTCTCCCAGTGTCTCCACGAACTGATCGAATACATCAGTCAGATCATAAGAGAAGGTAGTCACGTTAGGGAAGTTGTCCTTCAACCACTGGAGATGTACATCGGACAGTGACTGTTGTTTTGGATCCTGATGAAGTGGCATCCCCAAAGCAAAGACTGGTTTACCAGTACGTGCAGCCAGAGTAGAAGATACTGCTGAATCAATACCACCACTGACACCAATCACAAAAGCATCCATACCTGACTCTTCAACATACCTATCCAGCCATTTACTGATTTTAGTGGCCAGATTTTCATAGTTATCGATTCTATTCATTGAAATAATTTAGATAGATGAAATCTTCAGCAGTTTGAGTTTCTAGAACTCGATTGTAATTATCTTTCACTGCATCTAGGTGATCATAATAATAGTCTTCGGTTATAATTTCTGAGTCAAATGATACATTACCATCATCATCCATGTCCATAACAAGGATACCATCAAGATTATAAAAATCACCAATATCTGGAGCACCCAAATAAACTGGAATAGTACCAGTTAAAAGACAATCATGAAGTTTTTCAGTGAAGTAAGATTCATAGCAAGAGTTTTCCATAGCAAAGGAGAACATATAATCCTTAACTGCATCAATCTTACGCGGAATAAAGTTAAATGCTTTTCCATACATATCAACTTCGCCACTATTAGCAATTTGATTTGCAATTTCTAGTCGGAACTTGTGCCCATCACTCATCTGAAGATCAGAAACAATACAAGAAACTAACTTGTTTTTCTCAAAGACACCAACTTCTTCGATAATACTTCCTTGACCAAATACAAACTTAAAAGTTGGATCAAGATCTAAAAGTTCTTTATCATGAGTGAAAATTGCATCATATGCCTTGATGTAAGGTTCAGGATTTCTTTTAATCTCTGCAGTCATTGGATTATACCAACGAGGTTCGATTAACCACCCATACTTCTTAGCACTGGTACGATCATCCAATCCTAGTTGAATTAATCTCTCCGTATAGAAAGTTTCATCAGTTGATTCCAACTTGCGAAAAGTATCCATGTGGTTGTTAAATCCCTCATGAATCCACTCAACATGTTTTGGAAATCTATTCAATGCCAGATATCCATTTTGTTTTCCCAAGTCACACGTTCCAGTATAACTGAACGTATTATCAACTAATTTAAATTTTTTCATTTTTCTACAATAAACTCTTCAGTAACAAGGAAATCTAACTCTGTTTCTTTCAAAACATGAAATGCATCTTCATAGGTTGTAAGAATTGGTTTTCCTTTGATGTTAAACGATGTATTAAGGATAACAGGAATTTTACCAACTTCTTCAAGCACAGTCAAGATGTCATAAAACAATTTATGTTGACTCTGAGTGACAGTTTGAAGTCTAGATGTATAGTCAGCATGAGTAATAGAAACCAGTGATTCTCTATGTTCTTCTTTGACTATAGGAGCATAACTCATATATTCAGACACACAAGCATCATCAAAATATAAATCTTTATCTTGAACTCTACATACAGGAGCAAAAGGTCTAAACCATTCTCTAAATTTAACCTTAGCATTCAATACATCCTTCATATCTTTAAATGAAGGATCACAAATAATACTACGATTACCCAATGCACGAGGTCCTACCTCAGACTTACCTTGAATAATTCCACCTATCTTCCCTTCAGAAATTAATTTAACAATCTTTTCAGCTGTTATAGGTTCACACTTATAATCCTTTCTATAATCATCTAAAGATTCTCTATCTAAAATATCAAAATTATCATATACAACTGGTTTAATTTTCTTTTTAGTCTCTAACAAATATCCACCTAAAGACAATCCACAATCATTTGGATTTGGTGGTACATACAAATCAAATCCTTTCTCATTTAAGTATCCCTTTAATTTTTGATTAAACAAAACATTTAAAGCACATCCACCAGTAAATACCAAATTAGATTGTCTTTGTTCATAAAGACGTTCAACTATCTCAAAAACCAATTCTTCAAAAACAAATTGAGATGTTGCTGCCAAATCATAACCCTTCTGTCCAGAAAGAACATCGTGAGTATTAACATCAAATCCTAACATACTACTAAGAGCAGGAAGACTATGAGTATACACTGTATAATAATCCCTAAGAGGTTGAATCCAATCCTCAATAACATTCCCATAAGCACAAAGTCCCATTACCTTTCCAGCCATTGCTATATTGGCTCCCTTCTTAGAAATCTCTGAAATAGGAAATCCTATCTTTCCATATGCAGCACCAAAATCAGTATCTATTCTTTCTATTGGATGTATACCCTCACTATCCCCAGAGTAAATCTTAGTTGTAGTTGATACACCTTCATCCAATCCACCACCATCAATAGATAATATAAGAGCTTCATCAAACGGAGATTGATAAAATGCAGATGCAGCATGGCATAAATGATGCATTTCTACGTTTTTAATCTGAGCATTTGGCCAATACTTCTTTATCAATGCATTATCAACATCACAAAAAGCATTAGAAACAACTAAAGTTGGTTCAGATTGAATGTTGTCATTAATATGAGAAATAAATTTTTCTCTTGTAATATCATCTGTACCAACTTGATCATTAGATTCTGCAAGTTTGTTAAAAGCAGCATACCTAATATTTGCTAGTCTTTCATACTCCAAAACTCTCAAAGACCCTTCCTTATCAACAAAAGTTGCAGAAGAATCATGAGACCCATAAAAACTTATAATATTGTCCATAATTATGAAAAGATATTTACTTGTTTTTTATTTTTTGATTGATATTTTTTCCACGAATCTTCTTTTACATATTTTGGATTTATATACCAATCCTCAAATGGATCTTGATATGTATCATTACTACAATTACATATATTTTCTACTGCCAATACATATCCATTCTTCTCCATAATATTTTTCATATAATTTTTTAATTTATCCCCTCTACTATAAAGATCATGTTCAAAAGTAATTACAGAAAACTCATACTTACGAAAATCTATATTATCTAATATAAAATAAGATGCTGATTCATTATCAACATCAATTGAAAGATAATCAACATGAGTAGAATCAAATTGACTTAACAAATTATCATAATCAATATTTCCAGCATCAAAAGTAATTACATCACAATTTCTACTACCTTTCCAGTTAGATGTTCTATTGGGATCTATATCAATTGCAACGCCACTCCACCCAAAATCAGATTCAAGTAAGTAAGTATTATTGATTGCAATAGGATAACTACATCCAAGATCAAGAAACTTTCCATTCATCTTACCATCCAAGACACCAATCACAAAAAGATCTTGGAATGCTTGAGAATATGAAACATTAGCAGGATTATCATACTTTAAATCAATAGATCCCCATTCTTTTATCTGATCAGGTGATGTCTCCGTTTCTGCAACAATATAATTTTGATAATTTTTTGGATTAGTTTCCTTTAGCCAATTGCAAATGGTTTTAATTTTTTTCATTTGTTAACTTTCTCTAGAATCCAATTGTAAGTCTTACGAATACCCTCTTCAAGGGATTGTGAATAATCCCAATCAAGTTTCTCACGAATCAAATCATTATTGGAGTTACGACCGCGGACACCCAGAGGGGCATCCAATTTGTGCATCTTCCTGACTTCCTTACCAGCAACACGAGCAGCTGTCTCTACCAGTTCATTAATAGTTACCATCTCTTCAGAACCAATGTTCACAGGACCCATAAAGTCTGAATCCATCAACCTTCGAGTTGCTTCAATACATTCGTCAATGAACAGGAAGGAACGAGTCTGTAAGCCATCTCCCCACACCTCGATAGCTCCACCCTCCTCTGGGAGGTAAGCGACTTTACGGCAGATTGCAGCTGGCGCTTTCTCTCTTCCACCCTCCCAGGTTCCTTCTGGTCCGAAGATGTTATGGTAGCGAGCCACCCGAACAGGGATGCCATGATTACGATTGTAAGCAAAGTAGAGACGTTCAGAGAAAAGTTTCTCCCACCCGTACTCCGAATCTGGATTGGCTGGATATGCTGATTCTTCACGGCAGTCAGGATTATCAGGGTCAAGTTGGTTATGTTCTGGATACATACACGCTGATCCAGAGTAGAAAATCTTAGTTGGTTGATCCAACTTAGGACGATTATGTTCTGTATAATCCTTTTCTACCCCATCGAAGGTTTCATTCAGTTGACGAACACCCTCAAGAACATTCAGATTGATAGTACAGGAATTATGCATAATCTCTGCATCGTTCTCACCAGTGAAAACAAAACCTGCACCACCCATGTCAGCAGCAAACTGATAGATCTCATCAAAAGGACGAATGTGTTGATAGGGGACAGACCTGTAATAGTTTCCGTTAAATCCTTTAAACTCAAGAATGGAGTTAACAAATCCAGGAGAACGGAGGTCTCCTTGGATAAACTCATTAGCTTCAGTTTCAGTAAACTCTGGATACTTAAGATCTACTCCACGCACCCAGTATCCTTCGGAACGCAGTCGTTTGACCATGTGACTACCAATAAAGCCACCCGCACCAAGGACTAGTGCAGTTTTCTTATACTCACTCATTGTTGTGTTTTGTCTGTAACTATTATATGGTTGTTAGATTCAGATGTCAATTCTCCTCTTACCATCAGCACCTTTAGGATAGTATTGGGTAACAGCTTCACACTGATTCAATACTTCAATCAGTTTGTCAACCCTTCCACCATCTCCACCAGAGGACACATGGGAATGTTTTGCCAATCCTTCTTTAATAGATGCAATCTCAGCTTCAATCTTCTTCAAACGAGCTTCAACTTCAACATCATACTTAGACATCGATGCACCAGATGCAGACTTAGCTGCTTGTCCTTTTGCTGCCATTTTTTCACTAATAATTGTACGACCCTATTTATGAAAAAAGGACGGGGGTCACCCGTCCTCTTAAAGGTCTTACATGCACGCCACTTATTCTTTGACAGGAAACAAGAAACCTGACGGGAGTATTACCTCCATCCGCACCACCAATTCTTATGGAAAAATTGGAAACCCGAGGGGTCATGAAACCCATCCCGACCAGGGCTAGTTTAACGACTTACCGAGTCTTTGACATAACAAGGAACACCATCGGGGTCTAACCATTTGGTGTATTCAAAATCATCAATAGCAGTCAGTAACTGCATTTGATTATCAAGAAGATACATGTCAGTATATCGTTTAGTGTATTCATTTGCTTTCTGAATACGATAGTCTGGCATACCATTTTCTAGTGT
>Ga0209645_1000899_pt1 | contig 15264 bp, 18 predicted proteins | sample ETNvirenome_6_30_FD_184070 | JGI IMG/M metagenome (GOLD analysis project Ga0209645, IMG submission 184070) | Marine viral communities from the Pacific Ocean - ETNP_6_30 (SPAdes) (version 2) | ecosystem: Environmental > Aquatic > Marine > Oceanic | place: Pacific Ocean | collected 2013-06-19
TGTTCCATCATTAAACTGAATCCAAGTATGTTCTGTTGGGTATTCATCCTCAATTCCCATCACAGTCCAAACAAATCCCTCGATAATTATAAAATCTTCCTTACCTTCACTCAGCAGTTCCTTTGTTTTTTTAATAGCCACTCTATCACAAGAACCTTCTTCATGAACCTTTAGAATATTTTTCCACATAGTAATCAATAGTCCTTTATTACCTTAGTATTCTTCATCTAATTCAAACTCGCCTCTAAGTTTTCTTCTTGTGCCTTCTCCTGTATTAGATTGGCGAGTGTCGGGAATATAATTATTTTTAGGTTTCTCTTCAGAACCCATTCTAATAACATAATAAAGAGAAGGAGAAGTAAGGCTTTCAAATATCTCCTCCTCCATCTTTACTACTTTACCTTCTTTAGCACTACCCACGACTGTATATCCCACTTCTTTTGCCATTCCTTTTATGTAATCAAAGGCTTCATTTCTTGTCTTGAAATCAGCATTTTCTGGTAAATACCCACTATCGGTTTCAGCCTGTTTTAGATAAACTAAAAAATTACTTTGTTTCAATACTTCTTTCCACATAGTAATCAATAATCCTTTATCATTGTAGTGATTCCTTTATACACCATTTCGGGGTCTGATTTTGCTGATACTATGTATTTGAATGTCGGTATTCCTTTATCATTTAGTTGCCTCATTCCGTATTTGAAAGGTTCAAAAATTTCATGTTTTTCAATAGACTTTTCTGATTTATGTTTTTCTCCCCATATATCATATTTATTAGCCCATATTCCTACTGCTAAAGGATAGTCCTTTTCTTTTTTCTTTTTACCATTCGGCCATCTATCATTAATAATAACATCAACTAAAAACTTCCACGCTACTTGGTGGTCTAAATTAACTCCGCTATCTAAGTGTCTATGGTCTATCATGAAAATAATGTATTTAGGTTTTCTTATTCTCATATCTTTAGCCCATTCTTTCCAATATATCGCCTCTCCTCCTATATCAGAACTTCTTATAGTGTGCATATCCCCATCTATCTTAATTGTTTTTCTTGTTGGTCTATGTAGCCCAACAGTCCTCTCATTAATTTGTTGCACTTCTCCTCTTGTTCTTAATTGATGGCTTAATGTTGTTTTTCCTACCATTGTTGCACCATAAACTCCGAAATTAATTGCGTATATTTTTTTCCAAAAACCTATCATCGCTTCTCCAATAAGAATAGCGAAACCTGTCATAACTGACAAGATTAAACCTCCCAAGAATGCCAAAGGTTGTCTAATATCCAACCAACAACATTTATGTCAAAGACACCTAATATATTTCCTAGAAAGAAAAAGGATAAAGAGGCACAAGTGACCCAAAACCACATTCTCATTTTCATAAAAAACATATCAGCAGAATGCGCCCTGCTTTGATTATAAACATAGTCGGTTTCTGTAAAACCCATTATGTCATTAAACATTTAACCACCTCATTGTAGTTTAGCCAAAAAGTCATTTGAAATTGTGTTTTCGGTTTCATACATTGTGGTGCTAGGTGCAATAACTGATGTATTGTATTGCTTCATAGTTTCTTGAAGTTTTTGCCTTTGTTGCTCGTCTCTCGCCCTGCGTTCCCAATAAGCATTGATTCTTCTATCTAACAATCTCAATTCAATCTTATCGTTAAGTGATAAATCGAAGATTGCTTTCAAACACATGATACCTCCAACGGTAATTAATCCGAACAAGGTTGCATGGGCTAATGTAGTATAAGGGAAATTAATCCCGTAGTTAGCATAAAAATATACATTAGCACCGCTAACAGTGCCAACGAATAGTATAGTCATAATTAGTCTAGTATCTTGATTTAGTGCCGCCATTCGACCACCTCAGTTAAATTCAATAGAAACATTAACGGTGGATGAACCGGCTTCTGCTACTTCTAGGTATAATCCTGTATTGCATAAAACACCATGCATATCATATTCATAATTATAATAGCCTGTTGTTGAATGTTCTATCATAGCAATTTTAGTGCCTGTATTATCAGTGCCATCATAAACATTGATAGTTACTGCCGCATTACTCACAATTTTAATAGCCGCATGAATGCTAACTAGTTTTGTTCTTCCTGTAACAATTAATTTGCTAGCACCTAAAACACCACTTGACCTGCATGAATAACCCATGTTCATCACCTCTTCTAATACAGCGAGGCTAACGCTGACTATTTAATATGCCGGTTGTAATTATTCCGTAAGACTTGATTTGCTAGAAGATTTACTAGCAGTAGTCTTTTTGGTAGTGGTCTTCTTCTTAGGAACTACTTTAGGCGGCAATAGAGTCTTTACCAACATTTCTGCCGTTAATTCATCTTTACCTAATCCCGAACAAGCACTAGCCAATAATTTTTCATCGGCTTTTTCTAAATCCAAACGGTCACATTCTTCAAAAGTAAATAGGAAGTTAGGGTCGCCTATGCGGTTAATCGCAAAGGCAACACTAACCTCTATTTCTTTTTCTCTTGTGATAGTATCGTTTGGTGTAACTTGTAGTAATCCCATTGTTGAATTAGGGGTTAATTTAAGTTTAACCAATTAATTCACCTCAAAGATTGCCCCAAATTCTAAGTCTTGTTGCACAAGTTGGGTCGCCATCATCAGAAGCCGCAGTAGCGTTTGTTCCGTCTAGATTAGTAAATATAATCAAGAAAGAACTGTCTGATTCATAAAGACCGCCTGTTGAAGTTAGAATCTGTGGGTAAACATCGTTAGCACCCTCATGTCCGGTAATTGATACACAATGTATTGTTGATAGACCAAATGCAGAAGCAGGGATTTCTGCCCCTGCCGCTACATGAGAAGTCACATCTAATAGTGCGTCAACCACATATTCATCACCGCTAACTTTAGGGCGAGTGTTACCCTTATGGTCGCCCAAAAGAGTTACTGTATATTCTAGTGCCAATTAAAACACCTCACTGACCGATAGCCATGAAGTAAAACACATCACCGCTAACACAATGCACTGCTACTTTTCCTAATCCTACGCCACTAGTTGTTAGTGGTAAATCAGCGTTAATAACTGCCGCAGCCGCTTCTTCTGCATTACCCTTATGAGTGAATACAAGACTTTCAATTGTTGTAAGTCCTGTTTCAATATCCCCGTCTGTGCTATCTGAAGTAGTTTGACCGCAAACTATCTTTCTGTTTCCTTCTAAATTCATTTCTAAATGTATAACTGTTGCAAATGCCATATTATCCTCTCCTTATTTCCTCACTGTATGTTAGTAATTTTTCCTTGACCCTTGAAGAAAGAACAACCGACTTCACCGATTGTTCTATACAAAGCCCTGTTACCTAATGTTCCTACACCGAATGGGTTTCCATTAGCGATACCATCTTCAAAGTATTGAGTTGGCTTCATAACTGATAGCCATAGATGGTCTGTATCAAGGAACAATAGGTCTGATAGTTTAGTTGATGCAAGTCCGGTTTGAGTCATGTCCTTTACAGGAATTAGCGGAATATCGTAGTATGTTGCAACTCTAAATCCGACTTCTTGACCCTTTGTTCCACGAACACCGTTCACTGTTGGAACAATTTCCTTTCTATCCATGAATCTTTCTTGGCTTTGCAATAGGTCTGCAATTGCTTGAATGGTATCATATCCGGTTAGAATAACCTTTGGTGAACCGCCAGCAAGTCTTAGGTTGCGAACCATGTTATTTAGCAAAGTTAGAGTTAATGCTCTAACATCTGTTGCTGCATAAGAAGTGCCCGAATCCACTTCTGCATCAAGGAAAGAAGCACTATCACGGTTTGTTCCGTAAATGTGGCTTACATTTGTTGCAGTAGCACCATCAGTCATTAGAGAAGATTGTGCATCCAATTTGTCTAATTCTTCCTTTGAAGTAACTACCTTTAGCAAAGAAGTATAGTTGTTACCAATGTTAGGCAATAGTGATGCTTCACCATAAAACTCTAGTGGCATAACAAGCATTTTGTTTTGGACTTCTGCATGGTGCTTACCCATATCTTCACGCATTTGCGCTCTAATATCGCCAATTCCATCATCAATCTGTGCCATTTCCATAGCCAACTCGCTGAAATCAAATTGGTGTGCAATTACTTTAGGACTCATGTTCAATTGAGCATAAGTTGGTGCAATTGGCCCTAATCCATCTTGTGCGGTTGAAAGTCCAGCATTTTCTGGAACACCACCAATAGAATCTGCTCTAGGTGTATCTGAACCCAATTCTCCCAATGTTAGGGAAACATCTGCTTTATCAACAGTAAATAGATTACCGCTACCACCAGCAGGTCTGCTCTTTAATACTCTCCAACCGCTTGAAGTGTATGGCCTCTTTGAAATCATAGACAATGCGTTAACTTCACGGTTTAGCATAGACCAAACCTTTTGTCCATAAACGACATTGTATAGTGCTGATACATCAGAAACGGCTGAACCGCTAAATGACGGAGAACCGTCATGTCCTGTGTGTATTCCACCAACCATACCTGCTTGCTTTAGCAAGGCATTTCCGGCTGGAAGATTCATTCCGTATGTTTGTGCTTCTAAATCTGCTATTGTGTTAATATATCCTGTCATCTTAATCACCTCAAATATTGTTCACCATTTTGTGAATATCGCTCCAATCCATTGATGCAATATCATCAATTGATGGCATTTTAATTACTGATTCTTCTTGTGCTTTTAGGATAGTTTCCTTTTCAGCAGTCAAAGACTTTCTTAATTCGCTAAACTCTTCTTTAATGGAAGCAATTTCAGCCTGTGCATCATATTGCGACTTTGCAAGAATGTTCTCACGGTTTGAAACTTCACTGTTAAAGCGAGTTTCAAAAGATTTGCGAAGGTTATCGTATGCTAGTTCCTCAAGTTTTTCTTGACGGAATGCTTCGTAAGCCTTCTCAATGTTTGCATTTGATAGGTTTAGTGTATCAAACTCATTGTTTTCAAATGCTTTTACAACCGGCATATCGGAAGCAGTTGGCTTTCCGTTGTTAATGACGATTCTATCTGCTGGTTCACCAATTTGATTACCTGCACCATCAAGTGTTCTTAGGTATGCTTTGTCGGCAGAATCATCATAACGAGGGTTTGTTCCTTCTTTCTCATCATCTTCTTCATCATCACCTTTCATGTAATCGCCTCTCTCCATTTCGGTATCAGCCATTTCCATGTATTCAGCATTTTCTTCCATCATTTCAGAATTCTTGTCCATAGACTCCTCTTCATCGCCCTTTAGACTCTCAACTTCTTTTAGAAGAGTATCTAATTCATTTAGTGCTTTTTCTAGTTTATCACTCATTTTTTCATCTCCAATATCTTGTTTCAGAATATCAAACTTCGCTTCGGGATTAATGCCTTTTTCACATATTGTTACTTCATGGAGTTCTAATTTACTTATTTCGTTATACTCCCCTAATTCACTGTGGCTTTTCTTTACTTTTTGTAATGCCTGTCCACCTATGCTAAAAGACCTTAATGTGCCTTTGCGAATACCTCTTCCAACCTCTTTGGCTTTTTCTATGTCGTCTCTTAATTTAATTACTACAAAGAATCCTACATCATCAACTTCCGATTTCCATAGTTTTCCGGTTTTATCTCTATAAGAGTCCACAACTTCTCCAACTTGAACATTTGAATGATTTGTCATTACATTTCTGAATTTTTTATCTTCCATGAATTTTGTAACTGCGGTTTTTAATGCGTTTAATGTAATTAAATCGTTTTGTTTATCCACGATTTCAATACTTGCATATCCTCCAATCATTAAATCATCGCTTTTTAGAATTCTGAAATCATCATTCCTTGTTGCCATGACACTAATGCTCATGTTCTTCAACCCCTTGTAATTTCTTTCACTATATTAAAGACACGGTTCATTTAGGTGGAAGTGGCAATTTTTTATACTTATCTTCGTAAATATTCCATAGTCCAGCATCAGTGTCTTTATCTGCTGGCTTCTGTTTATACCCTGTCCAAGCCAACCACATTTCCTTTCCATCCACTTCTATTACTCTAAAGTGCAATTTAGTTTCAAACTTGTTACCCCTCAAGAAATATTCGTGATAGCCTTCTTTCTGAACACCAAGCCCTATTTCTCCAGAATCTATAATTTTCTTCTTGGAAATGTTAGTTGCTATTTGGGCAGGGTATTTATTCGCCTTTCCAAACAATCTGAATATATCATCATCTTTTTCTAAGTCTATTAACCAATTAAGTGTTTCATCTTCTAACTTAATTACTAAGTTTAAGTTTTCATCATCTCTTAGATATAATTTGAAATTACCTTCTTGAAGTTTTTTTGGAGTTTTATATTTTTTAATTTCCTCTTCATCTTGCATAATCTTATCGGGGTCTGCAATCAATTTCTTTTCTTTCTTATCAAAAGAAATACCATCTCTTTCATCCATCCAATTAGGTAGTCTATTCATTTTACTTTCTAGAATATCTTCATATATTTTAGAATGATTTTTTACTAAGAAATCATGTAATTCTTTAGGAGTTTTTGCACCCCTTTCCTTTAGATACTGAAAAGCCGCAACAGTTAATCTAGACTGTTTTGTTTTCATTATTGCTTCTGCTTGACTTTTCCATTCATCTAAATTTGCTAAAGCATTTTTAGACATTAAGTTACTTTCATCAAACCCATAAATAGTAAACCCATCCATGTCACCTTTAATAATAACATTAGTTTCTCCATGAATATAATCGGTAACACTTACTCCCTTTTCTAATGCTTTTACATCATAATTCAAAGATTTCTTTGTATCTTTAGATAATAACTCAAGTGTGACTAATTTATCAGGATATTCCACTTCTGGAACTTCTATTACTTTAGCAGAATAAATTGAATAAGTGTCTCCTTTCTTTTTTACCTCATCAACTTTTACACGAACAATATCTCCAATATCAACAGATATTTTAGTATTCAATGCTTTTCCTACATTCATATATTTAAGACCATTAATTTCTTGTCCTTCATCAGTCGGCCCAGCCCCTAATGTATATGAATACAGTTTAGATTTAGTTTTCTTTTTATCCAACACAATCAAATCTAAATCAACAAACTTCTTCCATTTAATCCATTTAGGATTTTTCTTAGTTCCTATGTAATATGTGGAAGTAGCGTCTTTAATGACTACACCTTCAGCAGTAGGCATATCCATTATTTCTTTTGAATACTCTTCAACTTCTTTGATTGAATCTGCTAATCGAGTATCTTTTTTAGAAGGGAAATTTAAGTATTCACTTGAATGAACAGAATAATTATTAAACATTGTATTCAATCTATCATTCAAAGGTTCATCTGCTATGCTTTTGTCATTGTGTCGCATAATGTCAAACATATGCGCTTTTAGTTTAGCATCAGGATATTTACCCTTAAACACATGAGCAATAGTATCTGCTCTATGTAGTGCATCCTTTCCATCAAATAATATTAATTCACCATCTAGAATACAATCCCCGAAGTGTTTCTTCTTCATTTCTTCAACAATTTCTTTACACTTATCAGTAATATCTTTTTCATTATAGGAATAAACTTTAATCTTGTTGTCTATTTTATGAACCTGTATTCTCATACCGTCATATTTTTCTTGAACAATGTATTCACCGCTAAATCCTTTTAACTCTTCCATGTCTTCAATGTCAAATATTCTATACATAGGTTTGTTAGGAGTGATAAAATCCGTCTTACCTTTTTCTGTTTCTGATTTTTCAATCATTTTTTTAGGTGTATCAGTTTCCATGTCAATATCTTCTAACTCTTCCCAATCTTCTTCATTGTGTTTAGAAAAGAATAATAGTTCTAACATAGCCATAGCAGACTTAACTTTCTTTTCCACCTTCTTTGAGTCTTTTCCATCCCCATAATGCTCAATAATATAGAGGGGAATATCATCCACTTCTAGGTCAAGTCCCATAAGGCCATCTGTAATGGTGTCAGGTTCCATGTCTTTAACGCTGTAAATGGATGGATTAAGTGCTTTATTGTCATTTCTCATAGCATAATGCAAAAATTTAACCATTGTTTCCGGTGATTCTAATAACGCTTCAAGAACATTATCTTTGAAGTGTTTGGCAAAAGGGTCAGAAACTTCATCAGAAGCATATCGAAGTTTTTTTACTGCTTCGTATATCTTTTCAGCAATAGTAGTAGTTACATCGGAAGCATCTTCATTATTCAAATCCTTATCATCAATGTAGCGTTTCAATTCTTCTCCAAACTTCCCCGAATCATCATATTCTTCTTTGATGTATTCAATAGCACTTCTCCATTTTGAACCATACTCTTTCGGGTCGGTTCTTGCAGAAAGATAGGCAACCCTAACTCTTTCAAACAATTGAAGTATTTGATTAGAAGCATTACCCTTCTTCTCAAATAGAAGGCCGGATTTAGGCATAGGTCATCACAATTTCCCATCAAAACGGCCTGTTCTCTTTTGTTTTTTTATCCCATCAATCGCTTTTTTAACCACTGTCTCAATCATTTCTTCTCTATCAAAATACCTTTGCCTTGCCCTTCCATGAGGTGCTACAAGCGGTAATAAAGATTTAAGGTCAACATCTTCAAAAGCCTTTCTTATTTCTTCGGCCACTTTATCTAACGCTTTTTTTACTTCATCCGGTAAATTTGATTCAGCCTTTTTGATTTTATGTTCAGTAGTTTCGCCAGCAAGACCATAACCTTCTTTCTTTTGAGTTTGATTCTTAGGCTTTACATTAGTTACTTTAGGTCTTTTAATTTTCTCAACTTCTATTTCATCATCAAGAGGAAGCCTTTCGTGAACACTCTCTTGTTGCAATAATTCCTTAGCCCTTCTTGCTTTTTCAATCGCAAGACTAACAATTCTTTCTTCTTTAGTTACTCTTTCCGGCATTATTGCCCACCTACCTTTTCCATCATTTTATGAATATCCGACCAATCCATACTTGAAACATCACCAATAGCAGAAGCACTACCAATGGTATTATTCATTTTAGGGCTTGGACTTGTTGTAACTACAAGACCGGATTTCATCAAAAGGTTGTCCTTATGATATACAGTCTGTTCTAGTTGTTCTATTTTATCAGTTAAGGCTTTCAAAATCGCCAATACATCTTCATTTAATTCACTCATTTTTTCCACCTTTTTTCTTTGGATAAATCATTTCTCGCAATTGACGATACAAGGTTTCGTAATCCTTACGGAGTTTGGTAGCGGTGGCTACAATATCAAGGTTGCGCTCATCCATGCTTTTCATGCGTTTGTTGAGTTTTTTGTCCGACTTCATAAAATCTAAGTCTTTCAGAACATCTATCAACTCACCCATTTTAGTGAAGTCCTGTCCGAAAAATTCAGTAGGTTCTGCCGCTTGTAAAGTCTTTTTTAGTTTCTTAGTTTGTTTGCTATCTAAACTATTGAGAATAGTTTTTTCCGGAGACTTTTTCTCTTTTAGAATATATTCTTTCTTTTCATCATAATAATCCCATGTCATTCTTCTTTCCCCCTAGTTGATTCTTTAATATTTTCAATAGACTTTTTCCATCCTTCGCCTAACTTATCTAATTTTTTGATTTCTTTTTTAAAGTTAGGAATTAACCTGAGTTTTCTTTTCATGCTTCTTTTAGCATCTTGTATTTTTTCATTATATTTGGCTGCTAATGCTTTCTGTTCTTTGTCGGGTAAAGTTGTTTTAGTTGCTACTGATGCAAAACCTTTCTTCTGTGCTTTTTCAAACAATTCTATAAAAGCCTCAATTTCAACTTCTAATATCCCGATTTGCCTCATAGTTTTATCTATTAATTCATCATATTCATAGATTTTATTTTCTATTTCGTTTAATTCTCTCATTCCGATATATAAACTTCCAACTCTTTGACCAACAGTTCTTTTTTCTCTCGCTTCATCTTCTTCTTTTGATTCTTCGGTTAGTTTTTCAGATATTTTTTTCCATTTATCAAATAACTCCTTTTCAACTTCAGTTAATTCGTTACTAAGTTTTTCTGATATTTGAATAAACTCCTTTGCTTTACCAGAATTAAATTCAGGCAAATCAATCTCAAATCCATCTCTTATATCTGTTGCTTCAAAAATATTATAGAAATATTTTTTTAGTTTTATTCCTTCTTGTTTAAATTTTAATTTTAATAATCTAGGAATTTCAAAATCAGTCTTTTTTTGGTTTTGTATATCTCTGATTGTTGATTCTTTAATTTCTTTCATAGTGTCAGCAATTCTTTGCTTTTTCTTAGAAACTAAAGCACCTGCTTGTTTATTGTAAATCTTTCTTCCAAGTTTATTAATAACATCTAAAACCTTTGTCTCTTCATCATTATACATCATGGTTTTATTCAAAAATTTCATTATCGTTTTGTATGAATCTTCAATATCAGAAAATCCTGTATCGCTATCATCATAAGAAAAAGGTCTTAAACCGATTCCTGTATTGGTTTTATCAATCCAAGCAAATAAATCAGCATCCATAACAGTCTTTGCTTCACTAAAATATTTATCAAAATCATCTGTTTTTATTTTATTCATCTGCTCTCGGAGTTTTTTATAGTTAGTAAACATAATGTCTTTATGTTTTCTTCCAATATCTTTAGCCCTTCTTTTCATAGCCTCTTTATCGCTACCTATTGGCTTACCTGTCGATGGACTATCATCAAATAAGGAAGAGAGTGCGGCTAATTCTTTAGGAACATATGACTTTTTAACCTTCCCACTACCAATATTTGATTTAGGTTTCTTTTTAGGTTCTTCCCATTCTTTTGTTTTATCATTCCAAACCAAAGGTTTTTCAGGCTTTACACCAGCAAATGTTGAAGGTCTTCTCATTCCTATTTCTTCCTTCTTTTGTTTTTTAGGTTTTTGAATAACGACTTTTCTTTTAGGCAAGGGTTTAGGATTTCTTTTTGTTTGTAGTAAATTAACAACATCAATAAAGTATAATTCGTTAGAAGCAATAAATTTACTAAAGTCTTTATCCGGATTTTTAGATTTACTAAACACTTCTAATTTATCTGCAAAATTTTTCCACATTGATTTTGTTGCAGCAGCAACTTTGGTTTCTGATTGCGGTAGTGCGGATTTAACTTTACTCTTTATATTTCCTTTATCTAATAATTCAGGGTCACTGAATAAAACTTCATATATTGCAGTCAATTCAAATTTTTCATTTTCCTTTCTTTGCTCATCAGTTAATTGAGAATCTTTTCCGGTTCTTCTTAAAGAAGTTCCTCTTTCTCTCTTTGTTTCTTCGGCTTCTTTCTTATCCTGTTCCCAATTCTTCATATTGAATCTTTTAGCAAGAGTGTTAATAACAGAAGTAATATTATCAATTTTTCTTCTAATTATCATATTGCTTTCCATTTTAGAATATTTATTTTTAAGAGCCTTTAAGTTCTTGAGTATTCTTTGATAACTGTCTTGGAATTTTCTTTTGTTTTGTAGTTCCCATGTATTCTTTTGTTTTTCTGACAAATCATCCCATTTCACTTCTTCATAAGTGCCGGTTTCATCATTATACATTTTAGGAATTGGGTATTTTACTTTTTTAAGAGACTCGAAGAAAGTTTTCATTTCTTCATCTTGTAATAAACTCTTTAGTTCTTTTAATTCAGATTCTCCTTCTAAATTACCATATACTTCCATAAAAGAAATAGTATTCTTTTTATCAACAGGAGCAGGTTTATTTTCTAAAGCATTTTTTAATTTTTTATCTGCTTCTTTTGTCAGAATAGCCCACTTCTTATCAAAGTATTCTAAGTCATCTCGTTTGAGTTCTTCAAGAACAGAAATTTTAGAATTTTCCACTATTTTTCGAAATTTAGGCTTTCCACCGTAGTTTTCATATAGTTTCTTTTCGGCTAATTGTCCTTCTTTCTTATCTTTAATAACTTCTTCAATAAACTCAATTTGATTGTTTATTGAATCCTTATATGAGTTAATGTAATTATTTACTTTTTCTTCATATGTTGAGCCTTTGATTCCTAATGCAGTAAGTAATTCTTCACTGGATTTTCTATCTTTTGGATTTCTTGAAAAATAACGGTCTTTCATTTCCTGCATTTTTTCATCAGTAATATATGTTTTTAATTTAGCAAGTTCGGGTTTTAATTGTTTATTTCCTATGATGAATTTTTCTTGCCAATCATCTTCAGGCTTTAATTTACCGAACATATCTGAAGTAATAGAAATACCTAAATCTTCTAATAATTTTTTAGTTTTCTCATTAACTGTTTTTATAGCACCTTTAGGAGCAAGACCTTTTTCCTTTCCAATACCTTCTATAATTTCTAAATTCCAAAATCTATTTTCATCTAGCCATTCTTTGCTTAGTTCGAAATCATTCAATTTGTTACTCTTTACTTTTTTTATTAGACCATCATAATATGCAACTATGTTTCTTCTTAGGTCATCTCTAATTTCTCTAGACGCAGTATCTTCTATTTTACCTGCTTCTTTGCCTTCCCCCATCATTTGAGAAGCAACATACATTTGTGCTAACTGTTGCCATGATACTCTTTGTTCCGGTTTTTCTAATTTTAACCCTTTGAAACTTCGTAGCATTTCAGAATATGCTTTAGCCTCTTTTTCTAAATCCTTTAGCGGCTTTCCATTATCGTCTAGATAAGGATTGTTTTGTTGCTTTACCTTTTCCATCGCCTTTTCTATATCAGTCACTAACGACTTCAATAAAAAAGAAGGGTCATCTTCCCGACCCGATAGAACCGCTTTCCATGACATATTATCACATCAGAAAGGTATGTTCTCTTTTTTTCCTCTTTTATGCTTTGGTAAAAGAACCACATCAGGAACATCATTAGATGAATTAATCGGTTTATGCGAAGTGTCCGGTGGAAGTCCACCAATAGAATAATCACGGCTAACTGTTGCCCTTCGATTATCTGCCGCATTTTGCGCTCTAACCTTTGCTAGTTCTTTTTTCAATCTCATTTCTTTTTGTTTCAAATCTTCTGTCATATCAACCAACTCTCCTTTCAGTTCTTTTATCCACATTTTCATTACCCGCATCTTTAGGTAATCCTGACATTCGCTTATCTGGCCCTACATTCATTGAGGCTTTATTCCTTGTGGCTGGAGGATTTTCCTGTGGTTTAGAACCTCCCGCTAATGCCTGTTCTTGCATTTGTCCTAATTGTGATGCATCAATGTTTGTTCCCGCATATGGGTCTTTATCAACCGGTTTATCTTTTTCACCGCCTTCTCCCATTTCACTTTCAACGGGTTCAGGTTTTTCAAAGGTAAAGTTACCTTCTTCATCCATATCAACTTCAAATCCTAAATTCTTAATAGAAGCCGCAATATTGACTTCTATTTCTCTTTTTCTTAATTCAGCAATTTCATCTTCTTCTTCTGATGGAGGGAGTTTTAGAACCCAATCTGTTATTCCAAATTGCTTAACTAAGTATGGGAATACATAATTATTATACACATTTTGCGCCATTTGAACTGCACGATTAGTAACTAGAATCTGCATACCTTCATTGTTCAAACCACCGCTTGTAGTGTTATCAGCCATGAAAACTTTACTGACACCATAGAATGCTGAAATCCTATCTCTTAAATCATCCTTTACAGACATATAATCCATTTCTTTTAGACTGTCCATAAACTTAATCCATTCAATAGCACCTTTACCGCCACTATCTGATTCAACACCCATAACAGGAATAAAGTGAGGGTCGGACTCCATCTTCTCTTTTACACCACGCCAAAAGGCTCTCATTGAATCTAAGTTACGAGTTTGAACTGCCAATAATCCTCTTGGCATTCTGCTCTTAGTATATGCTGAATTAACATAATTCTCCATAGCAATAAGAGTCATAATATGATTGTATAATGTAATTACAGGAGAGAACCCATAAAGTCGGCTAGGACTATATTTACTAAAGTGTAATACTTCACCCTCTAGGAAATATTGGTCGTCACCATTCGCTCTATTAACATAATGAACAGGATATAAATTACCGCCACACTGTTCACAAGTATGATGGGGTTCTGTATGTAATACATCTCTATGATTAATACAAGTAAATCCTTTTGTTCCCTTTACTCCATCTTCATCTGCATAGATAAACATGGTTACAGGGTCGCCTCTAAATATTTCTTTGATACGGTGCATTCTAATTTTACCATTACCGTCAATAAAGTATTCTTTGACAAGAACAATATATGCATCATCCATAGTATTCAAATCGTCTTCTAATTCTTTCAATACATCTATGAATAATTGTTCTGATGGGTTAACATATCCTTCTAGGAACTTTTCAGCATATTCTAATTGCTTTACATCGGGCATCTTCAAATCTTCTGAACCACATCTTGAGCATTGAGTTACAGGTCTGTTGTGTTTTTTACCACAACTTTTGCATATAGAATCGTATGCCTTTTCCCAAACATATCCTCTTCTATACACTTCTTGTTTTAATTGAGTAATACAGGTTCTAACAATAACTGATTGCTGAACCATAGAATAAATGATAGGTGCAGTCATCATGTAGTTATTCTGTCTTTCTTGAATACCCATGTTGAATATCTGCCTATCAGCAGGTTTAGGAGTGGAACGCCTAAATAATTGCCTAAACGAAAATCGCCTCTTGCCATCAGCCATAAATTACACCCCTAGTTTTCATTAGATTTGGACTCTCTTATAGATGCTTTCATGTGTTTGGGGCGACCATGCTTTATCCAACATGATTCACAGAAACCGTATGGTCTATCATTCCGTTCACAATAACAACGACCACACCATTGATAGTCTTTGTATTTCATCTCATGTCCTCCATTTTCTGTAAGAACCTTTTGATTTCTCGACCCTCTCTAATTAGAGAGTTACTCGCCATTAGCAATTTACTAATTGTTTTAGAATCTTCTAACCACTTGTCATATATCTTTTCTATTTTATCTGATGTAGTATCTTTGTAGTCTGCTTTATCTTCAAACGATTCTAAAATCTTCTTAACATCATCTGTTCTAATATGTTGCAAATTCAAAGTTCCATAAGAATGTGTTTTCCAATATCCCTTTCTGAACAAAGCGGCTAATTGTGCATACACATATTCTTTATTCATTCCTTCGGGAACTTTAATTCCTATGTTGTATTTACCTTGAACCTCACTAAATTTTCTCATGGGTTTTCCGACATTCTGTTCAGAACCTCTTTTTTGTAGCCAAAAATCTGCTTCGGGGTAATTTGTTTTAACAACAAAATCAGCCTTTAGCAAATCTTTCCACATTAACAATTCC
>Ga0209645_1000900_pt1 | contig 15243 bp, 25 predicted proteins | sample ETNvirenome_6_30_FD_184070 | JGI IMG/M metagenome (GOLD analysis project Ga0209645, IMG submission 184070) | Marine viral communities from the Pacific Ocean - ETNP_6_30 (SPAdes) (version 2) | ecosystem: Environmental > Aquatic > Marine > Oceanic | place: Pacific Ocean | collected 2013-06-19
AAGAATTTAACTTATCAAAACTTTACCAAAGGTCATGTTGGACAAAATAAGGCAATTGTAATGCGTGATGAATATTCATCAGTAGACTTTGCGAATACCTATCCAATTTTGACAGAAAAGCAAATGAAAGGATATGATTTAGTTGTATGTTGTGTAGATAATCTAGGAGTTAGACGCACATTGTATAACAGTAATCTAAAGTGGCTCGATTTGCGAGCGCAAGGCAGAAATGCCGCATTTATTTCCAGTAATTCTGACCCAAAGATGTATGATACATTATTGAGTGGCCCTGACGGTAGTTTTAGTTGTCAAGGAGATGAATGGGATAAAACAGAAGAAGGCGTTCAATTCCTACAAGTAGCAATTGCGGGAATAGGCGCACAATGGATGCAAAAATTCTTCAACAATGAAGAAACAAAGGATTTTATGGTTATTAACCTATAAGGAAGTGAAAAATATGAAGTGGACAACAGAAGAAACAGCGTTTATGTATTTACATTTGAATAAAACAGCAAAGGAAATCTATACCAAATATACTAAGAAGTTTGGTGAGAAAAGGACATTTAAATCAGTTGAGGTTAAGGCATCTTCTTTGAGAAAGAAATCTGCAAAGAACAAAATAGTAGCAAATACTAGAGCAGTAGGGCCAAATGCCAAACCTAAGCCTAGTCCTAAGCCTAAGAAGAAGGTTTCTAAGAAGAAAATTTCTAATAAGAAGGAATGCCGAACTTGTGGTGTTGAATTAACGGATGATAACCAATATCCATCAATGAAGAAAACAAGCGCACGACAATGTAAGAAATGTTGGAATGCTTATCTTAAGGAACGTAAGAAACTTAAGAAGGTTCTTTCCGCAAAGACAGAAAAAATTGTTTCTAAGAAAACAAAGAAGCAATCGAAACTTTCTTACTCAGACCTTGAGAAACTTCTCAAGCAAAAGAAAGAAAGCATTGTTAGCCTAAGAAAAGAGGTTAGCAAACTTACTTCGCAAAACAGAACAATGACCACTACTTTGACATTATCTGAAGAATCTTGGAAAGCAGCATTTGAGAAGTATACAAAGGAAATGGAAGGTCTTTTGGCCGAAGCAAAGAAAAAGCCTCTAACTCGTCGAGAACGACGAAAGTTAAAGAAGCAACAAAAACTACAAGCAAAATTGGATAAACTAGTAGGTGAGAATAATGATACCGTTTGAAGAAGAAATACAGAAGCGAAGAGAATATGTCATTGATGGCATAAAGGAAGTATGGAACGCAAAAACTGACTGGCATAATCCAGAATCAGAATATGAACCTTTTGCAGAAACTAGTTTCTTTAAGGTTATTTGGGATATGTCTACAAAGATTCTGCCTCATCTTGAGGTTCAAGTTGTTGTGGATGATAACGACAATTGTTTTGTTTCTACTGGTTCATCAGGTTTTGTATCTTTTATGCAACAACCAACTGGATTGAAATTGCCTATTAAATGCTGGATTCACACTCATCCATTTGGTCGAGCATATTTCAGTAGTGTTGATTGGAAAACTGTTGGAACTTGGAAAACTCAAATGAAAGAAGCCTATGTTATTGGTGGAGAAGAACATTTCGGATTTTGGCAGAATACTGACCCCGATAATCTCTTTATTCAAGAAAGTAATGCAGGTGAATCTTATTGGCAAAACAATAACAATCAACTTTCTTTAGCACCTTCTTTGGGTTGGTATAGTGAAGATGAGTTTGTTGAGACGTTTATGGAGGAAGAATGATGCAAAAGAAATCACCATCACCTGTTGCACAAAGAAGAGAAAAGCATTTTGAAAATCATCCAAATGATAAAAATAAGCGTAACCCTGAAAAGGGCGTAACTTGGTCTAAGAAAACTGAAAGGTGGAAAAAACTACAACAGTTTCATAAGAACCACATTTGGACTTATACGGATAGAACCATGAAAAAGAAATGGGTTTATATTGGGAGTGAAGAAGAATGAAGTGCATAATTTGTAATGAATTTAGAGGGGCTAAAATACCAATAATTTATACATCTTCAAGAGCAGTTTGTTTTGAATGTATTCCAGAATTAGTAGATTCTTATATTACTCTAAGAGAAAGAAATTGGATAATGAGGGGGAACAGTAAATGAAAGCATATGGTAAATATTCAGTAGTATTACAAGACGAAGATACAGTAGGTCAAATTATTGTAAAGGAGAACAATGTTGGCATTGTTGTAGATAGCAAGAATAAAGATATTATTGGAAAGCGTGTTGTGTTCTCTTTAATGAAGCCTATTGAAGAATTAGGAGAATTTAAGTTTATTCACGATGATTGGATTTTGGCGGTGTTAGGGTGAAATATGAAGAATATGAAAGAATTATGGATGCGATTAAGAATTGCCCTATGTCTATGAAAGAAAATATGGCAATTGCTGATTTCATTAGAGGGTTGGTGAAAGAATGATTTTATTCGGAGATGAAGTAAAAAAGAAATTAATGGAAGGAATTAATCTTGTTGCTGATACAGTTAAACCAACATTAGGGCCACAAGCAAGAACAGTTATTTTGCAAGGTAATCCTCCTGTTGTAATTAATGACGGAGTAACAATTGCAAAGTATGTAAATGCTGATGACCAATTTGTTAATATGGGCATTCAATTAGTTCAGAATATTGCATCAAAGGCTCAAGATACTTCTGGAGATGGAACTACTACGGCTTGTGTTTTAGCACAGGCTCTTTGTCAAAACATTCTTGATAATGAAGAAATGTATAATCTTCATCAATTAAGAAATGAATTGCTTTTGGCTCAAAGAAAGATTGTTCACTATTTAGAAGAAACTGCCACAGAAATTGATGAAGAGAATGTATTTGATATTGCCATGATTGCATCAAACAATGATGAAGGAATGGCAAATATTATCAGCGAAGCAGTAAAAACTGTTGGTAAAGAAGGAATTGTTGCAGTAGAAGAATCTAAGACAAATAATACTTATCTTGAAGTAAAAGAAGGAATTGAACTTGATGAAGGTTATCTAAGTCATCTTATGGCAAATACTGAAAATGGTGAAGCCGTATTTGAGAATCCTCTTATCTTTATGTCGAATTTAAACATTCGTAACTTCAAAGATATTTTGCCACTTCTTGAGATTTCTTCTGCACAAAGCAGACCATTGTTAATTATGTGTAAAGGTATGGAAGGTTCAGCATTAAATAATCTTATTGCCAATGTAGTTGCAAATACAATTCAATGTGCCGCTATTCTTGCACCTAATTTTGGTGATGCTCAAATTGATGAATTGGGAGATATTCAATCCTTAGTCGGTGGTAAAGTTTTTACTAACGAAGCAAAGGATGACCCTCAATTAGTTTCATTAACAGAACTTGGAAGTTGCTTGAAGGTTGTGGTGTCGAAGGAGAAAACAATTCTGATTGGCGGAGAAGGTAATCCGAAAGACAAAATCGCTCAACTAAGAGGAAGTATTGATAGTTCAAAGGGCATTGACAAAGCAAGATTGAAGCGTCGTTTAGCACGTTTAGCGGGTGGCGTTGCCATTATTCATGTTGGTGCTGGTTCAACCGTCGAATTGCGGGAAACAAAAGAAAGACTCGATGATGCTCTAAATGCAACTAAATCAGCATTGAAGGGAGGAATTATTATTGGTGGCGGAAAGTCATTGTTTAATGCGAGAAAGGTTTTAGACATTGAACAGAAAGGAGATTTTATTGTGTATAAATCTTTAACTGCTCCTTTGCAAACATTGGTAGAAAATGCAGGAATTAGCATTGATAGATATGATGCTATTCTCGATGATTATAAAGATACGGGAATTAATATGGTAACAGGCGTTTCATGTGATTTACGAGAAGAAGGAATCTTTGACCCTCTTCTTGTAACATTAGGAAGTTTTAATGCGGCCATGTCAATAGCAAACCTTTTCTTGACTACCGACGTAGCAGTATTAATGGGGGAATGAATATGGAAGAAAAAGAAATAACATTTACGAAGAAAGACATAGAATCAATATCATTTAGCAAAGGGTATATGTTTCATACAATTACCTTTTTGTTAAACGATGGTAAAAAACTTAGAGTTAGCGCAGGTGATTTAATGACGTTATTTAAGGCTAGTAATGCTAAGAAGTTCAAGGCTTCTCTTAAAAGAAAGTATTATCATTTGGGGGAATAAAATGGAAGATAGATTAATTAATGTATGTGCTGATGCTATTACTCTTTTGCACGTATTAGGTCATGCTTATTTAGCAAATATACTACAAGAAAGAGTTAATGCAATTATGGGGGTTCACGGATGAAAGATTTATTTTATCTATTTTTGTGCGTAGCAATACTTTATGCGCTTAATCTCTACCACTTGTATTTATTTTCAGAACCCGAAGAAGTAGAAGATACTGAAGGATTTTATCAAGAAGATTATTATTGGGAGGGCTTTCATTGAAACGAGCAATTACTGTAACATTACCTGCACCACACAAAGCGGAAATTAAATGTCCTATTTGTGAAGGCAATAAATGTAAAGTCTGCAATATGACTGGTAAACTACAAATTCCAGTAGCACCAAAGATTCCGATTCAAAGAGCGCATATCATAAAATATGTTGTAGAAAACATTCATGAAATCGCTAAAGAGATAACGAAGTCTTATGGTTTAGTTCCAGAAATAAATACTTCTGAAGTATTAGAAGTAAATGAAGGTCAATTTGAAATTGTTCAAATATCTTCATTAGGTGGAACTTGTTGGGTTGTTAATCGTTTAGACCAATTAGATGTTCCTCGATACTTCACATCTGCTCAAGATTTAAAGAAATTTAAACAGGGGTGGATGAATTGAGTCTTGAAAGAATAGGTTCAGTAGTCAGAAATTCTGATGAAGAAATTGTAATTCAAACAGGAACATATTGGAATGTTGAAGTGGTTGATATTCGCTGGTTCAAAAAAGACAAACCAACAGGAAAAGGAATAAGAATGAATATTGATGAGGCTAATAAGGTCTTAAACTTACTAAGGAGGAAATTAAATGAGAATAAAGAGGATGAGTGATGTCCAAGTTAAAAAATCGTTGCGAAGAGCAAATTCATTAAGAAAGCATTCTATGGAAGCCTTCAACGAATTCAAATTTTTAGCAAGTGAATTGGTTGATTTATTTGCTCAATATGTTGATATTAGGAAAAACATTCCAGCAGGTGAAGGGCTTCGTGGGGCTACAATGCAACGTGAAGACGTAAAGAAATGCTACGATAGAATTAGAAGTATTTTATTAGATGAAATACTAAAGGAACAAATGAAAATATACGGAGAGGAAGAAGAATGAACATTGAAAGAGAATACCAAAGATGGATGATGGAACATTTCCCAGAAATTTTAGAAAAATGGGAAAAGCACAAGAGAGAGTTTTTAAGGGAACATTACCAAGAAAAATTCGAATCCATACACAAATGGCTTATTAGTGCTAAGGAAGTTCCCGAAGACATCAGAAGGGGAGTAAAAATGATTTTAAAAATGCAGGAAAAAAATCCAGAAAACGGAAATGCACACTTTAGGTTAATTACACAACTTTGTCGAAAATTAGAAGGATGGCCATATTTTAGGTGATAATATGAATATGAATAAACTATACTTAATAGCAAATAATGATAAGAAGTTTGCATCATGGTGCAAAGAAAAGCGAAAGAAACTACATGGTTCATACCTTGAGATGTTTAATACAGGACAACAAGATGTAAGATATGCTTCTTACTTTGCAAGAGCCTCATTTATTTCTTATTGGGAAATACAATTGAATGGTTCTCTTGCTAAGATTGCACCTGCAATTACTCAAGGCACTATGATTAGTTTGCAGAATAAACTTCTAGCGATTGGAAAAATCGAAGAAGCAGAAATTCTGTCAAATATGATGAGCAACTTTTTAAGTTTCTTATTGGTGATTGGCGATGAAGAAGAATGAGAAAACCTGCCGATGGTGTGGTTATTGGATTAAAACCAAAGACCCTAATGATTGCGGTTGTATTGAAAAAGAAATAGCAAAATTGGAGGGATGGTATGAAGAAGGATGATTGGATATATTTGGCTAATGCCATGTGGGAATATTCAGAAAAACATGAAGGAAGGATTAGTCAATTACTTAAACAATTGATTAAAGAAGTAAATAAAAATAAGGAAGTGATGATAGATGACAATGAAGAAATTAGCGAGATTACTGGAAGCGAGCGAGTCTATGACTCCAACTCAAGCAGTAACATTTCTTTCAAAGGAAATGGAGAGTTTTGAAGATAAACAAATACTATTCAGTATTTTATCTCTAGAATTAGCAACAAACAATATTGGTTTGGCAAAGGCTAAGAAATGGATGGCTAAAATTTATGATGTATTTGAAGATGAAATTGATGTAGAATATGATACTTACGGAGATTTAGGAGAAGCGATGTATTGGTTCGATAATTCTCAGAAGGATAATAAATACACAATTAAAACCTTCAAGACTCTTCTTGAACTAGATTGTTCTAATATGACTTCTAATTCATTTGCTTTGATTGAAGAACATCTACTAAATATGTCTGATACTGAAGTCAAGTGGTTTATCCGTTATTGGTTAAGAACACCGAGAAACGGTATTCAATCCTCTACACTCAAGAAAGTGTTAGCAAAGCACTATGGTAAAAAGGTTGCAGATGTTAAAAAGCATTGTAATTTCAACAGCATAACTGATGTTATTTCATACTATGAAATGAATGAAGAACCACCAATGAATTTAACTCATGGTGCATTTGTTTCACCTATGCTTGCAAAAGAAATACCTATGAACAAGTGGCCTACAAATAAAATTGTAGATTTCAAGTATGACGGTAATCGTTATCAAATTCATAAGCAGGGTGATAGCGTTATTATTTTTAACCGAAAAGGAAAAATTGTAACAGAACAGTTTTCTGATGTCGCACAAATAGTCCGAAACTACGAGGCTAATAATCTTATTCTTGATGGAGAAATTTATCCAGTAGAGAATGGATTACCTGCACCCCATTCTAAACTTGCTAAAAGAGTGCATTCAAAAGATAAAGCAGAAGCGATTTCTAAATGTCCAGTAAAGTGGGTTATATTTGATTGTCTAATGTATAAAGGTATAACGATAATGAATCTACCTTATTCTCAGCGTTTGATAGAAATGAATAGTTTACCTGACCAAGCCGAGCGTTCAACAACTGATGTAATGGCCTTCTACAATAAAGCAATCAATGAAGGATTTGAAGGAATTATTGTAAAGGATGCAAATGCACCTTATGAATCTGGTAAAAGGTCAAAGTATTGGGCTAAGTATAAACCACCACTAATTGATTTAGATGTGGTTATTATCTCAGCAAAGTATGGTGATGGTAAAAACTCAAATGTATTTGCTACATTTGAAATTGCAGTAAAATCAGATAATGGTTTTACTTCTGTTGGTTGGTGTGGAAGTGGCTTTACAGACACACAACTAATTAATCTCACTAGTAATCTAAGAAAGAATGTTGAGTCTTTCAAGGATGGAACTTATCATTTCTTGCCTCGCATCGTATTAGAAATACGTGCTGATTTGGTGAGTAAAGATGCTAAAGGGAATCTTTCTCTCAGATTTCCAAGATGCAAAAGGATTCGAGAGGATAAATTTGTCAATGATATTGACACGCTAAAAAGAATGGAGGAATTACAATGACTTATGTAAATGGATATGTAGTAAATGATAAAGGGCAAATATATGAAATTTCTAAGTTGTCTAGAAAGGCAGTAGGAAGATTCATAGGAACTCATTATGGAAAGATTAGGTCTATTCAACGAGAACTTTTTCTTTTGCATGAAAGATTGCATGAGATTCGTCTTGCAGATGGAGAAGAAGCAATTCTTACTCCTACCAATGTTAAGATTCTTAAGGAACTAAAAATTCAAGATAGCGATGTTGATGCATTTTTAGACTTTGAAGAACAGAAAAGAGTTTGGAATACTCCTAGATTAACGAAAACAACTGAAGAGATGGGAAGACTACGCCAAGTATTCAGACTGGCTATCCAAGTTCTTGAGAAAGAAGCAGACTATGAAGTAGTCAAATCTGTTTTAATGCAAGGAATACAGGAGGAAGGAGAATGATTAAGAAAGGAGATTTAACTGTAATTGATAGAATTACTTATTCAGTAATTCGCATTGAAGAAGGAATGGCACATCTAAAGGATGTTGTAAATCCACAAGGTCGGCCAAGAAAAATGAAAGTAGAATTAGTTCCATATTTCAACGAAGAAGGAGAATTCATTGTTCCCGAAAAACCATCCTTACCTAAGTTTAATCGTTCTGGTAAACTTTCACTAAGGGCTATGGTTAAGGAATATACTGATATGCCTATTTCAAGAGATTTTATTGCTTTTCTTAAATTGTGGATGGAAGGAGCAATTGAAGATTTAGTAGTTGCGGCTGAAGAAAATGCTGAAGAACGTGGTCATAAAACAATTACTCCTGCTCATTTCTATTGGTGGGAAATGCATCCTACTCAAGACCCTAATGGTTATTGGCCCGATAATTCAAAGTATTTGGAGGACTTGTAATGTTTAGTAAAGATATGCTATGTGGTATTCTTCTTTCATCAACAAAGATGGACTTAAACATTGTTTCTTCTGATGCTTCTTCTATTGGTTATAGAGTTCGTTTAAGATTAAATATTCGAGCCGATGCTGAATTTCTTTTAGCGGTTCAGCGTAGTTTATTGCAACACGGTATTGAAACAACATATCGTTCAGAAGAACATTCTACAAGACGTAAGCCTATTCTAAGAATTGGTGGAATCAAGAACTTATATCTTCTAAAGTCAATAGTGAATCCTAATCTCCCACATTCAAAGGGAGAGTGGCATTCATTTCTAGAATGCGTAGATATAATTTCAGAAAAGAAACATCTAACCTTAGAAGGTATGGAAAGACTATTTGAAATAAAAGGTGTAGTATAATGGGATTAACAAATATGAAAAAGAATAGACCGATACTTCTAACAGGAAAAACAGGAACAGGTAAATCTACAAAAGCAAAGACTTTTGTTAATAATCCTATTATTGTTTATGCTAATGAAATGGGAATCAAAGATGTATTCTCAATTCCAATTGATGACGGAATCATTATCGAAGACGTTCATCATAAAGCAAAGAAAGAAGAAGTGTTGTTTGTTATTAGAAATTACAAAGGACAAATTGTTCTGACTTCTATTAACGAAAAGGATGTTCCAAAAGAAATCAAAAACCTGTGTCAAATCAAAAGAGCAGGAGGTAAAAATTATCTAAGGGAGTCTATTAAGAATAAAGCCCCTAGAAGCGAAGAACCAGTTCTTTACAAGAGAGATACTTATTCTCTTGTAAGGGAGTATCTTAAGCAAACTGATAGGGATTTAATGGCTGAATTGTTAGTTTACAATAAACCTCCCGATGTTCAGATTCTTTCATGGTTGTGTGAAAACGTGCATCCTAATAAATTAGTTTTTATTGATAGTGTGGTAAAGAGAAGATGGAGTCAAAGATATTTCTATGAAATGTTGGCGTATAGACATGATGGTTTAAATTATGGCAGATTGAAAATGCCTCAACGTAAATCTTATTCTAAGAAACCATACTTAGCAAGAAAACTAGGTATTAGTAATTCTAACGTAAATGTGCTAAAGCAATTATTAAATGATGAAGGCTTTGCCAAATATGTAAGAAACAAACTTAACAACGCTGATTCTAGATTGCTAGGCTTAAAAGAAAAGGAAAGGAGAACAAAAAGAACTCCTACCAGAATAGAGGTAAGAAGTTTAACGGATTATTTTAATGGTGAATAAAAATGTTATGGACAGAAAAATATAGACCAAAAGGAATAGGCGACATTGTAGGACAAGAACATTTTACAATGGATGCTGAATTATGGATTGAAGAAAAGGATATGCCAAATCTTCTTTTTTATGGAAGAGCAGGAACAGGTAAAACTGGTGCAGGATTAGCACTAGCATATTCTATATTAGGAAAAGATGCAGTAGATAATTTCTTTGAGATTAACGCATCTGATGATAGGAAACTTGAAACTGTAAGAACACTTATCAAACAAATAGCACAAACAGGAACTATCGGTGATGTTCCGTTTAAGATTCTATTATTGGATGAAATGGAAGGAATGACAAATGATGCTCAGAATGCATTAAAGAGAATCATGGAACGCTATGCGAATAATATTCGTTTTATTATTACCTGTAATAATAAAAACAAAATCATTCACCCTATCCAAAGTAGATGTGCTAATTATCATTTTAAGCCTTTATCCAATGACCGAATATTGGAAGTTGTGAAAGGTATTCTTCAACGTGAACAAATAACTGGATTCGATGATAATGAATTGAGTTCCTTTATAGCCACTCTAAACGGTGATTTAAGGAGAGCGATAACCGAGATACAGGCCGCAAAATACTCAAACATTTCACTAAAGAAGCAAAGTGAAATTTCATTAGAAGAATATGTAAAAATAATTAATTTGATAAATAATAAAGATACAACAGTTCTTTCTATACTCCATGATATGATTTATGCAGGTCGTGATATTTCAGAAATATGTATTGGACTACACGATGCGGTAATAAACATGAATGGGTTAGATAGTAATGTTAAATTTAAATATCTAAGAACATTAGGAGAAAGTGAATATCGTTCAACAACTATGACACCGAGAGTATTAGTATCATGGTTTGTTGGACAATTGATGTAAAGGACAAAAAAATAAAAAATGCGGAAGTGAAAAATATGCAAGAAAAATTGAAAAAAGAAATTGAAATAGGCGCAAAGATTGTTGAAATGTCTGTCGAAGAAGCGATGGACAAATTCAAAGAGATTTGTAAGGAAAACACGACAAGCGAGGATTCTCAAATCGCTCTCGCTCTATGGCGTGGATATGTTGGAAATGTTCAACGTATGAAGAAAGTAAGTAATAATTCTTCTAATACTGGAAGTAATTCTTTAGTAAAGAAGGCATTTGGTTTCTTCGTTGCTTTAGAAGCACCGAGAGATATGATGAGTTGGAATCGTAATCGAGCAAAAGAAGAATATCTTCGTGATGCTGATAGAGCATTAGAAGATGGTCATGTTGCCGTCGCTACTCAAAATGATGATAATACGTGGACTGTTGCCCGTTATCATAACAATGAATATGAAGAGAAGAAAGTTTCATCTTTGCCCGATGGTGCAGAAGAAACAGAAGATGGTTCTACCATTATTCCTCTTGATAATCAACCAACATATATGTCTGGTGCAAAGAACCGAAACTACGGAAAACCTTTGCCTTTGGAACAATTCCGAAGAACTGGTATTTTCTATGGTTCTTTAGAAGGCGGAGAAATGGCGACTTATATGTTTTCATATAAGAATCAACCTGCCGTTGATTTTGCTCCTAATTGTTATGAATGGGTTCATTTCCTTTGTATTCCTAGTGATGATGGTTCTGCAATCTATGGTATGACAACCACGACTTTGAAGAGTCTTATGCTCAATACTGAAGTAGACCCCGAAGGCGACGATTATCGAGATATGTCAAGTTTTGACTTTGAATCCTGTTTAGCGACAAATTTCAAGAGTCATCTTGTTCCTCTTTCAAATGTTGATAGAGCGCACATTGAGCGACAAACTCTACCTGCAAGAGAACGATTTATTATTACAGATGGTTCTGTTGATAGTATTACTATGACCGCTACTGCGAATGGTAATCGAATTATTAACATTAGCGACCTTTCTGCTGAATTTGTTGAAGATGGTGAGAATTACACAACTTGTTGGATTCCTAGCCATATTGATATTGACTTCGGAATTGCTTCTTCTGTTATTGTTGTTGGCCGAACATCTCAAAGAATTGTTGATGGTGTCGCTGATGCGGTAACAATCAATGTTTCAGGATTAATGGTAACTAACCGTGTTGGTGCGCCTCCAGAAACAGTTGAAGTTGTTGAAGACGATTTAGATTGGTTTTGATTAGGTAATAATTAGAATCAAAGGATAGTGTAACAGTAGGCTGGTAATGACTGTCAAAGGGGTGCGAAGCCCTATTAAATGAGGAATTTTTATGACAACAGATTTAAAAGAAGAAAGATTCCTTTTGAAAGGCGATGCATATATCGTTGATTTAGCAAATGTTGATTTCTTAACTTGGAGAAAGAACGAGAAAGAAAACGGAACTTATTGGCTAAAGATGCATTTCCAAACAAAGGAAGCAAGATATATTTGCGATAAATATGAATTAGCAACTATCGTAATGGCATGGACAAAGATGCATGGTAAAGAATTAGATATAGATATAAATGAATTAGGTGATAGTTATGGGAATAACAGATAATACAAATAAAGATGAGAAGACAAATTTTGGAAAGCAACAAGAAGAATTCAATTCTCGCTTTCGGCAAATTATGGAACAAAAAAGAAAGGATAGAAAGAGCCGAATGGTTCTTGGTATTTGGGGAGAACCAAAGACAGGTAAAACTGGTATTGCTCTCGATTTTCCAGAACGTAAGATTTACGTTTTAGATTGGGATAGTGGCGTTGAATCTACATGGATTGAGTGCCATGACGCAACAGAACGAATTGAAGTATTTGACCCAATTGTTCAAGACAAGGAAAATAAAATTGATATTACTGCGTCTGAACAAAACTCACATGACTTTATTCGTTATGTTCGAGGACAAATTGAAAACGGTGAAAAGCCTATCTTTGTAATTGATGGTGTAGATACATGGTATGAAAAATGTATTTACAAAGTTAATCCAAATCCAACAGTAGTAACAAAGATGATGCCATATCAGTATGGCCCACGAAACAAGACTTTCTATTATTTACTTGAAGCAATCTTTAATCTAAAGTGTGATGTAATTTATATTACTCACGAAACTGAAAAGTATGTAGATAATGTTGCTACGGGTATTCAACCTGCATGGAAGGATTGGGGCGGAAAACTAGAACAAGAGATTCATTGTTCTAAAAGAAAAGTAAAGGGTGAAATACACTTTGTTGCTGAATTAATTGGTTCAAGAACTAATGGCAACTTAGTAGGAACACGCTGGACTATTCGACAAGGAACGCCACCAAATATCGTTTGGAACGGTATTCCTGAATTGCAGGAGGGAAAGATTTGAAATTTGCAGCAAATACAAAAGAAATTACAGAAGCATTAGAAAGCATTCAAGGAAAAGGCAAATACCTAACTTCATCAGGATTCTCCAGTAATTCTATGGGTTCATATGTTTATATGAATTTAGAAGGTCGGATTCTTAATCTTTGGAATGGTGATGCGACCTTTGGAATGAATATTACATTACAAGTTTTAGGTGCAGAAGATGGAGAATTTATTTGTGATACTCAAGTTATTCTGCCATATCTCAAAAAGTTCGGAGACATGACTTTATTTGAAGGAGAAGATTTTCTTAAGATTTCTTCTGATAATAAAACTGCATCTGTTTCAAGGGTTGTTAATCATCCAAACATGACAGTATTGACTCGACTTAATACTATGCTTGAACATATTTCTTACGATGAAGAAATAGAAACCTTGCCTAAATTTGGTAGTTCTAATTTTGAAGGTGCTTTTACATTAGAACAATCAGTATTTGCAGATTGTATTTCATCTTGCGAATTAGCAAAGCATGGTGCATATAAGTTGGATTATGATGGAACTTCTGTTGAGTTTTCAACGGGTTCTACCGTTCAGAATAAATACAAAGAAACAATTACTCCTGACCAGAATACAGGAGAACCTGCAACATTAGAATTTAGTGGGCCACTACATAAATTCTTTCCAAAGAAATCAAAAATTAATTTCTATGTGAAAGATGAGTTTCCGCTACTTCTTGTTTCAGAAGATAGAAAATTAGTAAAAGCACCGTTCACATCGGGGAATTAAAATGATAATTAGTGCATTAGATAATGGAAAAACAATTTACACTTCATGGAGAGATGGTAAGAAATTAATAGAAAAGGTTGAAAATTTTATACCTTATTTTTACATTTCAGTAAATTCAAAGCGACCAACATCATACAAACCTTCAAAGTTTATTGAAAGAGATTTCGTTTATGAAGAAGGAGATTGGCATAATCTTGAAGGAACAAAACTTGTTCGTGTATATGTTGAAACTGCTAAAGATATTAAAATTGCAAAAAAGAGTTTTCTTCAAACATATGAAGCAGATGTTCCTCTAACATTTAGATACGCAGTAGATACTTTAGATTCTTTACCTGAATATAAAATGCGTAAATGGTATTGGGATATGGAATGGCAACAAGGTGGACAATATCACGATTGTATTACTACTATTGTAATGTATGATAATTATGATGAAGAATATCACCAATGGGTTTGGTTTCCTACTGAAAAATCTCCAATAGATATATTTGACAATTCTTTAGAAATAGATAATGTATATTATTGTCGTGATGAAAGACATATGATTGAAAATTTTATGCTAACACTTCAAGAAAAAAATCCAGATATGCTTATTTCATGGTTTGGTAATTTTGCTGATGTTCCGAAACTACTTGAGCGAGCGTGTGCTTTGGGTCTGAATCCCTTAGTAATATCTCCTGTAAGCCAAGTAAAAGGTGTTGTATCAACGAAGAACGGCTACAAATTCCTTTACGGTGAAAACGGGTTCGGAAGTATCGAACAACCCATCAAGGGGCGCATTACCCTCAATTTAGACATGGCCTTTGAACGTCAATGGAATGACTCACAAAGAGGAACTTTACCTTCATTAAGTTTAGATTATGTATCTGAATTAGTTCTTAATCGAAAGAAACTAGTTTCAGAAAAGTTTCCAGACCCTAACGAGTTTTATCGTAGAGCATGGTTAGAAGATACTGAAACATATTTGAAGTATGCTTTGATTGATGTTGAACTAATGGTAGAGTTGGATGAATTGAATTATTGTAGTGAAGCAATTATCGCACTACAAAGATTATTGATTGCACCTTTCGATGCTTGTTTTTATGCTAGTCATATGGGTTCAATCTATTTTATGCGTAATGCCACATGGATTGCACCAACAGGTGAAAAGGTAGAGAAGCGTCAAGAATATGACGGTGCTATGATTTATGACCCATTAAGTGAAGGAACAAATGGATTACATCTTAATGTTGCTGCTTTTGATTTTGCTGGTCTTTATCCCAGTATGATGATTGCAAGAAACATTTCATGGGAAACTAAATCAGAAGAACCAACAGAATTTGGTGTAAATATTTTAACACCGAGAGATTTC
>Ga0209645_1000901_pt1 | contig 15231 bp, 14 predicted proteins | sample ETNvirenome_6_30_FD_184070 | JGI IMG/M metagenome (GOLD analysis project Ga0209645, IMG submission 184070) | Marine viral communities from the Pacific Ocean - ETNP_6_30 (SPAdes) (version 2) | ecosystem: Environmental > Aquatic > Marine > Oceanic | place: Pacific Ocean | collected 2013-06-19
AGAGAAAGAAAATGTTCAATTAGGTGACGGAACTGGCGTAGATGCAATCGTATCTGATGATGGTTTCTGGATTGCACACCCAGAATTTGTAACAACTGCCGATGATCCTGTAGGATATTCAACAGGAAACGCATTGACATGGAGTGGTATATCTACAACACCAGGCACATGTGGTGTTCTAGATCTAGTTCTCGATGCACCATACTATATCGACCCAGACTTTTTCAATGCAGATCCAGGCAACAGACTGACTCAACGTTGGGATGGTACAACAGTGCCAGTAGAATCTGTTGCAAGATCATGGTGGTCTGATGCGAGTCAAAGATCAGCAGGATTCTCTACCATTGGTACAACAAGTGGTATAAGCACCAACTATAATAGACAAAGTTGCAATGGAAGTAACACACAGAAACCAACTAACAGTTCTGATCATGGAACTCAGTGTGCTGGTCAGGTATTTGGTAAGAACTATGGTTCTGCATACAACTGTAACAAATGGGTGATGAACGGTATCGGAGGTTCTAATTCTGGAATCAATGGTAGTCAGTTTGATGTACAAAAACTATTTCATCTATACAAACCAAACTATGATAGACACTCTGCAATAAGTGGCAAGCAAAATGATGACAGGAATCCCACACTGTCAAGTAATAGTTGGGGATACAGGTCTAGTAGTATTCATACTACTGGATATTATTGGTATAGACCATCAGCAATAGACGGAACTGTAACTGGTGTGTCATATAACAGTAGTAGTGAACCAGCTTTCATTGATACTCTAGGTAATGCTGGTGACTTGGGTAGAATGAAAGGTGAAATGATAGATAGTTCCGTCACCGCAGCTGGTGATGAGTTATCTGAAGCGGGAGTCATTTTTGTTTGTGCTGCTGGTAATAGTAATCAAACTCAATGTAGTCCTGGCGATCTTGATTTTAATAACTATTGGTCTACATCTTCCCAAGGTGACAGTGTTTCCTTGGCATCTGCAACTCATTTTGAATTTGGATTGACTTGTTATAATACTATCAATAGAAGAGGGTGGCCACAATCTTTAGGTAAGACTACATCTGGATTATCTACTGCTGGAACTGAGTATGCTGCTATCAATGTTGGTGCATTGGACGATCAAATAAGTAGTACTGGATATACTAGTTTGGGTGATAGTGACTATAAGGAAAGAATAGTATCATACAGTGATAGAGGAACAGGTATCGATGCTTACGGTGCTGCTGATGATACTCTCACAGCAGACGGAAGAGCCTCATCCCTTACATATCCTCACCCAGAAACATACAGTGGACTTACATTGACTCCATATGACGTTGACTTTGGTGGTACAAGTTCTGGATGTCCTACTGTTGCTGGTTGGATTACCACTAAACTTCAATATAATAGAGGATGGGATTGGAGAGATATAAAAAATTGGTTGAAAAATCAATGTGGTACTCAAGATCCAGAAAAATTTTATTATGGTCAGGACATTTCATCATTCACTGCAACAACAGCACAATGGGAAGACTACAATGGTCTAAATGATTACGGAGCAGGACCTGTAGTAATATGGGATGCTCCTACTGGTGGTAATGAAGCACAAAAACCTGAGATCAAAATCACAAACTCACCTAATCTCAAGATTAGTGGTGGAGTTGAGATAAAGTTCTCTTAATAAATACTAAAAAAGACTAGCGCAATGGCAGAAAAATCGTTTGGTGTAAAGGATCTTAATATAGTTGGAGCAAGTGGCGACCCAACTATAGAGAGTAACGGCGACCTAAATTTAAAGGCTGGTCAAGTTGCAATCCAGACTAACACCACAGTCACAGGAGTAGTTACCGCATCTGGATTTGTAGGTGATGGATCAGGACTTACAGGAGTTACTGGTTCTGGATCTGGTATTATAGTTAAGGATGGCGGATCAACGGTTGGAACTGCTGGAACTATCGACTTTGGCACCAACTTATCTGTAACTCCAGCATCAGCTGGTATTGTCACGGTAACTTCCACACAACTTACTACTGAGGAAGTTCAAGATATCGTAGGTGGTATGGTTGATGGTGGAACTGAAACCAACATCTCAGTAACATATGATGACACTGGCGGTAAACTTAACTTTGTGGCTTCTGGTGGATCAGTCCCTGCAAACCTCACTGCTGATACTCTAGATGTTGTAGGTATTGTAACTGCTGGTAGTTTTGTTAGTGACTTGATAGATGGTAGTGGAACTAGTAGAGGATTCTGTACAAGATATTATATCACTGCAAACGGTTCTTCTTCATATAGTTTTGCAGGGCCTGGACAAAGAAACACTGTGGGAAATCCTACTCTCTACTTAATGAGAGGTTTCACATATATGTTTGAGAACTCTACTGGTGGTTCACACCCATTCCGTATTCAATATGCCAATACAACTACAGGTGTAGGAACATATGTCAGTGGATCACAGACAGGAGTACAGATATTCACAATACCACATGATGGACCAACAGTGTATGAGTATCAATGCACTGTACCGTCACACGCTGGTATGAAAGGACAATTCATTATCCCAACTTAATATCATGCCATTAGCATTTGGAATTGGAAGATCAAGAGGAGCTCAGTTTGACCCTCCAGTATTTTACTGCAATTTGTTACAGTTTTACTGGCACTGGACTGATGGTAAAGACTTTGATCTAAGAGCAGAGTTCATCAGACCCACTCAGTTAGCGGGTCAAGTAGTAGGAACTGATAAACTACCTCAGATTGTAGATGGTGGAGGATCAATTACCTATATGAAATGGGGAGGAGATAATGTAAATGACACAGAGGGATATGAGGGAATATACATTGATGTAAATGCAATCAAGACTGTACCAGGCGGAATCGCAGACAATACTATTGAGTTAGATTTAAGAGGAATGTGGTATGCAGAAGTAGGAACCAATCCAGTAGTCATAAGAGCTTCTGGATATGATGGTGGAACTATGACACTAGAAAGAGACACTCCTAACGTGCCTGGATTTGGATTTGTCAACACAGGTTATGCCACTTCATTTACAGACTATAAAGAATCACAACCCAAAGTTGTAACAAGTGTTGACAGAGAAGACACAGGACAGAGAATAGCCCGTGTAACTATTGATCTAAACACATTCCAGTTAACATTCTTAGAAAACTAAGTAAGTATAAATACGGCTAGAAAAATAGTGGGAAAAACTCATGAAAAGATTTTTACCTATAATAATGCTTTTGATGGCGGCTCCCATGTCAGCTAGGGCCGACTTGATTCACAGATTGACTACGAGTACACAACTCAGTGTGGACGGGGCAGCGACTCAGGCTACAAGAATTGGCTCAACCTACAGTGTAAGTGGTAACAATATCACCGCTGGTACTATGGGTGGACTCACCAAAGCATCTGGTGACAATGCAGCAACAGCAGCTGCAACACAAACTCAAGGTGCATACTCAGTTACCACTGCTGGCAGTGCCTTCAGCCTTACTGAGTCATTCACAATGGGCGATGCTGTTGCACCAATCGGAACTGGTGTTGACGTAGGATCAGGTATTGTTGCTGACATGCCTGCATTTGGTAACGTAACTACTCAAAGTGGTGGTGTGGCAGGAAGTCTTGCTGGTACAATCACTTCAGCGGGCGTTATGACACTAACAGCTGGCGGGGCGGGCACCTCAGCTACTGGCCAATTTGTGTCAGAAATCAGCGTGAATTAGTGTGATATATAATAATGAAGAAACTTGTCGCTACAGTAGCACTGTTTTCGCTGGCTAGTCCAGTGATGGCAGTGCCAGTGGTGCCAAATTTCCAACAAGGCTCGATGACCTCCCGAACGGAAACCCAATCCACCGTGACGGAGACCATAAATTCAATTGATATGAGGACAGGATGGGAGTATTCCGTGACGGGCACAAACGTTTCCAACAATGGAGAGGCTTTGAACCCACCAGTAAGTACATCAACAGTGAACGTGACACCAAGCAGTTCCAACAGCTCCACAGGAGGAGTAATGGTAACAGGAACGGTAACAAGTTCGTTCGACTCTTTAGACTTTTCAAGCCCAACAAACTTCACGATAACAAATCCAGGCGGGGCCTTCCAATTCACTCAGAGCTATCAAGGGCCAGGCATGACCAACCAGACCATAATACAGAGGGTCACTACTATCCAAAGCGTCACCGACACAACTTCAACCTTTACCCAATAGGCTTATGTTTACTATCCAACCTTGCGATTGCCCCTGCCACACTGGCGGAGAATGTAGGGGGTGTGAGTGCAACAGCCAATCCAATAGCAAATAGCTCGGGCAGTGTTACCAATCAAGCTATACAAGTTTTACAGGGACCGTATATAACTAATACTTATGGTAATGGTGTGCAATGTCAAGGTGCTACCATGAACATAACACCGTACTTACAATTTGCAGATTCAAGGAAAGATCCTTGGATAGATTTCTATAACGAACCACAATATGATATGACCGACTTTACTGGTCGTATTACAGAACAGACTGTCACGGTGAAAAACTATCCGTGGGAGTCATGGTATGACACTAGGACTAAGGCAGATGGAACTAGATGGTTCCCTGATGGTGAAGACATGGATATAACAGTACAAGTAGATGGGCCTGATGGTAAACCAGATAATCCAGGCAGTGTCATATGGAACAAACCTGTTCGGACTGACTATCATGCCAATCAAAGTTTTAACTTAGGTTTGTCTGCTACTATCTCTATACCATTGAATAAGAAACTACAGAAACAGTGTATGGAGGCAGCAGATGCACAGAATGCCATGCAAACACAACTTGTGGCAAACAAGAGATTAGACTTTGAATTGGCTCGTCTTAAAAACTGTGGCGAACTGATGAAAGCTGGCATCATGTTCCATCCCAAGTCACCTTACTACTCTATATGTGCCGACATCGTAGTTACAAACCCAGGCGGTAAGTTACTTCCTCACGAACACACAACTCCTCAACCAACATTCGTACCACCAAGTAACAGAAACAATCCAAAACCTAATGGAGATGCTTCTAGTTTAAAAACTATATCCATACCCTAATGTATAGACCACCTTACTGGTCTCATGGTAACATAAAATTTTCTGACAAATCTATAGACAGGTTAAGGTCTAGTTTATCAGAAGTTGAATTGATTGATAACCATAAGACATCTTTCTATTCGGAAGATCAAGATGAATTTTTAAACGTCTGTTACAGCACTGTAGTAGAGGAGATTGTGAAGAGCGTAGGATTATTTCATAAGTCAACATATGAATACACCTTCTGGTCACAATCATATGACAAAGGGAATTGTATTAAAGAACATAACCATGTTCCTTCAGATATATCTTGGGTTCACTTCTTAGATGTGCCTAAGAAAAAATGTTTTCGTTTCACTGATACTGGAGGGAATACATTAGTTCCCGATGAACAAGAGAATGGTGATATAATTTGTTTTCCCTCATGGTTATGGCATGAAACCATACCAACCGATGAACATAGGTTAATTGTTTCTGGTAATATAAACTTTACTTTTTATTGATAGGAGGTAAGCCTCTCTTTGCACGATACTCATTCGCTATGATGTCGTTACGAGATAGTCTTGCCTCTTTTTTACCGAGTTTTTTCTGTATTGTTTTATAAATCTTTGTAATTATAGGTTTGAATACTCTTAGTAATAATGGTGTTGCAGCAGCACCAGCCGTAGCCACAACTGCGATTGCGACTGTAGTGGTGGTCTGATTTACAGAAGGCAAAAATTTCTCAATAGCAGTAGTAGGTTCATATATTGTCTCACAAATATTTACTTTAGGGTTGTTTGGATCAGGTATCAACTGATGACCAACCACTCTCTCGTCACCAGCCTGAGTTATGTCACCAACTCTTAGGTTTGCAGGGCCTGGGCATGGAACTTCTTTCTCTTCATTTGGAGTTTTAGGTGGTTCAACGTCTGCCTCAGGAGGGCCTAAAGGTTCACCTGTGTCTACACCACTAACCTGTTCTTCTGGTTCCCCATAAACAGTCTGCCAAGTAAGCTCGTCAGCACGATAATCGGGTGGTTCATAGTATGGCATACCACCATCACACAAAACAACATTCTGATTAGGGTCATCATTTACGAGGGTACTACTTTTATTCTGTGGATTCCTTGCATTTTCTTTGTGTATCTTGACACATCCTGGCATCTCTACAACAGGAACTCCTATGTTTACTGTGACAGGAGGAGTCCAAGGAATTGCCTGTGGAGCAGTTCTCATCCAAGGTGTGTTTATATTTGCAATAGTTACCGTACCAGTTTCTATCGGACTAAGATATCTCAGTCCACCAGTGCTGTTAACATATATCTGTGGTATATTATTTGGCGGCATCGGGCAACCTCAAACCCTTTACGGGGCCAGATGTCTGTGGCCATGCTTCTTTTAATTGAGTATATACTTCTTCTGCAACTAATTCTTTTATTTGTTGTAGTTGTATTTCTTGTCTCTTTGCAGGCCCATCTGTGAGGTTATCAACAACTGCGCCTCCACCTACTACTGCACCAGTTCCTACAACTGCCGCAGCACTTCCATAACTAAGAATTTTTTGAATGTCCATTACTCATCATCCTTGTATCTTTCAAGTTCATTTTGATAATGTTGCCATGTTGCACCACTAGTAGAACCCAGACATGGGTTGATGCAATCAGGATCTTCGATCACATTACATACCAACCCTGCTAAGTCATGAGGGCAGGCTTCTTTTCCTGATTCACGCCAATATAATTGACCGTTAATCCAAGTAGCACCGCACTCATTACATACCTTGAGCATTAATTTAATGGAGGTAATCCCACTGAAGTTGGTGGTGTTGGTTCTGTTGGGGCTGATGGAGGTGATGCGATAGGGTTGGATGGTGATGGTAAACCTAGAGTTCCTCCAGCTAAACCTTCAAGTGCTCCAGTACCAGCTGCGTCTCCAAGTATTCCACTCATTCCGCCTGGCATTACAGATTCCATTATCTTGCCTTTGACGTTTTCGATAATCGCATCCTTGCGTATGAATACATACCCAACAGTACCAACGACGGTGAGAGATATAACACCACTAGCAATAGCGATTCCATTTACGATTTTCTGTAACATGATTATTTTTGATCAGGGACAATTTTCACAGGAGCCTGTTCTATACGAACTACCTGTGCAGGGGCAGTCTGAGATGCCTTTTCAATAAGGATCTCCATATCTTTCTTAGATATGTTTGCACCACCACCACTAGATCCACCATTACTCTTACTCTTTCCAGCTTGAACGCCGAAAGTTGCTAGCACGCCAGTGAAGACAGATGCTATGAAAGTTGGATCTAAATCTTGTTTTGGTATTTTAAGAGCTGGTGGCAACTCAACGTATGCGAGAGTTAATATCGCACCACTCCAGACTAAGATGCCTAGCCGTACAAATGTACTCAGGATCATCATCTGCTCTTCTTTGTCTTCCGCAGCTTCTTTTAATTTACCAATTAGACCTTTTGGCTTATCCTCTTTAGGAGGAGTCTTTGTATCTGCCATAGTAAAATTTTATTATCCTATTATATATAAGACCTATCGGGGAAACAATATTCCTTTCGCTGGTCTGTCATCGTCAGTGTATTGACGAACATCTCCACTCATTCCTAGAAGTGGATAATTGTAGTTACCAAAATCAGGACCACCACTACTAGTCCTAGTACCAATACTGTCAGTGTAATTAGACTCTGTGGTGAGTTGTGAAAAGTAGTTTACTCCGCTCGTATTTTCATTATAAGTAACAGCAGATTGTAAAGTAGGGAAGGTAAAGTTATTCATCAGACCTTCCTAGCAACGAATAATAATCCACGAGTTTTTGTAGTTTGATTATAAGTACCATATATCACAGTCCAAACCTCGGTCTCATCTATGGTAATAGTATCTCCCTGTTGTATGTTTATCGAAGGAGCATCATATATAAAGTCTATCAATCCAAAATCTTCAGGCATATTATATGGTGAGGGAACCATCATGGCGTTGAGAGGTATTCCTTTTATGACTGCATTATAATTAGCGGCAGGGTCCATAGTTACTGTTTTACCTGTACCAGTGTTACCATTAGTGTTATAAGCAGCATCTCTATTATAGATTCTTGGGAAGTAATTGTAGGTGTAAGTCTCAGGACTACCGTATGCAAGATCAGAGCAATACTTTGATTCAATACCATCATTTTTCCAATCATATCCCGCCTCAGCAATCCTCTGGGTACGACCCGCTTGTGAACCACAACCATATGGAATCGTTCTTATGTTTAGTATAACATTTTGGGACTCGCTAGTGCTTGGATATATGTGTGTGACTCCTCCTACACATACATTATCAAGATCCCATACAGGTGTAGTAAAATTATGAGGTATAAATGTGTAGAAAGTATTATCTCTCAACTTGGTTGAAGATAATGTAGGTTGTCTGTATGACATCACACAGAAATTAGTATCAATCCCTGATCTAAAAACATTCAAATCTAATTGGTAATTATTAGACGAAGCAACTGTCATTGAATTATATTGTGGAACAAATCTCGAAGATTTTGGATTAGGATATTCCATTCCATAACTGTCTTGCAGAGCGTATTCAACGTCTAAGTGTTTCTGACCACAGAATCTTGGGACGTTTCCAGAAGAACTATATCCACCATGCTGAATACCACTACCAGAGGGATCTGGATCTAGTGGATGGAAAAATGGGCCAGCTGCCATATCTATTTGAACTGTATTCGGTGCAGAGAATGCTCTGTAGGTTACTCCATACTTTTTATTATCTTGTATCTTATGTCTCAACACTCCGTAAGGATAGCTATTGTCTCCACTTACATTCTTGGTATAAAAACCATTATGAGTTGTTCCGTATGACACAGGATCAGTATACACGGTGACACCCCAACCAATTCCAGATTCTTTTATACTTGCTTCGCCTGGTGCGAATGACAAGAACTCTCCGTTAGTATATCCAATTCCAGGCTTATTAACATATATTGCATTAGGTGAACCATAGTATCTTCTGAAATAGAATGAAGCACCAGTTCCTACACCAGTGGTTGAAGTCTGTTCTGCACTATAATAATACGCATAAGCTTGAGGATCTCCACCACTAGGAGTGTCGTCTTGGTACATACCATAGTCAACACAACCAGTGACGAGACCAGTGTGGTCGCACTTATCATGCCATCCTAACCATGTAAAGGCATCCTCCAACTGATTGATCATGTCAGCCTTCGTGTAGTTAGCGTTGATTGTAAATGTATTAGTACTAATTGCCATTGTTTTAAGCTTCTAGTTGTAGGATAGTAAGATAGCCTGTAATAGACTGAGTATGAGTAGAAAGGTTTTTGATTGATACATAAATGGTTGTCCCAACAGGACTGTCCATGTTACCACCTATAGTGAATGGAGAGAATATTCCACTGGTTTCGACACCAACAGATCTAAACTCACCGACAATTCCAGATCCTGGCGCAGGGTCTTCCCCTACACTACGAGTGAGGTCAGCAGCTCTAGATGCACTATCAGTATATATGCGAATCCACGCATCAGTAGACACTCCTACCTTCATTAAAGCATAGGATTTGAATCCAGTTATGTCAGTGTTTCCAATACCATATCTTGCGATGGCAGTAGTAACTCCAACAACAGTTGATCTTGATTGTAATGATCCACCTGATGCTGTGATAGATGCAATACCAGCAGCAGAGTAAGTAACGTCAAGTCCCTCACCAAAGTTTACGGTTCTTGCAGAACCAATGTTGACATCATTATCTTCAACAACAATACCAGATCCAGTGGCATTGACGTTCAAAAGATTAGATCCATCAATAGCTGGTAGAATACCAGTAATATTAGCAGCAGGGACATCGGTGAGTCCAGAAGCAGAACCTTTAAATGATGTAGAGGATGTTACACCAGTAACATTCAATCCATATGGAGATGCAGTAACAGCCGAACCAACTGCAAGTTGATTGGCTATGGTTGCATTATGTCCAACCTCAAGACTTCTATAAACTTTTACGAGTCTGTCTGGAGTTGACCCTGCACTATAGATTCTTAGTGCTTCTTTCTGAACATCAGGTATGCCTGGATCGGTAGTTTTGAATATGAAACTTCCATCTTCGCCAGGAGAATCAGTTCCAGAACTTATCTGGAATACCATTTGATTCTGTAAAGAATCATCTAGTTTTATCCAACCATAAGTACCTAACAATAAGGTTTGATTATTTAAACGTAAATTACCAATCAGTTGAGTCTGACCCTGCACTGTGAGAGGGAAGTTTGGATTGGTTGTGCCTATACCAATGTTACTAAAGGTGTGAATACCAGCATTTGTTCTTACAAATTGTTGTTCACTACCAGTAACAGTAGCAACTCCAGCACCAAATGTTACACCAAGATTGTCTGCAAAATCTACAGTAGCAGCAGTACCAACTACTTGTCCACTGTTTCTAATTTCTACACCTGTACCAGCCGCAACCACACCAGTAAGTTGTGATCCGTCTAACGCTGGTAACTGACCTGTCAACTGATTTGCATTTAATGATCCATAGAATCCTGTCGCAGATACAATACCAGAAACAGTCAGTGCCTCAGTGATTACAGTGGTTTTTATACCAACATTACCACTTGCATTAATGGTCTGACGAATATTTCCTTGACCATCAGATAGTACAACAAAGTTAGATGAGGTTCTGATGTCTAAGTCAACAGTATTACCTTGATATGAACCTAGTAATACGTTATAAGATCCAGTTGTTACCTGTTTGCCTGCATCATTACCTAGTGCAAGGTTGTAAGATCCAGAAGTGGCACCATAAAGAGATAAGTTACCGACAGCAACGTTGTATCCACTACCACCACTTAATGATCTTAATGGTTGATCACCTACACCAATATTATTATTAGATCCACTACCTATAACTGAGTTACCAACCTTGAGGTTAGTTCCACTGGGAGTTTGAATCCTTCCAGAAACAACTGTAGTAACACCTGTGTTGTTAAATCCATCAACATCAAGAGTGCCTTTGATATTTGCATTACCATTAGCGGTGAATACCTTGGCTGGATCTGGGCATGTCATACCCACACCAACTCTTGCGGTAGTTCCTATACCTATCTGGCCAGGTTTTCCATCATTGTTCCATATTGTACCAGTAGCAGTACTACTGATCGTGACAATACCACAGTAGGGACTAGTATTAATTAAAATATTATTCCCTTCAACAACAGATGTAACAATACCTGTTAATTTATTACCTGATCCAAAATACTCACCTGTTACAGTGACTCCGAGTGCTATGGTTTCCAGACGTTTCGTTCCATTTTGAAACAGCTCTACCGCTCCGCCTGGTTTAAAGTTTGCTAACTGATTACCATTGGTGTCAGTAATTTTTGTGTCTGAATCTGATACTAACTTTAATGCAGTTCCATCATATGTTATATGTGCATCATCAGAATCACCAAAGTTTGCCTTAAGTAAATCTGGTATCTTTAATCCACCATTAGATGCTTTGGTAATCTTTACATTACCATAGACTTCCAGAGCTTGAGTTGCTGTAGTGGTTCCTATACCAACATTAGATGATGTAACAATACCAGTGATATTCTTTGACCAATATCCAGTTCCAAAACCAGCCTGACCAGCAGAGAAATCAATGGAAACATTGGTTATACCTGTGATTTTACCTTGATTATTAACTACAATCTGTGGAACTATTGTGGTGGCACCATAAGTTCCATCACTCGCACCAGTTAAATTAATTAGTGCTCCACCATTACCATAAAATTCTGAGGCAGTGACGATACCAGTGGTGTTTACACTAGAATCACCCTGTAATGTGACAGCAGCATCTGCAAGAGTGGCCTTTGGAGCAGTAACCTGTGCAGAGTATGATAGTACAGACCAGTTAGAACCACCTACGGCAACTACCCAGTCACCAGAATATACACTAGAGATGCCTGGGTTAGAATAGGTTGCAATACCAACATCGGCACCACCCTTAGAGACAATAAAATAGTCACCTGTAGTAATACCAGATGACGCAAGTGTCTGTCCTATGCCAGTATATCCTCTTCCCTGTCCAACAACTGTCAGTGCAGTAACAACACCTAGAACTGCATCATAAAATCCAACAATGTTTAGGTTTGTACCAAGAGCATTGATCTGTGATTGTAGAACAGCAGATCCAACAGCGGTTGCAATACCAGTAAGTCCTGATCCGTCACCTTTAAAGGCAGTCGCAGTAACAATACCACCAGCAACAAAACCAGATGCACCAACGACATCTGTAGTAAAACCTACATCGTTTGTGAATACCGATAATACTGATGGAGTATTGGTAAAATTATTATAGTCTAGGTAATATGATGGTGCTTGACCATTGAGATTCAGAGAGTTAGTCGAAATCCCAGCAGTAAGAGCAAAACCAGTAGAGTTTGGAGCATTTAAAGTTAGACCGTCACCTATCGAATTATAAATCTCATTAAAGTTTGCATTAACTTTTAAAGCACCCTGTCTGAGGGTGTCACCTGTTCCGTCATTACTACTTTGCCCAGCATTTATTAACTGTTTCGACATTTATCCGAGTCTATAGGGCTACACTATAATCTATTTAGACTATAGTTTAAATCCGCTGAAAGAATTCTTCTTAATATCTTGTTTTATACCACCAACAACGTAAGATTCTACCTCTGTTTCCTGTGGTGCAACTTGTAATCCCTTAGATGAGATCCAGTGTTGTGTCCAAGGCAATGGATTGTTTCTTAATGGTTGATCGTAGATAGGATCAAGTCCAAGTGATTTCATTCTCTTGTTAGCAATCCACTCAACGTATTGATTCAATAATTTATCATTCAAACCAATCATAGAACCACCACTGAATAGATATTCAGCCCAGTCCTTTTCCTCTTCAACTGCATTTTTAAACATACCAATTACATTACTTCTCTCTTCCTCTGCAATCTGTTGCATCTCTGGATCATCACCATTCATCCAGTTTTTCATTATGTTTTGTGTGAGAACTAAGTGTTGGTTTTCGTCTCTACTGATGAGGGATATAATTTTTGCTGATCCTTCCATAAGTTTAAGCTCTCCAAATGCAAACGAGCAAGCGAAGGAGACATAGAACCTAATTCCTTCAAGTATGTTAACATTTGCAACCGCTCTATAGAGCTTTCTTTTGAGTTCATTTAATGCGAAGTCCTTTGCTTGTGAGTTTTCCCATCCGTCTTTCCACAGATTACTTTGATCCCATTGATGGGCTTCATTTATAAATTCATCGTATGCCCGAGTTACTGAATTTGCTCGGTCTAAAATTCTTTCATCATTGAGAATGGTATCGAATACTTCAGATGGGTCGGGATACACATTCTTGATAATATATGTATATGATTTGGAGTGAATCATCTCCATGAATTGCCACACATTCATAGCACCTTCCAACTCTGGTAAGGCACAGTAAGGTGCAAAAGCCATTCCAGGACCACGACCTTGTACAGAATCTAAAAGAATTTGGTATTTTAGATTAGATGTAAAGATGTGTTTCTGTTCTGGACGTAGAGATTGATAGTCTGCTCTATCTTTCTGTAATGAAACCTCTTCTGGTCTCCAGAAATACCCTAGCATTTGAGTAGTAAGTCTGTCAAACACAGGATATTTAAAAGAGTCATACCTTTGTACACCCAAAGGTTTACCAAAAAACATTGGTTGTTTCTTAGTATCGACTTCTTCTGAATTAAAGACGGTCATGCCGTCAGGTTTAGATGGTGCAACTGTCACACTCTTGCTCCTCTGATAGTTCGGTGAATAGTTTTTCTAGTTGTGGTTTCACTTCTTCTACATCATCAACGTCATCAGATTTCATATCGTAGGTATTCTGGTAATAGGAGGTCTTCCAACCATACTTGTATGTGGTTAAAAGATCCTGTGCCATCACTGATATAGGCACTTCGTTATCAGGATACTGTGTGGGATTGTAACTCCAGTTACCACTGATGGCTTGATCAAAGAACTTCTGCATCACTGCAACTACTTTGATATATCCATCATTACCCTGCATTTCCCAGAGGAGGGTATAATTATTCTTTAGATGTCCATAAGACGGAACCACTTGCTTAAGAGGTCCTTTCTTTGACTTCTTAATGGACAGGTAGTCTCTAGGTGGTTCGATACCGTTTGTTGCGTTTGACACAACGGAACTACTTTCTGATGGCATCTGTGCGGACAGTGTTGAGTGCCTGAGACCGTGTTCCATGATAGATGTTCTAAGAGATTCCCAATCATGTTTTAATCCTACCTGTGTAATTTCATCTACATCGCTCTTATATGTATCAATTGGAAGTATTCCATCAGAGTATTTTGTAGAGGGGAAATCAACACATGCACCTTTTTCTTTTGCAAGTTGATTAGATGCTTTCAATAGGTGATACTGGAAACTTTCAGTAAGTCTATGTACCGCATCCCAGGCGCCTTGTGAGTCGTATTTGTGACCATTCTTAGCAAGATAATGTGCAAGACCAATGAACCCCACTCCAAGGGATCTACGACCCAATGTGGCGAGTTCAGCAGCCTTAACTGGATAGTCTTGATAGTCAATCAACTCCTCTAGAGATCTCACAGAGAGGTCACAGAGTTCTTCTAACTCCTCTAGTCTAGTAATCTTACCTACGTTGACAGCAGATAGGATACAAAGTGCAATCTCACCGTCTATGGCATCAATATGATTGATAGGTTCTGTAGGTAGAGTGATCTCTTGACATAGATTACTCATACTTACCTTGTCCTTGAAGGAAGAATGTTCATTACAGTGGTCAATATTCATGATATAGATACGACCTGTCTCTGCCCTCTCCTTAAGGAGATTCATTATCAGTTCTTGAGCTCCGATTGTTCGCTTGGGGATTGATTCATCCAGTTCGTAACGGCAATATAACTCATCAAACTCAGGGGTCCCAAAACTCTCAAACAAGTTAGGACAACTATGGGGAGAAAAAAGCGTGATTTCCTTATCTTCGATAAACCTTTCATAGAAGAGTTTTGAGATTTGGATTGAGTAGTCAAGTTTTCTGACACGATTGTCCTCCGTTCCTTTGTTGTTCTTAAGTACAAGTATATCTTCTATTTCTTGGTGCCAGATGGGGAAGTGGACAGTCGCTGATCCACCTCTAATGCCATTTTGAGTGCAGCATCTGACAGTTGCTTCAAACTT
>Ga0209645_1000902_pt1 | contig 15211 bp, 18 predicted proteins | sample ETNvirenome_6_30_FD_184070 | JGI IMG/M metagenome (GOLD analysis project Ga0209645, IMG submission 184070) | Marine viral communities from the Pacific Ocean - ETNP_6_30 (SPAdes) (version 2) | ecosystem: Environmental > Aquatic > Marine > Oceanic | place: Pacific Ocean | collected 2013-06-19
TAGCGTTTCAGGGTCAGCACTCCTAGCTAAGGTAGTCTCAGCAGCAGCTTGACCTGCGTCATCCCCTGCAACGGCTGTAACTCTGCCAACGGCTGTGGTTGACCTCAGAGAAGACCCAACTTTCTTACCTAGCTTACCTACCTTTAGTAAAGCGGCTGGACCAGGAATATCCAAAACAGTAAGGATACGAGTCAACTCTTTACCTGGGTCAAAACCTAAGTTTGATACTTCCTCTTGGAGAGCCATAGCAGCAAATAGGTTCTTGTCGCTTAGGAAACCTTCTCTGCCTACTTCGTCTGCGTAGTTTTGCATCCATACTCTAAAGTCCTTAGGGGAAAGGGCTGTAGCTTTTGATAGGATTTCCATACCCTTTCTTTCAGTTCTCCCTGTAAAGTCTTCGTAAGTACCTATAGGGAGTTGTCTGAAGATATACCTACCTAAGAAGTCAGACCCGTAGGTAAACCAAGACGTACCTTCAGCCCTAGTTTCTTCCATTAGGTTTGACGCAATTTCTTGAGCTATCTGATAGTTTGTAATGGTTCTAGCTTCTAGGCTACTGTAGTTTGAGTTAGTCTGAGCTAAGGCTTGCTCAGCTACATACTCAGGGTTTTCACTGAACTCCCTTTGTTTGTTTATTATATCCTGAGATTCCTCAATCAGTTGCTCAGCCGACTTGTTATAGAGTTGACCTCTGCTTAACACCTCAGCAAATGCTTGTTGGTTAACACCTGAAAATTTAGCCTTAGCTTCAAACGTGTTTAAGTCTTCGCCGGTAGTTGTATAGATATCTCTAGACCTATCAGGAGCAGGAGCCTCTGGGTCAGTAGAAGGGTGTAGTTCGTCAATAGCTAGACCATACTGTTCGTCGAAGGTATCAATCTCAGGCATACTTTATTCCTTAAATAGACTACAAAAAGTTTTACTAATTAATAACCTAAATTGTAGATACCATTGTAGTCGTTTGGTGTACCGCCACCGCCAAGACTAGGTATGGTAGCCTGATTAGGTTGACCACCCATTTGCATACCTAAAGATGCACCCTGCATACCTAAGCCAGCAAACGCCTGACCCATCCTAGCTAGACCCATAGCATTTGCAGCTTTCTGCTGGAACATACTAATGTTTCTACTCAAGCCTGACATCTCAGTAGAGAACCCAAGGCCAGCCCCAAGACTAGACTGTAGTGCTGATTGTCCACCTCTAAACCCTGAAGTCTCTAAGCCACCTAGACCAGCCGCAGCAGCCCTAGCTTGTGACGAAGCAATCTGTTGTTGGCGTACCGCTCTAATCTGTTGTCTTCTAGCCTGAAGTGACTGCTGGCGTTGCTGTGCTCTTCTAGCTTTCTTCTGTTGCTTAGCTGCTTTTTGCTGTTGTACAACACTAAAGGCTGTGCCTGCTGCTGATACACCTAAGCCTATAAGAGCTACTGTCCCTATCGCTAACCCCATAGTCTTCTCCTATTCTAGTATTTTACCGTAAACTGTTTCTACTTCAGTGTAGCCTAACCTAGTTAAGAGTTTACCTGTATCCCGCTTAGCTCTAGACTGTATGCAAAACACATCTATGTTAAACTCTTTCATCTTGGTTTCTATAAACTTAACGAACCTAATTCCTACACTACCTTTTCTGTAATCCTTTTTAAGGTAGAAGAAATCAACGATGCCGTATACTTTGTCCTTGTTGTGTAAATGGTAATCAGCATATACTGAGCAGTATCCTATGAGTTCTTCATTATACCTAGCAGTAAGGAAAACCATGTTACCGTTTTTGTAGATTAACTGGTACTTATCAAAGTCAACAGAACAAGGTAACTTACCCTCTGTCCAATCTAACTCTGGGTAGTGTTCTTCTAAAACACCTGAGTAGTCTCTTAAGATATCTTCATCTGTTTCTATTGAGAATACTACTTTAGAACCTTCTGTTGGTGGCACTTAAAACTCCATACCCTAGTAAGTGAAAGTCTTTACCTTCTTCTGACTCAAACTTAAGACGTACAGATTTACCCCTACCTCTAATTTTAAGTCTGGTATCTACCACTGTATCAGGATAACCAAAGTCTGTCAAGTCACTTGGGTTGACGATAGGCATAGGCTTAAGTCTGTACGCTTGCTGTGTCTGAGTATTGCTGTTACTGAAGTCCCAGAAGGAAGAAACTAACAAGGAGCTTTCTCTGATTGGTGTGTATCCTAGTAGTTCGTCACCTGTCCAACCTGTCTCAGTTACTCTGGAGTACACTTGAATGTATGGTGCATTCTTCTGTAGTATAAGATCACCCATGAACTCATAGCCTGCCTCAGCAAAGGAAGAGTAGTTAGCTGAACCCCAATCCTTAAAGTCAGTCTTGTAGAAGTAGCCCATAGAAACGGTATTGTCTGAAGCATTCCTGCACAGGAAGACTAAAGAAGGTTGTCCTGTGTCAACAAAGCCATTGTCAAATACAATTACATTGTTAGCACTTGCATCAACTACTGTGTCACCATCTCCGTCAATGACATTGAAAGACTGAATGTTAGAGGAGAAACCCCTGTAGTAGTCAGCACCTAGAATCTCAGGTGTATTGCTTGAAGCATCAGATACAGTCCAAGGGTAGAAAGCCTGTAGAGAGATATCTAAGATTAGGAAGTTATTTAGTTTTGCTGCAATCGTTTCATTTGCATTGGGGTACATCCAGAAAACTCTTTTATTGAGCGGATCAAAAACACCTGTGCATTTGCTTTTCTGAGTGCTGTCGATCTTATCGAAGAACGTCTGGATAGTACTAATGCTGATATTATTCTCAGCAGCTTGGAATGTCTGACCATCAAACCCAAGAGTATGTATACCTTGGTCACTCCACCAAAAGGGAATGCCGTCAGCAGATACGAAGGTTTCTCTATTGAACAAGCCTACTGAGGATATTTTGTTAACTGCAAACCCAGTAGCTCTAAATACGTCATCTACACCTTTGATCTGCCATACACCATTCTCAGCAAAGACAAAGACACTGTTGTTAAACTGGTGTAGTTTGCGGATACCGTAAGCCTCAGGTATTCTGATAACACCTCCGTCGTCATCCAACAAATCTGAGAAGTCTTCAGACGTTGGGTCATTCTTCTGGTGACAATCACCTAGTCCTGCTGAGTCTACAGAAACACCTGAAGAAGCTCCTTCGATAATCCTTGAGAAAAGAATTACGTTACTGTCCTCGTGGTTTCCTCTGTTAAGCCCTGAGTAGAATACTCTACCTGACATAGCTACGACAGTTGAGAACCTATCGCTAATAACCTCAGTAGATAGATTACTAGGGAGGCTGATAGTACCCCCAGCCCTAGTTGTGTACGAACCTAAGGTGCTTCTATCTCTGTTGAAGAAGTTAACTAGGTTGTGTCCTTGGCCTATGACAGAAGAACCAGCTTGTATCTTTTCCCACTCAGCTACACTGAAGTTACCTGAGCTATCTTTACCTGAGAACCAAGATAAGTTTAATGCAGGAAATTCATGGGGAGCTGTATTGAAGTATGTAGTTAAAGCTGCTGCACCCTTCTCTCCAATCCAACCTGAGTTTCTTGTGTCGTATACTCTCTCTGCTGACACAGTAGCTTCAGATACATCCTCACTTAAGGTAGACCTATCCGATAGTAGTTTAAAGTCTCTGGTTCTAAAGGTAATAGGCTCTACACTAAAACTCCAAACAGATGTACCACTGGACGTATCAATCGTAGCAACAAGGGCTGTAGTTTCAAGGCTAGGGTGAGTTATAACCAGCATACCTGATATAGCTGTAAACTCACATTTGTTATCATTGATAGAACCCTGACCAGTATAACCTAAGCTAGACAGAGTTATATAATTTGTAGAAGAAGTAGTAGATGAATTTATAGTCCAACTAAAACTCTTAAGCTGGTTAGCTGAGTAAGGTACGTTAGTCTTGTCGTACAAGTAGAGCTTATCATTGACCTGTACTACAAGGAGTTCTTTATCTGGGATACCAGCTACGTTACGCCAAGTACCTACCTTAACTAAGTCTGTGTCAGTTACATTGAACGTAGAATCTACTGAGCTTTCTTCAAAGTCCAGACCTTCTCTTCTTTTCCTGCTTCCGTCTCTTTCTAGTAGACAATTTAGTTCATCAACTGAAGCATCCGCAGGAAACGTAAGTTCACCAGCTTCAGTAATTAAACCTTTGATAAATGTGTTAGTTACCTTTTGGTTCAAAGACTGGGGCATCAGTTTTCTTTTCCTTACGTTTGAGTCGGTCTTGTGCAAACTGCTCGCGTTTTATTGTAGGACTAAGAGGTATGCTGTTATCGTAAGCCTGAATTGCTTTCTTAGCTGAAGCTACTGAACTATACTTACCTGACAGTTCGTAGGCTACCTTACCCTTTGGTGAAGCAATCTCAAAGAATATAAAACCATCTGTAGACTTACGAATAATCAGTTCTTGTTTCAACTTACTCAGTTTACAGACACAGGTTTGATCGGCTGTGTTTTCTTCAAACTCTACCATTTTATCTTCCGTAGTTGTTTCTTACGTTCTCTTGCTTGGTCCTATAAAGACCTGTAGTTACAAAAGACTTCAATCGTCTGGCTGACTGTTCTACCTTAGGGTCAGACCCTGACTTAAACAAAGAGAAGCAAGCAGACTTAGCTTCAGCCAACAGGTAAGGAATTAAGTCCTCATCTAGGTCAGGTTCAAATGTATCTGACAAACTAAAGGTGGGAGTTACAATACCGTAGGCTTGTGTCTTAGTTGTTTGCAGTGTGCTTTCTACTGAGCTTTTGAAGGCATCCATAACGATATGCTCATCATCAAAAGATGTGTAGATACTTGGCATTCTGTCGTTGAGGATTAGCAAGTTAGTACTAGCTGAAACATCGTAGACTGTAGTTACATTTGAGGTATCTAGGTTACGGGTAGCAAAACTACCTGGGTCCATATACTTAATTTCTCTGTAGTTAGTCTGGCTGTTTTCATCTATGTTGTACCTAATCCAGTACAGTTGTCTACCTACATATTTAAAGTGAGTAGGTTTAGTGTTATCAGATAGTGCTGTAATTTTAATTAGTCTTCTATGCTCAGGAATTTCCCTAGAAGATACAAAGTTAAAGTAGGTATCTTCGATTACAGATGCAATTTGCTCAGCCTCAATCGAGTCACTGATGCTATTGACTGGCTCTGAGTCCATGTCACTTAAGATACTTTGGACTAGCTCAAGGAGAGTTTTCTTCATTATGAGGTAACTCTTTCAAGGAGGATTGCAACATCTAAATCTACGTGAGAGCTAGGTCCACCGTTACCTTCGATCTCAAGAGCTGTGTTAACTGCAAAGGTGTTATTAGACGCAGGAGTTAAAGTGTCGATAGTCCCTGCGGCAGAGCCTGACTGAGCGATTGTTATAGCCCCCATAGAGCTTCCTGCTGCATTCTTAATTGTAAGCACTAAGTCACTTCCTGAGATAGCTGCGCTTAATGCTGTAGTAATATGTACTACTTTACAGGCTACAGGAAGAGGAATGTACCTATCGAATGAGCTTGATATGTCAGTTAGCTTCTTGTTAAGGAGTAGAGTCTGGCCTTTCCAAGCACCTGAACCGGAGCCATTAGCTACATATACGTCTTCAGAGTTTGCTGTAGCTACTCCTTTAGGTTCGTGTAGGTCAGCCCCTGTTAGACTAGAGTGAGTTACATTAGCCATTTAATGCTCCAAATAGTAAAGTCAGAAGAGGAACCCCAAGTACGTCCTGAGGTTCCTCCCCTAGTTTTTAGACTTCGATATATTCGATTACCAGTTTAGCAGCACCAGCCGTGAAGGCAGCAGTACCGTAAATAACCGACATATACGCGTCAGCCGCACCAATAGTAGCCGTACCACCAACAAGAGCGCCGTTAGCTACGACAGCTTTGTTAGCAGCCAAGTCAGCAACTGCAACAGTAGCATCAATACCGTCAGCATCAATGATCGTGCCATCAGCCTGCTGAAGACCAATAGTTAGTGTAGCGGAACCCCCTGAGGTGAACGCCGTGGTAACAACCAAAGAGGCTTTCGTGATGTAAGAACCAGCAGGAATGAACGCATCATTCGGCTGAGGATCAACAGCAGAAGTGCCTAGTTTAGTTGCGTCTTTAATTTCAAAGACCATAGTCTTAACACCGTTTTGAGCGTTAAGGCCATTATCACGGACAGCACCTTGAGCGTTGTTGGTGATGACAAACAGACCGTCTGAATTAGTATAAGACATAATTTAGTTCTCCTTTCTTATACCACAGAAGGCTTGGAAGCGATACGAACCATGTTTTCAGGCCGGTACAGTTTAACACCATAGCGGCTCGTCGTAACATACTCGTGACGCTGCAAGTCCTTGTTATACTCGTAGTCAACTTCTGGCATCTGACGCCACGCACCAACGAAGGGAGTGACAGATGGAGCGGCTGAGAAGAACAAGTTTGCCTTACCATTGTCAGAAGAGAAGTCAACATTAGAGTTACTACGGTCTGGTAATGCACTGTCCGTAACATCCGCTAGGTAGTTGGAGCAATATACGTCAAAGCCATAAATGTTCTTAACGAACGTCATGCCTGTGGCGATACCGTCTGCAACAATACCTTCAAACCGTGGGTTATTGCTAACATTGACAAGGTTGGTAAGAGTGTTAATCGTGTACTCTACCGATGGATCAACAATCGCAATCAAAGCCTGATCGGGAACACTAGCTCTTTTCAAAGCATGGCGTGCGCGAGCAAAGTCAGCAAGAGCGATAGTACCAGCAGCAGCAGCCCAACGATGCTCTACACCGTCGATTGCTTCGTTACTGTTGGCTGAAACACCTGCGTCAGCAGCAGCAAGAGTTGTCGTTTCGAAGTGAGCCATGATAGCTCTTTCCTGCTCAGGAACAAAACTAGAGATAAGCTGTTGACTGTAGAATGCGTCCTGTTCAGCTTTCTTCGTAATGTACGTAGCAGACGACAGGTACTTGTCCACGGAGAACGTGAACTGTCCTGTGTCAAGCGGACGATACGCAACTTCTGTATCTTCCGAATAGTCGTCAACCTGAGCCTGTCCGATGGAGGGGATGTAGAACGTATCACCATCAGGGAAGCCCTCAAGCATACGCACATACCTTTGTGCCATCATCTCGTCTCTTAGAATCTCCTTAAGCTCGCCAGACCATACTTCGCCGCGAGTAAGGAGATCAGTATTACCAGTGGTCATTGCCATGATATTTCTCCTAGTTTGTCTTGTTTTTTACAAAGGACATACTAAAGTCCAAAGCGGTTCCCTAGTCGTTTTCTATCCTCTAGTAGACTTTGTTGAACCTTAGGACTGTAGTACAGGTTTTTGTTAGTCCGTCTCAGGTTCTGGTAGTAGTCCCAGTTTCTTTCCTGATTGTTGGACTGCATGTTGACGCCTTCAGTTCTGATCGTGCCGGTAATCATAGGTTGGGTATCCCTACGTTGCTCACCGATTAGCGTGAAGAAAGCTGTAGGAGACTCAGTTGCAATATCTTGAAGACGACTTACCGACATACCCAATGCCTCTGCCTTCTTCTCAATTTCAACTTTGGCCTCAGTCCCATACATTTGTTCTAGTTGCTGGTTGACAGAATCAATGTTTTGTTTAGCTGTACTCTGTCTTTCACGTTCTGTTAGCGTCTGCTCAACAAGGCTTTTAAGTGTACTCTCACTTAGGTCTGGCGTGGTATCGCCTGCTTCAGTGCCACTAGTATTATTGTTGTTGGACTGTACTTCAGTGTTTACGTTAGTGGTATCCGTAGCCCTATTCTGAAGTTGTTCAAGCAATGACTTGGCATAATCCTGTTTACCTAGGTCTTCTTTGAGTTCCTTAAGTTGGGACTCAAGATTGCTAATGTAGGTATCAGCTTCTAGTTTTCCTTTAGCTAGTACCTCAGGGTCACTCCATTGCTCTCCCTTAGTCTCTACGAGTTTGCCTAAAAATGAATCCTGTGGTTGGGTTTCAGTTTGAAAAGCTGACTCTGTGTTCTGACTACCGTCTGTGGTTTGATCGGAGTCAGTATCAAAAACGGACATTGTTAATCCTTTTTGTTTAAATCAATTAGTTCAAGAATATCTTCAAGCACTCGGTTGTACTCGTTGACGGCGATTTGACGAAACTCCCAATTAGGTGCTCCGTAGTCCCTAACACCCTCTTTCTTTTTGTAGTGAGTGTTAAGAATTTCAGTTAAAGAATCGAATGCGTTTCTATAATTAAGAACTTCGTGCTTTCTCTTCTCTTTGTCCTCAGATTTAGTTCCTCTGAACCAAACTTGTTTCATTAAATACCCATCTCTTCTTGTGTCATTAGGTTCTCTTGATTAACCGCCTCAGCATTCTGCATCTGGGTTTGAGTCTCAAGTTGCTCAGAGACAGAGATGTTCTCACCGAATAGAGACGACTCACCAAGCTCTTCAGAGATGATCTTAGCGAACTCCTTACCTGAGAGGTGAGCAGCAACAGTGGGGTCAGCAGCTTTGATTTGATATAGTTGAGTGAGGTTTTGAACACGTCTAGCCCTTTCAGCAAAGTGTCTAGCGCCAACAGGTACGATTTTACCGGAGGCAATAATGTCATCCTTTGTAATGTCCCTAAAGAAAGCTACACCTGTGGCATCATCTATAACTCTAATAGTGTCACTGAAGTTCATGTACCGTCGTGCTGTCTCAAGCATGGAGTTTAGAATCGGTTCTAGGAATACTCTTTCGAAGTGTGCTGTCTTGTGTTCGAAGATACGAGACGCAGCATTCTGTAGGGACTGAACTTCGAAGGCTGTCTTTTCACCTGGGGTTCTGATACCCATAGCTTGCCTAGGTGCACCAGCCATTTCCTCCATCTTGTTCTCTAAGGTCTGAATCTGGAGGTCAGCGTTAAGTGCTGTAGCATCAGGTACTAGGTAGCCTACATCACCTTCTTCACCTAGATAAATTCTAGTTCCAGGTTCAAAGTCGAAGTCTTCTACGTCACCTCTGATCTTCATAACTGGGTAGGCTATCTGATCGAATACGTCAGCCTTAAGGTTCTCTAGATGGTCAATTCTGTACTGCATACCAACTAGGTTATCTAGTGGTCCCATAGCGTATAGGTTGTCAGGTCTAGGTCTCCATCCTGCGTGGAAGATAGGAGCATGTCCAAGCCAAGATGAGTTTTCTTCGTTAGTTAGAATGTAAGCTCTATCGACTACTGTAATGATACGGTCTACTTGGAGTTCATCGTTTTGATAATCAAAGATATCGCCATAGAAAGTTAGGATTTCTACGTAGTCAGATTCGTAGTAGTGCTGGATAGATGAGAAACCGTCAGCAACGTAGCCTTCTGATTTGTTGAAGGTAGCATCTGAACCTCTTACTGCGGCTCTAGCGTAAAGCATTTTATCTAGGATAGCCTGCATACTTCCTTTAGATGGGTCATCCTTAATCATTCTTTTGATTTCACCTAAGGTTTTAATTGACTTAATAATCTTAGGTGCTTTAAGGAAATCTGATGCAGACGGATTAAAGCAAATGTCGTAGGGTGAAATACGAACTACCTTAGGACCAACGTACTGAGAAATGTAATCTCCGTCTTCTTTAATCTTGTATCTGTCTTCCCACTGTACTGTAGCAAAGCAATTACCGTATTGAATGTAGTCGTAGATTAGATCAGAAGCTGTGTTGACAAAATCAGATTGTCTAACTTTGTTTTCCATGTACGCTTGAATGGTATCTCTTTTAGCTTTGATATTTGAATCAATAGACGAAGCCTCAAACCTCATCCACTTCTGCTGAGGAAATAAAGAAGCAAAGTAGTTAGCATGAAGGTTGTCCATAAGCTGTGTTAGCTTAGGAGTTGTAGTAGTGTTAGACCAAGGAAGCATGGCGTTGCCTGTGGTCTTAGTGTCAGTTGCGTATAGGTAGTTACGCAGTTCTTTCCACTCTTCGATTTTTGTATTACGAAGGGTATCCCACTCACGCCACCTGTTAGCAATCTCAACAGCTAAAACCTCAGGTTCAACAATGTTCTCAATGTCAATAGTTTCACCAGCCATTAGGCAGCACCTCTGAATCTGTTATTAGCCCAAACAATGTTGCTTCTACTTTTTCTGTTTAGGCTAGTCGATGGTTTAATAGCCATATCAATACATGAAGCTAATGCGTCGATTACGTCATCGTGTGGTGGGTTCCTACTAGATAACTCTTCTTCTAGTATTTGAATGTTGCCACCTTTGTAATGCCAAATTTGTAAGTTGTCGTATCTAGGTTCAAGAGTAGATGAGATACGCTCTTGCTTACTGCCATGAGACTTACTAGGTCTAAACTCATCAATGCTGAGAGACAGGCCGTGGTCTTTAATCATGTCTTTTAGTTGTTTGACAATAGCTGATTGAGCTACTGTGACTTCAGCCCTAATCTTACGGAAGGACCACTTAGCATGTAGGTTAAGTATGTGTTCGAAGTAGTCTGAAATTCTTTCGGTTCTGAATCTGTCTATGTCAATAACGTAGCAGTTATTTTCTCCGTCTACACCTACAACTACAATAGCTGTGTAGTCAGCCTTACGATTTAAACTAAATGCAAAGTCAACTGCTGCAAATACATTTATTCTACGGTCTCTATAATACCAGTAACCGTTATCTCTTGTCAAGAACTTTCTTTCAAAGTACTGAAATTTTTCTCTTCTGACTGGTACATTGTCAGGGTCAGTTGGGTCATTGTAGTACTGAGCTTTGAATTGGCTCTTGTCTAGGTACTGGCCTCTTTTCTTAGCTAAGACCTGACGATCAAAACCAAACCACTTTCCATCTTTACGTTTTTGTTTAGGCCAAAGAAACTCACCATTGCCTTCGCCACTATCTTCGACTGCTTTCTCGTAGACTTCATAGATTGGTATTGAACCGTCTAAGTCTCCGTTGTCGTCGTAAGTATCCTCTTGCATTTGCATTAAGTCGTTATACAAATCCTTTGGGTGATACCTAGTACCTACTACCCACTCCTTTGAGTTAGCTCCTTCGATGGATGACAACAAAGAGTATTGACTTTTAACTCTGTCTCGACCTTCGTTTGTGTAGGCATTCTCGTAGACTACTGTATCGTCAAGCACTGCTATGTCACAATGCAGACCTGTTAAGCTAGTAGTTAGGCCACCTGTAAAGACGGAAGGATCACGGATGTTCTCTTCTTTTCTTAGTGGGTGGTCTAAGCAAATCTCAGATGTCGTCCAACGGGTGCGCTTACCTTCTTCTTTGTGGACGTGTTCAGGCCAGTATCTCTGATATGTATCAGATGTAAGGATACCTTTGATGAACGACAACTGTTTCTCAGCTAAGTTTGCTGTAGCTGAAATGTATAGAATCCTAAGTGTTGGGTCTTTAGTTAGTTCCCATGCTGCCCTGAATGCAACCAACCTAGACTTACCGTGGTCACGAGGAAAGAGTAGAAGCTGATGTGACTTACTGTCTTGTCTAGTCCACCAGTTAATTACATCCTCATGGCAAATACCTAGCATCTGCTCAGGTGCAACCAACTTGATAAACACAGAAAGGTCAGCCTCAGCAGCTAATCTTACGTCGTCTAAGGATGGTTTTTTAGTTTGCATAATACTCTTTAAATTTGTTGTTTCTTAACTTCAAAGAAAGGATACTCATTGCAGTCAGCATACCAGGAGGTTATTTCTTTTGTTTCAAGTTTGTAGTTCATTAGCTGGTGTACTATTTCGTATGGAGGACACTCAGTAACCTCTGTTGCGTTTGTGTCATAAGAACCATCAGGTAGAGTGACGATTATAACAAACAAAATTTTACTTAGTGTCATTAAGTCCATAACTGTATTCCTTTAACTACTAACACTAGGATGTCTGCCATTATGCATGTGAGATAGTTTGTCTACATGAGACTTAAGACTAGCTATGTCAGCTTGTATTGTAGCCGTTTCTCTGTGGCGACGTTCCATTGTATTAGGGTCCATCATACTTGAAAGAATAGAAAGTCTTTGATACTGGGTTTCTACCTTAGTCTCCATAGTGTCTAGTCGTTTGTCTAGGTTTCTGAGTCGTTTCTCTAAGTCAGTTAGTGTTTCTAGGATAGCTTTAATTTGCATCTTACCTACGGCTGCTGCACCCGCTACACTAAAGAGTATGCCGCCCAAGGTTACAATTAGCCGTACATCAATCGCACCTTCCATAGATAAACATCCTTTGTGTTGAGGTTAGCCGCCTCCTGCTGTGATAGCATCGGTGATCGGCGTCATGTCTTCAGTAGTCCAAAAGTCCCAATCAACTACTATCTTGAGGTGTCCTACGTTTCTTTCTAAGATTGTTTCGTCGTCTGCGTAGTCATCAGGTGAGGCTACGATAGCGTTAATTAAGTTTACTGAGTCCATTGCTGCGGAGTAGTGTTGAGCAATTTCTTCAGGTGTTAGTTCGTCTGACATTTGCAGTTACCTTTATACTAAGTTATAGTAATATATTTTTCCGTAGCCACCGTATTCATTAGGGCAATCAATGTCACTAAAAACAGGAACGATACCGTTCTTTTCATAGTAGTGCATTGTCCAGTCCCACCGACTTTTATCTTCAATGTCATGCCCAGCAATCCAGACATACCCTCTTTTTTTAGATTCTACATTGCAAAGATTTCTAACTGTAGAAGCAACACCCTGACCCGCGTAATCTTTATGTGAAGCAAAAAGACCCGGAGCAAGACCTTCAGAAATCTTCAATCCCTGACTTAACCACCAATCTCTAATGTTACCGTACTTGTCTTCCTCTTGTTTGTTTCTCGGTACAGCAAGAGGAGAATACTTAGCTGGTCGTATAAATCTAAAGCCTACACATTTATCACCGTCAAAGGCACGAATAAGAAAAACATCTGCTTGTTGACATGTACCTTTACAGGCTGCACTTGCACGTTCAAGAGAATACTTTTGCGGACCTGCTATAATCTTACCTGCTAGATTCTTATTTCTAACTTCGTATAAAATCTTACCCATCTCATCTGTTTCTGCTTGAGATAGTTTTGCCATTTCCTCACCATCAATAGGGTCTTTATATTCAATAGCCATCAAATACTATCCAATATAATATACGGATGTCTGAGATAAAGCATACTCATGCGGAAGTTGAGCCATAGCATGAGGTTCAATTTTATCTAAGGTAGCACTATCTACAGACAAAGCCCAATCAATTAGATTATCTTTTGTAATATCATCAAACGCTACAAAACCATCAGCACTTGCTTCTGGAAGAGTAGTAATAAACACACTCTGCACTGATGCGTTTGGGTAATCATTGTGTGTCCAATCATAGACCCACTCTACAAACTTAACAACCTTACCAAAATCACTTTCCTCTTTTGCACGGAACTGACTGATTGTAATATTGCTGCGAATAACTTCTACCATTTTTGCTTATCTCTCTATGCTAAATTTTAGTCCGTTAGCAATAACGGTGCTATGCAAATTCCCACCTTTATTCGTTTGTAGTAGGTATGTTTGTCCACCTGTAGCATAAGAAGACGTACTGTGTGAACCTACCCCTGAAAAAATAGTGGTGCCATTCCAATATATTGTAAAAGCAGTTACCTGTTCTTTACCACTGTTTATTTTGTGCCTACTCCAGTAAAATGTAGGAGCGCTTGTTTGATAGTAAGTATTTTCAGTAGCGTAAAAGTCTGATAGTGCTACAGCACCGCTTGACGGTATATTAGTGTTAGAATGAACAGCATCATCATAAGGTCTTGCAGAAGCATCGTAAAAAGCAGAGAGCGCTCTTGAACCAGATGTACCACTAATATCGAACTCTGTTCTTAAGTCTCCAATAGTTATAGCCCCAGATGAAGTAGTTACCATTTTACTGAACTCTCTTTAAGGTGTCAACTTCCGCTTTTAGTTCTTTGATTGCTTCAACTAAAAGACCAATCATATTTTCGTACCGCACAGCAAGATTTTTTTCTTCACTACCTATTTCTGCTGTTGTGTAGATAACTTCTGGTAGAACTTTTTGTACTTCTTGAGCAATCACACCAGTCATACGAACATCTGGGGTTTTCTTATATGCAAATGTGTAGCCACCAATCTGTGAAACTTTATCGAGAGCATTCGTAATAGGTTCAATATTTTCTTTGAGACGAATATCTGAAATGCTGCCAAATGCTGTGATATCACCAGTAGCAACAACAGCACCGCTAGTTACTTCAAAACCAGCGCCCGGTACTCTTAATTTAGTAATATCCGTATTACCTAAAGTTATTTCATTAGATACGGTAGTACTAGAAGCGGCACTGTTGTATCCAATACATATTGTATTTTCCCCGCTAGTTAGCGCATCACCCGCCAGACTACCTATCATTACGTTTTTATTGCCTGCGGCTATTGAAACCCCAGCTTGATTGCCAATCGCTACATTATCTTCGCCCGTGGTTATTTTTTCAAGAGTACCAAAACCTACGGCGGCATTCCTTTTTGCTGCACCCGCTCCGATAACACCTTCACCAGAACTCTTGCCTATGAAGACATTTTGCTGGCCTGTGGGTTTTTCCATAGCCCTGCTGCCGATTGCAAGGTTGCTAGATGAAGTAGTAACAGCAGCCATAGCACCAGCGCCAATAGCCTGATTATCGGTCCCAGTAGTAATTAAAGCTCCTGCTTCAAAACCAAAAGCGTTGTTATTATATCCGGTAGTAACGCTGTTTAAAGCATTGTTACCTACCGCAGTATTTTTGTTAGCACTACCATCATCAGAAGCAAGTGCGCCTGTTCCAAGACCAAGAGTACCACCAGACGAATTGGTTAGAGCATCGGATAGGTCATCAATAGCTGAAGCACCGCCACTAGCTTCAGCCCAGGTCAGGCCACCAGTATTTCCTGACTGAGCGGTAAGGACATAGCCGTTAGTCGGACTGTTGCTAACCTTAAGATTAGCTTCGTCAATAACATTGTCAGCTACTACTGTAGCACCGTCTGCTGTGGACGTTACCTCGCCGCTGTGGTTTGGATGGACGTAGTTGTTAGCTGATGCAGCGATACCGTTTAACTTAGTATGATCTGCGTCAGTAAATACGTTAGAATCTGATGCGGCTTCTACGGCAGCTCTGATTTCTGCATCTGTTTGGTCAGCAGTAGCTGAGGCTTCAATACCGTTTAACTTAGTGTGGTCTGCGTCAGTGAATACATTCGAGTCAGATGCAGCTTCTACGGCAGCTCTAATCTCTGCATCTGTTTGGTCAGCAGTAGCTGAGGCTTCTATGCCA
>Ga0209645_1000903_pt1 | contig 15208 bp, 25 predicted proteins | sample ETNvirenome_6_30_FD_184070 | JGI IMG/M metagenome (GOLD analysis project Ga0209645, IMG submission 184070) | Marine viral communities from the Pacific Ocean - ETNP_6_30 (SPAdes) (version 2) | ecosystem: Environmental > Aquatic > Marine > Oceanic | place: Pacific Ocean | collected 2013-06-19
TGTCGTGATTACAGGTGTACTCCCTCCTCACCCAACACTTGAAGTGAGGTATATTACTCTGTAAATACGGCATTACTTCTTTTTGGTTTTAGCCTTTACTTTTTTGATAGCTTTTTTAAGATTGTTAACCTTGCCACCCATCTTCATGCCTTTAGCCATCATTTTACGTGGTGAAACCTTACCACCCATAGCGTAGCCTTTTTTCTTAACCTTGCCACCCTTTTTCATTTTAACTTTTCCACCCATCTTATAACCCTTTTTTTTCATCATCTTATTTGCTCCTTTACTGATTTGTTGAGGGATTTTTGATCTCGATATTGTCATCCTTTAAGAGAACTTAAAAAATTATCAACTGCGTTGTCAAGCTTATTTACAGAACCACCTTCTTGCATATTGGTTACAGAAGAACCTTGCATCGCAAGTAAATTTCTTATCAACTCTGGTGATATACCCGGTGGTAATAATGGTGACGTTGCAGGTAAACTTGGTAACGCAGGTATGGTAAAATCTGGAACTCTATCTGAAGGAACAACAACACTACTGTAATCAGGTGCAACAGGATCAGCAACAGGATCAACGATAGGATTTGTTACTGGTGCTGTTTCCGTAGATTCTGTTGCAGGTAACATACCTTGTATCATGTCACGCATCCTCTGCTCTTCTGCCAAACGTCTCTCTTCTCTTTCTTGGTCTTTCAACCTGTCTCTTGCAATGCTTGATTGCATACTTTTGTCATCTAATGTTGCCTGTGTTGCTTTGTATAGATCAAATGGATCATCATAACCCATAATACTACCTATTTTATTTACAAAAGGTGCAAACATACTTTCCTGTGATTTTTTAAAATCTTCATACATAGGATTAATACTTTCAACTTTGTCTTCATCCATTCTTAAATCATCATCAGATACGTTTTCTTTTGGTCTAAAAGGCATATCGAAAAATTGACCACCATCATAAGGGCCGCCACCACCTCCAGTTATCGTGGTTACATTTACTGGTTCACCTTGAGGTGTGTAATCAAGAGAACCCATCTCTTCGCCAAAGTCAGGATCGTAGTCACCCATCATACCCCTTGCTGCCGTTAAAGCAGTTGGACTATAACCTACAGCCATGTCCTCTATATTCTTCAGGGCATTATCTCTGTTAACTTTATCTGGTAACTGTTTTACTGAATCAACTATCTCTTTTGCCTGTTTTAAATCCTCGTTTGTAAAGCTACCACCAACTGTAATACCACCATTTCTCATGTACTGTGGCTCAAAAACATCAACAACACCACCCATATTCATCATCATAGGCTGTTGTGGCATCATCGGTGGTTGCATAGGTTGTTGCATAGGTTGTTGCATAGGCATCTGAGGTGCTGATATGTTCGGTAGAAGCTGATCCATGCTCTTTTTCTGGATCGCATCTTTATAACCCTCAAGATAATTCTTTAACGCACTCCTTTTCTCAGGAGATACATTCATATTCATAGATAAAGGTGTTTGTCCTTGTGGAGATGGTCTAGGTTGTTGTGGTTGAGGTGTCATACGTAGTGCCCTTTTAATAGCTATTAAAAAGACACTACGATATTTTTTTTATTTTGACAATATGTTATCAAATTCTTTTACTGCTTGACGGCACATTCTAAAAATATGACTAAATTGTGGGTGGTCATCACCCTTTTCTAGCTCTTCAGCTATTGCATTACGCAATCTTTCCATACGTTCACGTTCAAAAGGCGTTAATTTAGCAAATTCTTCCTTGCCTAACTCCTTTTCAACCAAATATTTCATCGCATACTCCATAACTAACGATATTTTTGCATTTTTAGACTCATAGAACCTAAACATACGAGGTGAAACTCCTATTTTCTCTCCCATTTTTGCTTGTGTCAAGCCAAGTTTCTTACGAATGTTAAATAAATCACTTGCTTTCCACTTACTATGTTTAGTTCTTTCCATCTTGCACCTCTTCCAATAGTCCTGACGACAATAAATCCTTGACCAGAACCTCTTTTGAGTCATATCGAAACGTATCTCCTGACCACATATTTGCATATTTAGCTGTTTTTCTTAAAAATTCTTTATCACTCTGTGTTGCAGACCAAGAATCCTTACGCATGAAGTCAATCACACCGTTAGCATCTTCAGCTTCAAAAACTTTGCCCTCTAGTTTGTATTTTTTCATATCATACCTCACTTTCTTTTTGTTTCTATATTATATATAGGTAATTTTTTCCTAAAATCAATGTAAAATTTTTTGAAAAATTTTTTTGAGCGTTTGTTTAAAACTTGCCCTGCGAGGGCACCGAGCAGGGTCCCCCCGAAGGGGGGTCTTATGGCGAGCGAAGCGAGCCGATCCGATATCCGATACAGTAGGGTACCTGCCGATTAGAAGCTTGTCAGTTGGGTCAAAATCCCGATCCCGTGCGAAGCACGGAATAAAAAAAGCCGTGCGAAGCACGGCTTTTTTTCCCTAAAGAGCCCACGAAGTGGGCTCTTTTTAATGAGGCTGAGAGACTATTGAAATCTCTCAGCACGACTGTGGAAGTAGTCGTATAAATCATCGTCAATACCATTCCATATAGACGGGTTGCCTGCTCTATTGTCAGGTATTATAGCAACAGTATTTGAACCAGTTCTGAAAGTCTTTAAGATTTTATAACTTGCGAACTCATCACCAGAACCATAGGACCTACCATTAGCTTGCTGTGTGCTTGTGACAATTGCACCATCACCAAAACGTGATCGCATTTCTGAAATTCTACCTGCAATATTTGATCTTGTTGTACCTGTCGCAAGCATTAAATCTTGAACACTTGCACCATCATCTGATCTGCACATAGACCAAATTTCTGCAAGTCTGGTTCCAATTCTATATGGTTGATCTGGTGTAGTGCTCTCTGTAAGATCGTTTTGATATTGTAAGAACTCTCTGTCTGTGGTTCTGTAAAGATTAGTAATTAGTTTTACCCAATTTAAAATCTTTACTGCTTCAATTGATCCAGAGTTCTGTCTGAATTCAATTGTCTTTTTACCATTCCAAGAGTTTTGGTAATTAACTGCATTGAATTTGCCACCAATGACCCTATTTAATTGTTCAAGTGTACTTGCGTGGTTCCATTCACTTGAATTAACTTTATTGTCTATTGGTCTGCAATAAGTATTATTGGTTCTGCTATTTGGTAAAATCTTGTTAAAGATTTGTTGGTTTAAACCATATCTATATCCAACTGCCTTAGCTAATTGAAATGGCATAACATCTGTTTTGTTATCAGAGTAAAAACGATTGCCAACACGTACTGCATTAATCTGCATTTGATTAAAATCATTAACACTCTGTTTTGTAGTGTCCAACCATTCCATACCAAAATGGACGTGCCCACCACATTTAACTGTAATCTTTGCGTTAATACTTTCAAGTGCACTTTGAATTGTCTGCAAGTAATGCATTAAATTGCAATTGCCTAAATCATCGTATGCCATTGGTGGTAGTATTACTTCAAATACTGTCTCTGCACTAGAAGTGTCGTCACGTTTTACTGTGCACCAATCTATTGGATGATTGATATCCCAATTTTCAAGAGCGTCTTTGATCTTGCGTATACCAATGTTTTCATCGTTGCAATTTCTAAGTGTGGTTTCAATTTCAATTCCTATTATAGGACTAGAATTTTGTGTAAACATTTTTGCCTCGCTTTCGTGTTTATTGTTTAAAATGTTATATATATTATATAGTCATTTATTTCCTATTTTCAAGTAAAACATTGATTTTTTTTAAGTTTTTTTTCCAGCCCTACGGGCTGGTAATACGAACAATTGTTCGTATTAATTTTTTTATTTATTTATTCTGAATAAAAAAAAAGGGTGGCGAAGCCACCCTTCAGGGGAAAATCCTGACAAGGATTTTTCCCGATCAACTTATTTCCCGATCAAATCTTTGCCCGATGACGAAGAATCTCTATTGGTTTAAGCTTTCTAATCGGCACATCAAACTGCGTTGACTTGTAATGCGACCAACCCAAAGCTTCATACAGATGATTCGTTTTAAGACCAAAGTCTTTGTACCCATCCAAGATGCTATTGAAGTAATGTGTGCTAGGAACAGATACATCTTTCTGATTCATAGTGTACGTCATCATACCATTGATGTTGATCTTTCTGTATAGATGTGGAAAGCCTTCATAGATGTCTAAGCTATTCTCACACTCTTCAGTAATCTCCCAAACACCAATAGGTAGCATTACGTTGTTACTTCTTGTCGGCTCAATGTCTGCCACACCTCTGAATACCAATCTCCAATTAGGAATATACTGTGCACCTAACTGTCTAGCATTTGGACATCTTTGTGCCATTTGGGTCAAATTAAGATTTGACCCATAAGCAAAGTATAGTTTAGTTTTTTGTTTCATTTAGTTTGTTCCTCACTTTCTTTAATTTGTTGTAATCAGTTTTAGCTAACATATCTAACGCAATTCTGTTTTTGAATTTGCTAATTGCGTTTCTATGCTTACGATTAATTGCTTTTACATACATTGTATTACCTCCGTGTTTATTATGTATAATATATATATAGGTAATTATTTCCTATTTTCAAGTAATGTGCAAGTTTTTTTTTATTTTTTTTTCCAGCGTGAAAATCCAGCGTGATCAGGATCCAGCATACTTGTTGCGAACAATTGTTCGGGTTCAGGATCCTAAAAACTTGACAACTGGATCTGCTGGTTATATATCTGAATTATTCTCATTGGTTCCTCCGAGAATGTTTCCTCGCTTAGCCCGATCCGAAAGGATCGGGTTTTTTTTCCCGAACAATTATTCGGATGTCTTCACGGAAACTGGTGCCCGATCTGGGAATCTCCCGATCAGGGTGAGCGTTCACCCCCCGTGACGGTGTTATTTCCCAGAATCTCCCACTTGTTCGCTATTTTCGACTATCTGAACCCGAACATCTTTATCTGGCGTTACGTTACGCATCCTTCCAACGGCTATGTTCTTAAATTCTTCCAGTTTTTCAATGATTTGCTCTCTGCTGAGAGAGTTCATATCTTCGTGCATCACGTGTTGTTTGTTAACCAGTAGTCCTGTCGCCTTCAATCTGAGCTCCTCTGCACGTATTGCCTCCCCGATCTTGCCATTATCCCAAGCCTCGTTACGCATCTTTAATAAATCCCGAACAGATTTCTCAACAGTCACCCCGAACTTGGCGTTAGCCTCCATACGCATCTCCTGATATCGTTCCTGAACTACGGGGTTACGCAAAAGCCGAACAGCATCAACTGTCGGGTTGCTGTATCCAGCTTCTCGTGCTGAAGCTGTCTGTGTCATATCCCGATACATGAAGTTATCCAAAAACCTCTGTTGTTTTGCAGTAAGTCTTTTCCATCCTGCCTTTGTCTGTTCTTTCGTTAATGTCTCGCCTACCTTGCTCATTGTCTTTCCTTTCTAATCATGTGCACATATCCGAACAATTTATCGTGCTGGGAGCTAAAAAAAATATAGGGGGAGGTGGTGGGTTACTTACCACCCCCCTATACCCCCTATAGGGGGTAAGTCTCGGTAAGTTGGTAAGTTGCAATAAAATCAATGACTTAGCATCTATAATTAACTTACCATAGTAGCCTGTAACCACCGTAACCACTTCCCGATTAATCCAATAAAAACAAATACTTAACAAGTTACCGACCAATCTACTTACCACCGTAACCTCGTAACCCGTAACCTGTTGTTCACGTTTCGTGCTCATTTTCACCCATCTCATAACTACAATCAACGCATAAATATGTCTTATCTTTATACGTGATAAACCAATCATCTTCTTTTAATTTATTACACTCTGGACAACGCAGTTTTTGTGCAAACAAAAGCTCCTTTTGTAGCTTCTTGTTCTTCCCGATAGGGAATAATATTACTTCACCCATACTAGTGCTCCCATCTATAAAAACAGTGCGTATTGATACACACTGTTTGTGTAAAAGCATCAGCCCAATAAGGGCTAACATATTTAGCATGATAATGAGTCGAACCATCAGTAACGTCAATATATATTTCACGTTCCAGAACTGTCCAAGCTATAGCTTCAGCCCAATCATAAGCCCGAACATCATCAATCACTTCTGGTTTACCATCACAATAAAAACTAAAGGCACATTGATCACGAACAATTTTTCGGCTATCCCAAGAATATCGTAAGCCGTCAGTTACAACTTCGCAAACTGTGTTCGGAAACCTGTGATCATCAACTCGGTTCATAACCACTTGAGCTACTGCCAACTGTGCCACTATTGGTTCTGATCTAGCCTCAAAGTATATCGCATAACTCATGCAAACCAAAGCCGTTGCTGTTTCCAACATCATTGTTTCTTCACATAAATAATTCGTCTTGCTTGTGATTCGGTAATTTTAAAATGATCTGCCAAATCCTGCAACCCGAACTTTTTATTTGTTGTCCTCTCCATATGGACACCACTCTTTTCTACATATTTTATTTTGCCTTTGTTATTTTCCCAATAACTTTTGACATCTTTTATGAAATCATCGTTAAACTTTGTCATTTATTTCTACTCCGATTATTAAAAAAATAGGGTACAAACATACACGGACATATATTTCCACCCCTCTGACGGCTCTTAAAACGAGCCTTTTGTGTAGGCATCCTATAGATTTTATTACATACTTCTTAGGTTGTTCGTAATAATTGCATAAAAGTAAAATTCAATAAATCACTATTCGGGGGTAAACTTTACTTCTATGATCTATAGTTATGACGTGCCTACTCGCCACCACGAAAGCTGAACAACACCCCCTAACTCTTTAATCTCTTCAATGTTTTCTCTATTTCTTCCTTGAGATACTCTATATGATCCTTTTCCTTTTCGGGTGGGATAATAAATATATCTCGATTTACGGCTCTGCATAAATAATCTAATGCAAACTCCAAGTTAGAAATCTTTTGTTTTGTGAGATACTCTTTATGAGTTTTCTCTATTTTATTTTCTTTTTTGCCATCTATCCAATTCATTTATAATCCCCTATCTCTAATCACTTCACATTCATAAACGTATTTGTCTACATCAAAATCGGGATGAGACATACACTCCTCTGTATAACAATCAACACAAATCACATGGTAAGAGAATAAAAAAGCACGTGGAATATGAGTGATTTTTTCTGTACCAATCCAATCGGGTTTAACTGTTTTACTACATTCTACACATTGATAACCCATTACTGCACCTCATCAATATTAACTGTCCAATAAATTTCTGAGTCTGTACCAAATTTTCTTGGACGTGGTTTCGCTTTTGAGTATGGTTCTTCCACTAAAAAAGAAGAACCAACTTCATACTCATCCCATTCTTTGTCAACGATTGATCCATACCAATCGTCAACAATTTCATTTCTAACATTAGGAACTCGTCTAGCTTTAACTGACATTTGCAACACCCACTGTTAAACTTCTGTAGTTCTCAGCATAAGCACGACACTCTTTAAATACCTCATCCCAATGACCTTGTGGCATACCGTATGACATCAATGCACGTTTCATTACATTACTAGCAGTATCTGTCCATACAATCGCAACAGACATAGCATATTTCCAAGCACCAATCTCTTTCTCCATAAGATCATTGTCTCTGCCTTGTGCAGGTCCAATTAAATGACCAATTTCATGTAATGCCGAAACATAATAACCCGTGTTTTTTGTGGGTCTAATGCAAATCAACTTATGTCTTGGGTTCGCATAGTAACGTGGGTCTGTATCATTCAATGATTGATACTTAACGGTAATGTCATGCTCTGCACATAACTCTTGTACGTGCAAAGCCATATCAATTCTTTTAACTAATGGTCTAGTCATTTAGTACCTCGCTTTCTTTATCTAATTTATTAATAAGAGATAAAACTTTATCTTTTGGAAAAAAATTACTGATATCGTATTCAGTTTTACCTTCTAAAAAATCCTTTACATAATCAATTACTTCTTTTGGTTTTTGACCTGCAAAATCTAATTTATGATTAAATTCAAAATCAAGAATTTGAATTAATTGTTTATAATCATTACTCATTATAACCACCTCTCTCACCACTGTTTTGAAAATAATCCCAAATGACACAAAATGATTTTGCAAATTCTTTTTGCTTATCATTAGGTTGTTCATCGGGTTGATAATCTGTCAAACCATCTGAAATTTCATCTGCTGATACCAATGGTAATTTTTGTTCTCTACAAAAATCTTCCCAAACTTCAATTAACTGACTTTCATGTTTCATTAGGCAACCCTCTTAATTGAAATTTTATGATCGTAACTTGTAGCATAAACTTTTTTGCCAACATCAAGATTACTCACATTAACTAAATCTTTTCTATTAAGATCAAATAATTCTGTATGAAACATATCACCCGTAACATCAATTTCTACTGTGAACTGTTCTACCTCAAATTTTCTGTCTGATGGAACTTCAATAAATCTTTTCATTTAGCACCTCGCTTTCGTTTGTTAGTGTATGATAGTAATATAAGGAATGTTTTTCCTATTTCAAGAGTTTTTTTTATTTTTTTTATTTCAGGAACTTTCCTGAGTATATTTCTTTACCTAATTGTTCATTAAAATCCTCTGTTTCTCTAGGTTTATAGACTAAAAAAAAACTTTTACATTTTGGACAAGATAAATTTGTGACCATATCATATTCTTCATTTTCTTCTTCGATATCGTGATCACCACCCCAAATTAATTCTTTATTACAATGCCAACAATTCATTTTCTACCTCCTACTGCATAACCCATAAAATTATAAGATTGCCAAACTTTGGATACATTACCCAATTCTTTTAATTCATCATTCAATTCTTTTTCTGTTTTACAAAACATTGAAACAGCCAACTGGGTATCTTTATCCAGAATCTCCTGATCCTGAAAATTTGTTCGCTTTTCCTGAACGTGCATCCTGTGTATGAGTGTCTGGATAATCGTGTTGTCCAGATATACCTTCTCAGCAATTAATAATATTGCACCTTGATCAATTCTTTCTTTTATTAGCTGGAGCACACGTTTTCTTTTTTTTGACCCGAAGAACTGGAGCGTGAACATGGATATGATTACCGAAACATTGTTCGGCTCTGCTGGCAAGATTTCTTCAATATCTCCCAGCCTGAAACCAAAACCCGAATGTATTTTTTTTAGTCTGTGTTTATCAATCCCGATGTACTCACAATCTTCAGCCTTCGGCATTTGAGATAAGAATCTACCAGTTGAACACCCGATATCAACGACTGTACTCTCTGGTTGAGCATATTCACACCCGATCCCTGTAAATATTTTAGTTAACGAAGAATAGTTCGGGATGGATAGCTCAATATGCCTATCAAAATCATCAATAGAGGAAAAATCAAATGCTTCATACATCATTTTCATGTACCTCTTTTATTCTAGTTCCGAGCCACTCCATCACATTTATAGACATAGCTCTACCACAAGCTTCATATCTTTTTGACACTGGACACTCTTCCTTTGGCTTACCCCGATAAGGTATTTGCGTGTAATTGTCTGGTAATCCCTGAAGTCTTTCACACTCTAATGGCGTTAACCTCCGAACAATAGTGTTCCGAGCAACACAGGGTTGCCTGTTTCCTCCTGTCATAGCATTAAGCGTAGGAGATACTTCATCTTTTCTAACTCTTGGTGCTCCTCCATCAGGTGATCTGGGCTCAAACACAACGCACGGAGAATTGTTCGGGTTCCTGACCAGCACAGAATGATGATCATTTGCTGTAATGGTATACATAGCTCCATTTTGATTCAAACCACTGCCATTCGACTTTGAATGACCCGATGCAATAGCCACCAAATCGGTAGCTGACTTGTAATCCCGAGCGGCTATTGTTCCTGCGATGTCGTCTTGAGTGTATTGATCGCTTCTTGTAAGGCGATGCGTAATTGTTCGGGTATTTTCTTCCCTTTTCTCCCTGCGCGGCGGAGGATTCCATGACAATGCTTCTCCGTCAAATAAAACCTTTGCTGGATTTCTCCAGTTTCGAGAATGTCCGACAACGAAGATACGCCTTCGCATTTGTGGGATTGCTCTTGGAAACCGTTGTGTTCGTATGTATTGAGTGTCAAGAACCCTGTAGGCGAACCCATACCCGAGTTCTGCCAACCCTCCGAGAAAGGAAGCAAGGTCTTTTCCTCCGTTAGATGACAAGACACCGGGCACATTTTCCCAAAGTATCCATGTGGGATTAATTCTTTTAGTAAGCCGTATAAACTCAAGTGCGAGATTTCCTCTATCCGATTTAATTCCTTCCCGAAGTCCTGCCACGCTGAAAGTTGCACAGGGAGTTCCTCCAACAAGGACATCTGGAGATTTTCCTCCGATGTCTTTCTTTTCGATTTGCGTAAAGTCGCCATAATTTTTTACCTCTGGATAATGATATTGTAAAACAGCAGAACGAAATGGTTCTATTTCAGATACACCTATACATTCATATCCGATTGGTTCCCAAGCTATACTAGCACTCTCTATTCCACTGCATATTGATAAAAATTTCAATCTAAGATGCCTCTCTTTTTTTTAAAATCACTATTTCTCTTTTGTTTAATGTTTTTAATTCTTTGTGACAGGATCCACATTTAACATCTGTTCGTCCTTCATAGATCCTACCTCTTGTTTGTCTACCACACCAATCGCAGTCTATGTGTTTATCGTAGTATCTTAAATAGTCGTTCATGTGTTTTCTGTCGCTGTTGTTGCTTCGTACTCGCCTCTGCTCATAAGACCATTGATTGTTCCAAGCCATTTGCGACCTCCTGCTGTACTAAAACTAAACTTATCAATTCGACCTTCGGTAATTAATTCCCGAACAATTCCATCCATAACTCGCTGGGAGAGATTAGCCAGTATATCTGGTGCATCTGCATCTGACATACGATTCGTTAACGAATCAGCACCTCCTTGTTGACATAATGCACGACCTTCTCTTTCGCATCTGCTGATCCACTCATATAAAGCACTCTTACGTAAGTCACGATTACTGCCAGAATTAAGTTGTATAATATCCTCAGTCCGATCTACCAGCAGTCCAGTATTTAAATCCCGAACAAATTTGCGTATCTGGCGTTTTGCTGGGCCGTTTGATTTTACGACTGCTCCATCGAAACACCTGTTTCTTTGGTATTCTATGTTAAGCTCTTTACATTGGCGTTTTGCTGTATTCTCATCTAACTGCCACAGTGCAAACGCACAACGCACACCATCAACAATCGCTGACGTACCCCTGATAAGATTTCTAGCTTGTTCTGGTGTTGATATAACTGTGTCATCCTTCACCTTTGTCATATGGTGACACATCATCACTGACGCACCAGTTTCCGAACAAATCTTAGACATTAATCCAGTAAGAGCCGCTCCTGAAGCTGGATCAGAGTTCACATCTGCGTGAACAAAAGAAGCTAACGGATCAAAGATAATGAGCTTCAGGTTATTAATCTGTAATATTTGTTCGTATATACGCTCAAACTCTGCTGAAGTTGTTAGCTCACCATGTAAGCTCTGTAATACAGGGAACACACCACCTACATTGGGTAACGCCACAACCCGAAGCTCATTTTCATACTCGAATCTTTCATTGTTCGGGTCTAAACGCTCAATCCGTCTGTGCATCTCTGCTTCATCATCCTCTGCTGTGAATATAACTACATTACCAAACTCGGTAACATTCCCTCCAAATGAATTACGCATCGGAAAAGCACCAGTGACCTTCATCGCTAAATCTAATGTAAGCATACCTTTACCTGCATCACCCGCGGCTGATAGTATGATTGGTACCCCCAGAGGAAATGTGCTATCTACTAGGAACTTCTGTTCGGGTGCAGGGCCAACGAATCTCGATACCAGTAAGCTGTCGTCAAGAAGGTTTATGTTCTGACGTGTGAAATTACTTGTAGTATTTAAGAACTCATTTATATCGAAGCCTTCACTTATTGCATCTGCAACATCCCATCTTTCGGGCTTACCTCTTGGAAGCGTAAGCATTTTAACTGATTTTACATTAGCGTTCAAAGCTAACTCCTGAACTAACTCAGCTAATTTCTTGCCAGCATTGTCATTATCAGCCCATAAGATAAGCTCTTTGCCTTGCAATGGAGAAAAGTCATACTGTGACGCTGATTTCTTCGTGAGCATACCAGCACCTCCCATTGTACAGGTTGCTGTATACCCCAAGTTGTTGAGTGCATCTGCACATTTCTCACCTTCCACCCAGATGACTGTATCCGAAGCCAATATGTTCGGGATATTATACAATGGTCTGACATCAGGCATACGTGGATATGGGTTGTCACCAGTAAATTGCCTAAACTCTTTCTTTGGTTTACCGTGTGTATCCAGTATCGGAGCACCTGATCCATCCCGAACAAGATACTTCCGAACCGAACAAATCACCTGACCATCAGAATTTTTGTACAAATACTCCGAATCGTATGGTGTCTGCAAATTAATCTGCACTTTTACTGGATTCTCTGCTGGCTGTTCCCGAACAAATTTTCGAGGTTCACCTACGTATTCAGAAAACATCTCCTTGATTTCAGGTAGTCTAAGACCTCTACCCTCCATCAATATCTTAACAATGCCACCGATCCCAACGCCACCGTTAAAATCCTGACCCTTCATAAAGTATGGACTTCTGGGGTTAATGTCTATTTTCAGGGATTTACCAACTTCACCTGAAGTAGACCCGATTGTAAACAGATCACCAGTAACTTTACCTTGTGGAAATGTCTCTTTTAAAATATCTATTTGCACCTGTCTCGGTACTTTTTTGCTAATCTCTTCGACTAACTCACTCGCTGACATACTAGATTTAGTATTGTCAAATGGTAAAACACGCATTATATTGTCTCCTATAAACCATCTAACCCGAACAGTTAAACTTGTTCGGGTTTTACCCAGCAACTACTTTTAAATTCACATCTCTTACATAAAAAGTAATCAGAGTTTGTAGCAACTCTGGGTAAAATTTCATTATGTTTTACAGCAGTTAAAATTTCAACTGCTTTATCACTTGTCTTTTGAGCCAAAACTTTGTCAAAAGGAACAAGCTCATAATATATTTCACAATTATTTTTATTAACTACCGTAAACAACGCAGGATTTTCTGTCAAATTCATGTAAGCTTGATACAAAGCTATTTGTGAAGCATATGTTAAATTAGTATTCTTAACACCTTTCCGAACAAATTCATTGAAGCTCTTGTCATTGGCAGACTTACACTCCCATAACATAGGATACTTAATATCATCTGGGCCACCACATATGACACCATCTATGTGACCCTTCACCTGATCATCAGCTATAGAAAAACCAAATTGTTCGCCATTTTTATCCGTACTTCTCAAATCAAAACCTGCCTTAATTAACCAACCATGTGCCATATCTTCAATCGTATGACCAAATTGAAATATGCGTAGAAGCTTAGCACTGAACTCACTTTCTTTATCAGGTTCCTGACCAATAAACCTATATTGTATTTTGCGAGAACATGGATCTCCCAAAGAAGACGCACCAAGATATGTTCGTCTTTTCTCACTTTTGTTCGCCTCTTTGATAGATTCATCAACAACTTCCTTTATCTTTTGACACGTTTTTTCCGAATGGGAACTCTGCGTGTTTGTCGTTGACATTGAATTTGAGCCAGATTGCTGCCAGATAAGTTTCGACAAGTTCGTTTGCATCTTCTAATTTCTCCATTTGTTGTATAGACATAACCAAATATAACACATCTTGCTCATCAAGTTCTGTGAATTTTTTGTTCCAGCCTATCTGTCCGAACAATTTTCCTATTTTTTTTAATGTAGTGTCTGGTTCGACATTTCTTTCATTTCGCTCCATTTCTCAATTTCCCCTTCATTAGTTTTCATAAATGACATTGTAAATAATTCCTCACTCTCATAAAAGGCAGTTCCGTATCCATTTTCTACTTCAACACCATTTTCAATAACTTTTTTTTCCATGATAGAACTAATTTTTTCCATAACATCATCTTCAGATGAAAAAAAACCTTCGACAGAAGTAAAAAAATTTAAATTCATCTGTCCTTCTTTTGTATTTAAAACCATTTTAATTTCTACTTGAGTCATTATGCTACTTCCTTTTTTATAATGTTGTTTATCATAGAATCTATTCTGCTTTTGTTCCACAAATAATTTAAATAACAAGCAGCTCTATATTTTGTCCATGAAAAATCAAAACCTGACACAATGACACCTGATTTTGCTAACATATCTTTTTGCTTATCACTAATTCTTTCGTTTAACCATCTTCTGCCCTTTTGAGCACTATTATTATCCTCAATCTCTCTCAGAAAGTCGTCAGCAGAGGCTATAGCCTGTTGCTTTGTTCCTATACTAACCATCCTCAACTTGCCACCAGAACGCTTTACAATGCCACAGGATAGATCACCAAGATCAGCAACAAGTGCAAAACCATTAAATCCTGTAGCTGACAGACATTTACCCGTGCCAAATAAATCCATCCATCTAAAAGGAGAACGATCAATCAGATCAATCTCTGTCATATTAAATTCTTCTAAATCTGTATCTTGACCTTTACCAAACTCGTATCCACACATAGGACACTCTCTGACACTCAAAGGAACAACTGAGTCACATTCTGGACAAACTTTTTCTGGTGCTTGACCTTGAATATTTGACTCCGATCCTTCAAGATTGACATCATCTTCCAATGACCCATGCGTAAGAACAGATGTTCCAAAATCAAGAACAACACAATCTGTCTTAATTATGTTCGGGTATTCATCTGGATCAATGGTACGTAGACCTCTACCAATCATCTGCACCATAGTCGCTTTGTAAGAACACGGACGAGTTAATACAATACAAGATACAGGTGGTGCATCAAAACCTTCTGTTAATACAGCCACGTTGACCACAACCTGTAAATCACCATTGGCTAAATCATTAAGGATATTAGCCCGAACATTTTTATCAGTCTCTCCTGTGACAGTCTCAGCTTTAACACCTTGTTCTACAAACTCCTCACATAAATCTTCTGCGTGTGCAACTGTTGAACAAAACACCACAGTCTTTCTATCACTCGCCTTATTTTTCCATTCATCAACAACTCGTTTGTTGATAGCTCGTTTGTTCATAATACGAGCTACTTGATCCATATCAAAATCGACCACTGTTTTCCGAACATTTTGA
>Ga0209645_1000904_pt1 | contig 15202 bp, 12 predicted proteins | sample ETNvirenome_6_30_FD_184070 | JGI IMG/M metagenome (GOLD analysis project Ga0209645, IMG submission 184070) | Marine viral communities from the Pacific Ocean - ETNP_6_30 (SPAdes) (version 2) | ecosystem: Environmental > Aquatic > Marine > Oceanic | place: Pacific Ocean | collected 2013-06-19
AATCTTCCTAATAGTAGATATATTACAAATAATTCAGAGATGAATATTATAGGATATTTCTATAGACAATATAAATCAATACGTTAACGAAGTCACCACTCAGTATAATGACGACCCGGCAGGTACTTTAGGTGCTGAAGGGGGTGGTACACCAAACATGCCTATTAACCCATCTGGATTGACACAATCTGGGGGTGGTGGTGAAGATGCATTCGCGAGTCAAACAGGGGGTGGTGGTGAAGACGTAATAAATGGTGAATCAGCTAATGACGGTACACCTTTAACCGAAGAAGAACAAAGTTTACAAAATAATACTAATACTGAGTCAACAGAAAGAACACTAAACACCAATAAAATACTTTCAGAGTTATTGGGTGAACAAAGTTACTTTAAATATTTAGAACAAGAAGATGAATTTGTTTATGACTCATTAAAAAGAAAATTAAAATATTTCTCCCCAGCATTCCACTCGATGACACCAGAAGGTTTAAATAGTAGACTTACATTTTTACTACAATGTACTAGACCAGGAAGAACAATACCCACTCAAACAGAAGGAGGCGTAGAAAATGTAGATGCGGAAAATACCGCTTTCGGAGCACCACCAATATGTGTATTAAGAATAGGTGATTTTTATCATACTAAAATTGCTATTGATTCTGTGAGTTTTAGTTATGACCCACTTCTATATGATATGAACCCAGAAGGTATTGGGATGCAACCAATGATAGCAAACGTACAAATGAACTTTAAATATATAGGTGGACAAGGATTAGAAAAACCTGTTAGTGAATTACAAAATGCATTATCTTTTAATTTCTTTGGTAATACCGAAGTTTATGATTCTAGGTCCACAACCACAACAAAACAACAGTCTTTAACAGACGAACAAGAAATACTAGACGAGTTAGCACCATTAGAAAATGGTTTTAACATCAACCAAACTAATCTAAACACTACTGATGGTGGTGAAAGTGGTGGTGATGGGTTCGATTTAAACCAAACTAATTTATAATAAAAATGGCAAAACAACTTAACTACAAAAATATTCTAAATTCTTTCGTTGATAGAGGTAAGTCTTATAGTTTAGATGTTAAAAATAGATTAACAACACTTGCTTTAGATTACAATATGGGTGTCATAGAAGAATTTATGTATGATAGAAATTTTAAAACCGGTACGGTTGGAAACTCTACCGGAGACTATCTAGTAGGTATACCAAATAGAGTATTTGAAAGAATAGTTAATCATTATAACACACTTAAATCATCAATTACTGGTGAAACCACAACAATACAAAAACAATTTAATACATTAAACCCGGTTATAAGTGAGAGAAATTATATAAAAAATGTATTACTTAATCATTTAGAAAATCAATTTACAAATATTACTAATGAGGTAAATATAACAGTGAATAGCTTAAGGGAACAACAAAATCATTTAAGTAATACTATAGATATTTTAAATTTTGTAACCACTATAAGACATGATGGGCAATTTTTAAATAGAAGTGGTGGTAGAGTAGCGGCTTTAATACTTACTGCAGCTACAGAAGCCACTATATTAACAAACAATTACAATACCTCTAATACATATGTAAAAAATTATATTAAAGATTATGTAAACAATAAGTTTCCACTGAATTATAATTATGGTGGTGAATATCTATTTTTTACTAATTTAATATACACAAAAGATTTACGTACACTTAGTTTTAGCGGTAACTTCAATACCGAACTAAATAGACTAATTGAAAAAAGAAAAGATTTACTATACATCGATTTGTTAAAAGTGGATAATAATAGAGTTAATGGTTTAGATAAAACCCTTTCAGTCCACTTTAAAACTTTGTTATTAAATTTATTTAAATCTTGGGTTAGATACGACATTAGTTTAGTCAATGATAGAATATTTAGTGGTGTAGAAGAAGGTTATAAAATATTAGAAACTAATATAAAAAATTATTCTAATAATTTTAATGTGGGATATAGTTACAATACTGGTACTACCGCACAAAATTTAGTTAGAAATTATTTAGTTGATAGAAATAGAGGGGTGGAAGATAATAAATTTAATTATAAAAAAATTAACCAACTTTACGTAGGATAACATGGGATATTATAATAGATATAACGAATTTGTGGTTAATGGGGACTATATTATAGTTCCTCATATTAAAATACCACCAAAAACCAGTGATAGAAAAGTAGTCTATAAGGTAGGACAAACTAGATTAGATAAATTGTCACAGCAATTCTACGGTTCACCATATTATGGTTGGTTAATATTACAAGCAAATCCTTCATATGGTGGACAAGAATGGAATATTCCTGATAATAGTCTTATAACATTACCATATCCACTAATGCAATCATTACAAGATTATAAATCAAACTTGGACGAATATTTCTTATATTATGGCAGATAAACTTTTAAATTCAGGTGATGTTTTTACTAATCCAGTTGGTGACAATGTTGTTGTTATCGACCCAAACAAAGTATTGGTAAACGGTGAAGTAAAAGATAGATTAGTAGAACAGGAAGATTTAGTTATGTACGCCAACTTATCTGCAAGAATTTTTCCACGAAGTAAAATTTTAGCTGGGGGCGGAGCGGGAGATGAAGTTGTTATAGATGTTTTTGATGGTGAATTAAATTTTATGAAACCTAAAGGTAAAGATTTTTTAGATTCCGATTGGACAGAGGCTTTCACCAACCCAGATGTAAATAAAAAAATTCGTAAATTAAACAAAGAAGGTGTTGAAGTCTCTAGAGAGATAGAAAATCAAAATGACTTTCAAGGATTTGGGATAACTTCAATTAGTGTGAAATTAAACACATCTTATATTCCTCAAGTAACTATAAATTTCACAGACATAAGAGGTAAAACCCTATTTGAACAAGCCCGAGTAAACACACCGTACACAGCTTTTTTTCATTTACCTTATCCTACATTTTTTTTAACACTAAAAGGATTTTATGGGAAAGCTGTAAAATACCAACTAACATTAGAAAAATTCGTATCTAGATTTGACCCATCATCAGGTGATTATTTAGTGACATGTGATTTTAAAGGTAATCATATTGCCATGTTAAGAGACATTAATATGCATGAGGCTATCACTGCACCTTATATGTACCCCAACCAAACTAACGTTCAGGGAGGTATAACATCAACAAAAGGCAGAGAAATTATGTCTGAAGTGTATAGTCGTTATAAACAAAAAAATCTATTAGACAAAGATTTTCCTGAATATACCCTAGTAGAACTTATAGAAATTGTTAAAAATTTAGATAATGATTTGGGTAAATTATTTGGTAGTGAGGATTTAACACAAACCTCTGATAAAGTAGAGTATGACGAAACCTTAAAAAAGTTTAAACAAGCTATCACAGGAAAAAATAGTTGGGAAGAAGAATTTTTAGATAAAAGTAAAGGTATAAAAACAAAAATAACCGTAGAAGGAACGGATGGAAGTACCGGTAATACTAAAACATTATTCGTGTATCCACTTAAATTTGCATCTTCAGCTAATAATGCTCAAGATAAACAAGCAGAAAAAGATTTACTAGTAGCAAATGCATCTGAAAGATTAAATGAGTTAGTATCTAAATATGTATATTTGTTAGATAAAAATCCTACATTTAGAGAAGACGGTACATACCCAGTCCAAACAGTCTTAAATGATGGTAACTTTAACCTATTTAAAAAATCAACAGTAAACAGTCCTGGTGGAATACCAGTAACTTTAGTTAATACCGACGACCAATCTACATTCCAAGAAAATAAACCTTACTTTTTGTTACATACGCATAAACAAAGTTTTGAAGAAATATTACTAACAACTAGAAAATTATTTGAAAAACAAGCAGAAAAATTAGCTAATGATATTACCACAAAATTAAATACTAAATTAGAAAAAGAAATTGGGTTTAGACCAACCATTAGAAATGTATTTGCTATTATTTTAGCCGGAGCAGACACATTTTTAAAATTATTAGATACTGTACATACAGAAGCTTTCGACCAAAGATTTAATGAAACCAGATTATCTATAGCAAATAGTTCTGATGATTTAAAAGACAATAATAAAAAAGAAAATCAGATGGTTTTTCCTTGGCCACAATATTATATAACAACCCAGGAAGATAAATGTACCACATCTTCTGTTTTAACTTATCCTGGTGCAAAAGACGTTATAGATATAACTAAAGCAGATAATAAAGTAGTTTGGCCTGAAATTAATTTTGTTGAAGAGTACACTAAAACAACAGCTTATAAATTTTCCGATTTCCAGTTCCCAACCAGTAACGCAGCTCTTGAAAAAAACTTTACACCCATACTTATTTACGAATGGCCATTTGGTGGTACACCTTATAACTCATTAGAAACAATAGATATAGCTTTTGGTATTTTAGATAGAGCTCAAACTTTATTAAGGTATGGTTGGTTTAATACAAGATTTTTAAGTCCCGCAGTAGGTAACGATACTTTTAATTCTAGAGTGGGTGAGTCATTAGTAGAATTAGCAAAATATGAAATAGAGAACATATATGAAGTTATTCAGGAGTTTCCAGATTTATTAAGAGATTTAGGTAGAATATCTAATTGGCTAGAACTTCAAGAGTATATTATACAAACTAACACGACTCTATACCAATCATATGTTTTAGAAGATGGAATTTATGACCCAAACATAGTAAGTTACATACAAAAAAATACAGGTACTATTAGATATGAACCTACTAATGTTTCTGTAATAACACAAAATTTTGCAAAAAATTATGAAGCACTTAAAGAGGTAAAACACAATAATAGTTTTTATGATTTGGTACCAGCGGTAGTTGGTTCACTATACTCTAACTATGCTCTTGCTGGTTCGTATACAACTTCACCTGGTTTATCTAGTGGGCCTGGTACAGTAACATTTTTTAGTGTAAATGAAAGTTTACATTATGATAATACGGATACAAATATATTAAGAGACAATAATGTATGTTACTTTACAGGGATATATCCACAGTTGTGTGAAGCTGAAAAATCACAACACTATTACCTACATGGTCTTAAACCAAGAAATGAAGAATTAAAAGATTTATCAGAACCATTCGGACAAGAGCTTTTTTACACTAAACCACTTAATAATGATTATTCTTTGGGACCACTACTTTTAACAGAAGGCCCAGTAAGAATAGCAGGCAATCCAACAACAGGCACAATAAATAACCCGATAGGTCAAAATGTACAAATTAACATCCCTGATAACAATAAAGAAAGATTAACTTCTATGTTAAATACACCATATTTTATCAACTCCATCATAGAAGGTGTTGGTGATGATAGAGGGGGTGTCGCAAACGCTTATAGAAAATCAGCCTATCTTTTCTTAAACTCATTACCCTTACCTACATTTAGAGAAAAAGTTGGTAAACTAGATGACACAGTAGGGGACCTACCTACTTATATTTCTTCACTATTTAATCAACTACCAGCTATACATCAATTACCTTTAGCCTTATTATTAAGAATTGGTTCTGTTTGGTGGAGATATAAATCAGATGTTAAAAGTGGGACGGACCCACTTAATAGTTTGTGGGGTGATTTAGGTCGTAATAATTTTGCTGGTACACCAGCATCAGCATATGACCCCACTAGTACTAACCTATCTCTAGGTTATAATTTTTTAGAACCTTTAATTGGTGGTGCTTCGTGGACGTACCAAGCACAAGGAGCTAATAATATGATGGTTGGTGTTTATCCCCAGGTTATAGATTGTATACATTTTATAACTACAGGACAAAATAGTTACACTAATATGGGTGCGGGACAAGTACTAAACACAATTTTAGGAGCAAATGCAAGTTTAAATATAGTAACAAATACAGAAATGGGGACACAACTTACGGATGGCACCAATGTTAGTTTTCATGATGTGTATTTAGATTCTACTAACATAACTAATTTAAATGCGGGTGCCAACTTTAATAATCAAGTACCACCAGAACGTTATTATATATTATTCCCATCATCAGGTGGGTTAATAAATACTGACGCAGCTTTAGAAGCTACGGGAAATAATGATATGGGATTACATAATGGTGCATGTAAATTATTTTGGAAAGGCTCTCATTATGGTTATTTTGAACACAAGTCAATCTACCAAAGTAGACCTTGGCAATATTTTAAAAATGTGGACCCAACAACAGGACGACAACCAGCATGGAATTTTAATGAACCTCCGGGACCTGTAGGTCCTGCCGCAACACCGGAATATACCAGTATAGAAGAATTGTTTGCCGTATTTAGTAAAGCACAATTAGATAAATTTGAAAATTTATTTTTAAGTTTTTCTGACGCTACTGGTGGTGTGGAAGGTCCTCTTACATCTATGAAAGAATTTATAAAAGAAATTACAATTATACCAGAATCTTTTGTTAGAGATAGTTCAGGAAATATAAACACCGAAATAAAAGATGTAGTAAGTGATTATGAACCCCACAATTTAGCCAACGCTCAATATGTTAAACTAGTTGAAGTTCTAAATAAATTTTTAAACTATAATGTGGAGTACGCACATCAGTCCACTAATAATTTAGATAGCTTTCAATACGGTATGACCACCTATCAAGCAGCACAAGGACTTATGCAAAATAGTTTTAGTTTTGGAGAAGAAGATAAGTATGATTTTGGGGATTATTTAGATAGTGCAATACCGATACCTACAGCAGGTTCATTTTTTGTTGGTAATCCACAAGTATGGCAAGATGTAAGATTACATGTGGGGTGGTTTCACCCAACACCTCTAGGTAACGAACCTACAGATTTATTAACAGCTCAAGATGAAACCAATCCTATCTATAATTTTTTTACTACATGTAGAGGGCAATTAGGTGGTATAGAATTTAGTAGTAAAAACATAGAAATTTTTGCACCTATAATTAGAATGTACGCTACTTATTGTGCAACGGTATCAAACGTTACCGCAGAACAATATTTATCTATATTAAACACAAAATTATCCACTAATGACCTAAATCAATTTACTTATATAAATGAAATAACGTCTGGGTTACAACAAAAAATTGCTAATAATATAAAAGAAAATGAAACTAGAACAACAGATGTTAGTGACGATAGACCATCTATTGAAGCAGACGCTTTGAAATTAGAACTATACACTACTTTTAAAACATTAAATGATAGGTGGGTAGCAGGTACCGATTTAACACAACAAACATTATTTGAAAGGTTTTTATTTTTTGATAGGGCTAATAGAGATATTGGTGATGACGCTATAATCAATATATGGGATATAATACAATTAGACTCACCTTTTGGTGGGAGTAATACTAACACCCTAACTCAGAGTGTGGCAAGTTTTATATCTACTATATTAGCTAATAATTATTTTAATTTTATTCCTTTACCTGCTTATATAAATTTCTTTAATGTGTCTAATGATAATGCACAATTACAAGGTAATGCAATGTTTGGTACATTTAAAACGGTGGACTATCTAGAATCCCAACCAGCATTCTTGTGCCAATACGTTGGTCCACCCTCTAGTCAACTTAATGTTGATACACCTAATAATGGTTATAAAAATGATAGTTTTACTATGAATAGGACTGCTAACAATCCATTATTATCAGAAAATTGTGGTGATAAACAACTATCTAACAAAGTTATGGGTTTCAATGTAGATTTTGGGATACCGAATCAAAACATATTTGAGTCTGTTACACTTGACCAATCTCAATATCAAGATACTTCTGAAAGTTTTAAGATATTACAAGATATGGCTGATTCAGGGGGTGGAGGAGCAACTTCTACCGCTTCCCTATCATTATTTAATATATATTCTAATAGGTCATATACCGCATCCATTACTTGTATAGGTAATGTAGCAATCCAACCAACACAATATTTCCAATTAAGATACCTACCAATGTTTAATGGGCCCTACTTAATTTTAAATGTAGAACATAATATAACCCCAAATAATATAGAAACTAGTTTTGATGGTGTAAGAGTACCAATTCCTACATTACCTAAAATAGATAGTTTAGTTCAAAGAGTTAATAAAAGGATTTATCAAAAAGCGGAAGAAAGATTAAAAGATGATGCTCTAGACTTATATTTGGATAATTTAAGTGCCACTAAAAATCAATTAAGTAAGACACCACTTAATAATGGGTATGTTGATTTAAATACAGTTGCTGATAGTCCAGATATTGTTCCTGACCAAGTGCAGTTTAACACACCAATACCAGTCGCATATCTAAACGCACCTATAGTAGACCCAGAAATAGTTCATTTAGGGTACGATTTTGCTTTAACTACTGACTATGAACTACAAGCTTCAACACCAGGGGGTGTAAATGTTGTTGCATCGATAGGTGGGGTGGTAATAGAAGTTAAAGATGGGTGTGGTCCGTTACAAACTTCTGAAGGGTGTGGTGAATACGGCAATTATGTGTTAGTAAAAACCTTAATTAATGAAAACCCTACAACGGACAATGACACATCTTATTATCTTACTAGATATGCATTTTTAAGAAAAAACGTAGGTGTTAAAAAAGGTGATACTATTAGTAAAATTAAACCACAAGATACAATTATAGGTCAAGTAGGTAATAGTGGATTATCTGAAGATATTCACTTACATTTTGAAATATTAAGATACGTAAAGAAAGGACAAAAAATTATAAAACATTACTTACAACCCCAAAATATGATTAGTGATTTAATGGGACAAGGTACTTAATGACATTTAAATTGACTATTATTAACTTTAGTTATATTTATTAATATAAAAGAAAAAATTTATTATCATGGTTAACGAAGCATTAAAACAAAAATTAGGTAACTTTATTGGTAAAAAAACAGATAACATTGTAGAAAACGGAACTACACCAGAAGGACAACAAGTTTGTGACTTAGATACTGGAATTTGTTATACTATCAGAAGTAGAGACGGATTGATAGAGAGAGTAGAAAACTCAATAAGAGTAAACCGTAAAGTACAAGTAGAATCACCTTCAGGACAAGTAAAACAATTATTAAATGGGTAATCAGTTAGATAGAAAAATACTAGAAGAACTAAAAAGGTTCAAATCCATTACCAGTAATTCAGAAAATTTGAATGAACAACTGGTTGGTGATGTAGCTACTTTTGAAATGGGTAGTCATGTGGATAGACTACTTAAAAAAGCTAAAGCCATGGAAGCGGCTGAATTAGGAGAACAAGAAGAGGAAGAAGTTCCTTTAGAAGTAGAAGATGAAGGTGAAACAGAAGAATTAGATATAGCTGCAGAACCAGAAGGTGACGCAGAGGCTGCAGCAACACCACCACCTTTAGAAGGTGGAGACGAGTTAGCAGCAGATGACATAACTACAGATGTAGATATTGATACACCTGAAGAAACCGCGACAGGTGATGAAACAGAGTTAGATGTTACCGAACTAGTAACCAAACAAGAAGAAGTTAGTACCGAATTATCTGGTCAAAAAGACATATTACAAAAAAACACAGAAAGTTTAGATGATTTAATGAATAAATTAAGTTCATTAGAGTCACATCTAACATCTATGGATGATATGGTAAGTAAAATATCTAACCTAGAAAAAAAGATAGAGGAATATAGACCTAGAACTCCAGAAGAAAAAATAGGTTTAAGAAAATATGATAGTGGTCCTTTTAACAAAACACTAAGTGATTTTTTTACTGACAAAGAAGATGTTTTTGATGAAACAGGAAAAAAACAATATATTTTAAAACCAGATGACGTAGAAGATTATAGTTCTGACGACATCAAAAAAAGTTTTGACCCTCAAGACGAAGAAAACTAAAAACTATTATATATTTTAGTTTGACAAACCCAAGTAACTTTATTACATTTATTTAAATATTAATTAATTAATTATTAAAAAAAAAATTTATGAGTAATAGTTTAGACGCGGTTTTAGCCCAATACGAAAAAAACAAACAAGGTGGTAGTTCCACAAAACCACAAATGACATCAGAAGAAAGAATGAAACAATACCTTTCTATTATGTTACCAAAAGGAACAAAATCAGGAGAAAAAAGAATTAGAATAGTACCAACTTCAGATGGTTCATCACCATTTAAAGAAGTATATTTTCATAATGTACAAGTCCAAGGAAGATGGCAAAAACTTTATGACCCAGGAAAAGATTCTGAAGGAAAACCTTCTGGAGAAAGAAGTCCATTAAATGAGGTAGAAGAAGCCTTAAGATTGGCCGGAGATGCACAGTCAAAAGAATTAGCACGTTCTTATCGTTCCCAAAAATTTTATATTGTTAAAGTTATCGATAGAGATAATGAAGAAGATGGTGTAAAATTTTGGAGATTTAAACACAATTGGAAAGGTGATGGCCCAATCGATAAAATTATTCCTATTTGGAGAAATAAAGGGGATGTTACAGACGCTAAAGAAGGTAGGGACCTTATTTTAGTTTTACAATCAGTACCTTTACCAGGTGGAAGAGGGGAATATACTACAGTATCTGCTGTTATGTATGAAGACCCAGCTCCACTATCTAATGATGAAGCAACAGTTAAAGAATGGGTGGGTGATGAAAGAACTTGGAAAGATGTTTATTCTCAAAAACCAGTTGAATACTTAGAGGCGATTTCTAAAGGTTTAGACCCAGTTTGGGATTCAGAACAAAAGAAGTATGTTTATGACGACCCGAACGCTACACAAAATATTAGTAACACAACTACATTGGGAAGTCAGGACCCACAAGCAAACGACCCACAAGACGAAGACTTACCATTTTAATAAGTAGATATGGCATTAAAGAAAAAAACATTTTCAGAACTAAAAAATAAATTTTCAAAGAAAGCAAACTTTAAACCAGAAAGATTTTTTGATTTAGGGAATGCTTTCTTAGATGCTACAGGATTACCAGGTCCGGCTATGGGTCACTTACAAATGTTTCTAGGACATTCTGATACTGGTAAAACCACTGCTCTTATAAAAGCAGCAGTAGATGCTCAAAAAAAAGGAATTTTACCGGTTTTGATTATAACAGAACAAAAATGGGGTTTTGAACACGCAAAACTATTAGGTTTTGAATGTGAAGAAGTTGTAGATAGTACCACAGGTGAAGTAGATTGGGATGGATTTTTCCTATTTAACAATGATTTCCAGTATATAGAAGAAATTACGGATTATATTAATACTTTACTTGATGCACAAGATAAAGGTGAGTTACAGTATGATTTATTATTTTTATGGGATTCTGTTGGTTCAGTACCTTGTAAAATGACTTTTGAGGGTAAAGGTGGTAAAATGCATAACGCAGCTACATTAGCGGATAAAATAGGTATGGGACTAAACCAAAGAATCGGTAAATCTAGAAGACAAGACTCTAAATACACCAATACTTTAGTAGTTGTAAACCAACCTTGGGTGGAGTTACCAGACAATCCATTTGGACAACCAAAAATTAAAGCAAAAGGAGGAGAATCATTATGGTTAAACTCCACACTAGTTTTTAGATTTGGCAATCAAAAAAACGCTGGTACAACAAATATTTCTGCGGTAAAAGAAAAAAGAAAAGTTAAATTTGCGACTAGAACAAAGATTACAATAATGAAAAATCATGTAAATGGTTTAGGTTATGAGGATGGAAAAATATTAATAACCCCTCACGGATTTATAGCTGGAAGAGAAACTACCGAAGAGAAAAAATCAATAGATAAATATAAACAGGAATATGCTACATTTTGGTCTGAACAATTAGGAACAGGTGGTGATTTCGACTTAAAAATAGAAAAAGAAAATGACTAAATTAGAAAAAGGAAGTAAAGTAAAAGTACACTATGTAGGTACTTTAAAAGATGGTACAGAATTTGATAATTCACGAAAAAGAGAACAACTATTAGAATTTACAATAGACGACGGCAATCTTTTAAAGGGATTCAACGATACAGTTAAAAATTTAAAAGTAGGTGAAAGTGCGGAAGTTAGCCTAGAGGCAAAAGAAGCGTATGGTGAATATGTAGACGAAGCTGTCATAGTAGTCAAAAAAACAGAATTCCCAGAAAACTTTAAATTCGAGATAAACAGTTTTATCCAAGGACAAGACCAAATGGGAAGACCAGTACAAGGTCAAGTTGTAAAAATAGAAGAAGAAACAATTAATTTAGATTTAAATCATCCTTTAGCTGGTGAAGATTTAAATTTTAATATCGAATTAGTTGAAGTAGTAGAGTAAAAAAAATGTTTAATCTTTTAATTAAATGTCTTGGTAAAAACATTAGTAGTTGACGGAAATTCTTTATTAAATACAGGTTTTCATGGTATTAAAAATATGTATAATGGTGATAAACACATAGGTGGGTTATATCATTTTTTAAATACATTACGAAAACTTATAGATACGTATCTCATAACTAAAGTAGTAGTTTTCTGGGATGGAAAAAATAATACTTCACCTAGAACAAAAATTTATCCCGAGTATAAGTTAAACAGAAAAGCTAAACTTAAAGATTCGGAACAACTAGACTCCTACGCGTATCAAAAATTAAGAGTACAAGAATATCTTGAAGAATTATATGTAAGACAATCCTCTTTTGATTTATGTGAAGCAGACGATTGCATGGCGTATTACTGTGAAAAATCTCAAAAAGAAGAAATAATAGTATTAACTTCAGATAGGGATTTATTACAATTAATTTCACCTAGTGTTTCAGTTCATGTAATTTCTTTAAATAAATTATTTAAGTTTGGAGAAAAAGTACCTTTAAATGGTGTGAATATACCCTCCGACAATGTAAGAGTTGTAAAAACTATATGTGGGGATTCTTCTGATAATATATATGGTATAAAATTAGTGGGTGTAAAATCCTTAGTTAAAATAAAACCTGAAATTTTAGAGGAAAAAGTAACTTTAAAAGACATATTAGAGACAATTAAAACAAAAGAAAAACTTAGTGTTAAAGAAAAAAATATACTTGAAGGGATAACCCAAAAAGAACCTAAGATTTTAAATAGAGAAAAAAAATCTTATAATATATTAAACATAAATTATGATATTATAGGTGTCGGTAAACAATTCCTAACCGAAATAGCAATAGATGGAATAAAAGAATTATCAAAAGAAGCGATAGACCCAGAAGGTAGACATTGGAAAAACGCTTTAGACTTGATGATGTCAGATGGAATTCTTAATATTTTACCCAAGACAGACGATGCTTGGGTAGATTTTGTAAGACCCTTTTTAAGATTAACTAGAATAGAAAAAGATTTTTATATTAAAAAAAACAAAAATTAAAATGAAAGAAAAATTTGAAAATACACAAAAATGCGAATTCTTATTAGAATTAGGTAATAATATAATCTGTCAAAGATATTTTACCGTTAGAAATTTTAACCAAAAAGCTATATACTCTATAGATTTACACGACACAGTAAAGTATATTGTTGACGAGATTAAAAGAAGTTTAGTACTAAAAACTATACTTTTTTTAGATAGTTCATATAGGGAAAATAGTAATGATGTAGCAAATAAAGGAGAGACATTTACGATAACAATAAAAGTGGGAAATAGAAAAATATTAACTACAATCTTCCCCTCGAGCGTCTACCCCCCTAAAATTAGATACACGGTAGATATAAGACCACAAATATCTTATATACTTAGAGAATTGACAGAAACATTATCTAGTAAAAAACTTACTACGCACTACCAAGATTATAGTCTAATTGTAAACAAATAACGTATTTATTAATAAAGATTTTTTAGATGAGTGATAAACAAAATTTTGGATATCTAGGATATTCATTCCAACTGAAGTTATTAAATTTAATTATTACGGATAATAAATTTTTCCAAGTAATAATTGACGCAATAGTACCAAAGTATTTCGATAATCAATACTTCAGATTAATTATGCAATTAATTAAAGAGTATTACGAAAAATATCAAACTTCACCCTCTTTAGATGCTTTAGACCAACTAACAAGAATTGAAATTTCTTCAGAAATGGCAAGAAAATATGTTGTAGATATGTTAAAAGAAATTAAAGATTCATCTTTTGAAGACCATCTATTTATTAAAGAAAAATCTTTAAACTTTTGTAAACAACAAGAATTAAAAAAAGCTATTCGTAAAGTAGAAAATATCATGGAAAAGGGAGAATTCGAAAATTACGATAAGTGTGAAGAATTAATTAGAGACGCTATAAAAATTGGGGATGGAGACATAGGTAGTTTTGAGATATTTACAGAATTAGAAAAACTACTAGAAGACGACTATAGACACCCAATACCAACGGGTGTTGACGGTCTAGATAATATATTAAATGGTGGTTTAGCTAAAGGAGAAATTGGTGTAGTATTAGCTCCTACTGGTGTTGGTAAAACTACTATGTTAACTAGATTTGCTAATACAGCTTTTAATATGGGATATAATGTACTACAAATATTTTTTGAAGATAATCCTAAAATAATACAGAGAAAACATTTTACTTGTTGGACTGGTATACCTAATGACGAATTAACTAATCACAAGGAAACAGTATTGGATAAAGCGGATGAGATGAAAAAAACAGGAGGGAGATTAATACTTAAAAAACTACCATCTGATGAAATGACTATGTTACAAATTAAAAACCAAGTAAGAAAAATAATTTCTGAAGGAACAAAAATTGATATAGTACTTATAGATTATATAGATTGTATTTTACCTGACCGTTCTTTTAATGATGAATGGAAAGGAGAAGGTTCAGTGATGAGAAAATTTGAAGGGATGTGTCATGAATTAGATATTGCAGGATGGACAGCTACTCAAGGTAATAGAAGTTCTATATCTTCTGATGTGGTAACTACCGACCAAATGGGTGGTTCTATTAAAAAAGCACAAGTTGGTCACGTGATTATATCAGTAGCAAAAACTTTACAACAAAAAGAAATGGGGTTAGCTACAATCGCTATAGTCAAATCTAGATTAGGAAAAGATGGTATTATTTTTGAAAATTGTAAATTTGATAATGGAACTTTAGAAATAGATACCGAAACTACACAAACATTCCTTGGTTTCGAGGAAGAAAAAACTAATAGAAACAGAGAAAGGGTCGCTAGAGCCTTACAACGTAGAGAACAAATAATAAATAAAAATAATTAATAAAAAAGAAAAATATGGAAGTATCAAATAAGATTCTGT